>Ga0193707_1000018_pt1:37500-41107 | contig 41107 bp, 29 predicted proteins | sample U3c2metaG_FD_143043 | JGI IMG/M metagenome (GOLD analysis project Ga0193707, IMG submission 143043) | Soil microbial communities from a riparian zone of the East river system, Colorado, United States - U3c2 | ecosystem: Environmental > Terrestrial > Soil > Riparian zone | place: USA... | reverse complement strand
TACCAAAGAAGAACGCAAGCATGTACGGCTGATGACGGTAACGACCGATCCGGAGATCGATTCGCCAAAAGTTTTAACTGCCTACGCCAAACGTTACGGCGCCGAATTCGATAACTGGTCGTTTCTTACAGGTAATCTATCCGTGCTGGAAAAAATTTGGCAAAACTTTGGCGTCGGCGTAGAGCGCAAGGGCCGAGGTCTCATAGACCATACGCCGCTCACCGCGGTCGTCGATCAAAAAAAGCTGATGCGCTTGGCATATATTGGGCCATCGCCCGACCCCAAGGCCGTGCTGGCCGATGTCCGCGCGATGTTAAGGGAGCATTAGATTGCATTCATTGAGCGGTTCCGGCCTATGACTTGGCACGGCATGAGCGCTTTTTCGGTAACCCAACTTAGCGCACGTAGGGCAGATCATCGGGATCCGGCGCGGTGTAACGATCGCAGCTTGTGTCGTGATAAACTGGTGTTTTGCCGCGTGCACTAGCGGCTTGACAAGGTGCCATGTTGAAACTAAACTCCAACATGAAGTTTTGTGGTGTACGTCACGATGCCTTTCCACAATATTGAACAGCTGGAAGTTACAATCAACCGCCTTCTCGAGAAGCACGAGCAGATTAAAAAAGAAAAAGAAGTGATGGAAAAGAAGCTCCAACAAAAAGAGAGTGAGTGGCACCATCTCAAGGGTCAGATCAGACAATATGAGAGGGAGCGGGTTGAGCTCAAAGAAAAGCTGGATAAAATAATGGTCCAGTTCGCGAGCTTGGACTTGGCAGATTGAACCTTGGTGTAGCGATGAAAAAAGCATTGGACGTCGAGATCCTCGGACAAAAATTCACCATCTCCAGCGATGCCGAAGAGGGCTATATGCTCAAAGTCGCCGGTTATGTAGACGGTAAGATGCAAGAACTAATGCGTTCGCCGAAATCTGTGGCTAAGACCAATGTGGCCATGTTAGCCGCGCTGAATATCGCCGACGAATATCATCGATTGAAGGACACGCACGAAGCGATTTTAAATAGGTTGGACCAGTTGTCCAAAAAACTCTCGATAACATTGACCGAGGATGGATAGGGCCTTTATGAAGGAGATCCATTTACCCGACATAAAGGCAAGGACGCTTTAACAGAGGCGGCGTGGAAAGATGAGGGATTGGCGAAAAACGTTTGCAATGGATCTGATCCGTTGGATTCTTCTGGAATTCGATTCGCAAAGAACACGGCAACCCGTTACTGAAAGTCCCAGAATTCGAATGGATATACCGTTGACAATGACAGGAATAGTGCCCCTCCGCATCCGTCGCGGGGGACGATTGTCTCGGGGACCGACTTCGCGAAATCGCCGGTCAGATTAGCCGCACACTTCTCCGCCAATAAGTTTCTCTCCTCGCCTCTTCTAATCGCTCTTGGTGAATCATGCAGGGCGCTGTTTTGGAAGAGTCTAAAAGCATACTGCGCAGAATGATGGTATCCCGGCGCCGATCGCTTTCGTCGGCATGCTGTCATTTGCGGAGCCAATTGATCCAATTAGCAGTCCTGAAGTTTCCGCAATATCTGGCCGCCCGGAAGGTGGCGTTGTACAGTCCGATTGAAAACGAGGTCGGTACAAATGCAATCCTGACCGATGCCTTAGAAAACGACAAGAAGGTTTTTTATCCGAGAATGAATGACGGAGATTCGCCGTGGTTTTTTCAAATCTCTTCCCCAACCGAGCTCCGTGCGGAGCGATCTAAAATACCCGAGCCTCCTGGAGTGGATGCGCTGTCTTTGGAGGGTCGAGGAAATTCCCAAAATTTAATCGTCTTTGTGCCGGGAGTCGCTTTCGATCCTCGGGGTCATCGCCTAGGAAGGGGCAGTGGCTGGTACGACCGCATTTTGGCAGCGTTAAAGGGTCAGGGGATTTTTGTCGGCCTAGCTTACGAATTCCAGGTTGTCGATCAGCTGGCGACGGAGACATGGGATCAGCAAGTTCATTACGTCATCACGGAGAAACGAATCATCGATTGTGACGCTCCTGCGTCATGCGGCATGTAGTAGTTGGGTTTTACTGTGATCTGAAAGGGGGTGCTCTCATTGGATGCAAATTTATTGGTTGGGATGGGAGGATTATTAGGCGGGATTTTACTCTCATTAGGGGTTGCATGGATGCGTGCCAAGCAGGCGCGCTCAGAAAATGACGCGGCAAAAAACACCGCCGCACGAATCTTGGAAGAAGCGAAGAAGGATGCGAGCGCGATAAAAAAAGAGGCGGAGATCCATGCTAAAGATAGTGTGCTCAAGGAACGTGGTGATTTGGAAAAGGAGGTGCGCGAAACTCGACGGGAGCTACAGAACCAGGAACGGCGGCTAATCGGCAAAGAAGAAGGTATCGATAAACGTGTCGAGTTGCTGGATAGGCGCGAAGCCGAACTCGCGAAGCGAGATCAGAGTCTCAAAGCGCGGGAGAAAAGCCTGGAGGAAAAATCCGCGGAATGTGAGCGATACGTGGACGAAGCGAGAAAACAGCTCGAGCAGGTCGCGGGGTTGACCCGCGAAGAGGCGAAGCGAAGTCTCATCGACCAAATGGTTGACGCGGCGAAACACGAATCCGCAAAGCGAATTCGGGTCATCGAAGAGGGGGCCAAGGAAGAGGCCGTCAGGAGGAGCCAGAAGATCGTCGCCTTGGCAATCGAGCGACTTGCTGGCGATTTTGTCGCGGAGCGCTCGGTAACGGTGTTTCCGCTGCCCAATGATGAGTTGAAGGGGAAGATCATCGGTCGCGAAGGACGCAATATCCGTGCTCTCGAAGCGGCCACAGGCATTGATTTGATTGTCGACGATACGCCGGAAACCGTGGTGATTTCCGGTCATAATCCGATTCGCCGTGAAATTGCGCGCTTATCGTTGGAAAAACTGGTATCGGACGGGCGAATTCACCCCGGCCGAATCGAAGAGGTGGTGCGAAAATCGGAACAGGAAATCGAGGAGGCGATCCGTGAGGCAGGGCAGAAGGCGATTTTCGACGTCGGTGTGCACGGCGTTCATCCGGAAATTATCAAGCTGCTAGGCCGCCTCAAGTATCGTTACAGCTACGCTCAGAACGTGCTCTTGCATTCGATTGAAGCAGCCTTTATTTGCGGCGCCATGGCGGCTGAGCTGGGTTTGAACGAAAAACAGGCGCGGCGCGCCGCTTTATTGCACGATATCGGTAAAGCCGTGGACCATGAGGTCGAAGGCTCACACGCAATTATCGGCGCGGAGTTGGCGCGCAAGTATGGAGAATCGCCGAAGATCGTGAACGCCATCGCGGCGCATCACGAAGACGTAAAGGCGGAAACGATTTTGGCGCCGTTGGTCGATGCAGCGGACGCGCTGTCCGGTGCGCGGCCGGGAGCACGCCGTGAAATGATGGAGACCTATACGCGGCGGCTGGAGGAACTTGAGCGCATCGTGAATGAGTTCAAAGGTGTAGAAAAATCTTACGCCGTTCAAGCGGGTCGAGAGATCCGCATCATGGTTCAGCATGACATGGTTTCCGATGACGACGCGGCGCGCATGGCTCGAGAGGTGGCGCGTAAAATCGAAGGAGAAATGACCTATCCGGGGCAGATCAAAGTCACAGTGATCCG
>Ga0193707_1000018_pt1:0-30000 | contig 41107 bp, 29 predicted proteins | sample U3c2metaG_FD_143043 | JGI IMG/M metagenome (GOLD analysis project Ga0193707, IMG submission 143043) | Soil microbial communities from a riparian zone of the East river system, Colorado, United States - U3c2 | ecosystem: Environmental > Terrestrial > Soil > Riparian zone | place: USA... | reverse complement strand
CGGCTTGACCATATTTACTAATGCTACTCAAGTTAATTCGTTGTGCCCGTATTCAGTTGTGAGAGAATATCTCGAAAATTTCCGGTGGCGATAGCGGAGGTGTCACACCCGATCCCATCCCGAACTCGGTCGTTAAGCCCTCCAGCGCCGATGGTACTATACGGTCGCCGTATGGAAGAGTAGGACGCTGCCGGATTTAAATCGAAAGCCCCAACTTCGAAAGAGGTTGGGGCTTTTGTTTTCCGGGACTCTTTACTGTTGAAAAATTTCTGTCGACTTCGACGAACTAAGCGAAAGAAAAGCAGTGATGAGCAATTCCACAAAGCCAAAGTTGAAAACGTCAGAAATATTGGCCGACCGACTGCGCCGGTTTAAAAAGCGTGAATAAAATGACATATCCATGCGTGGGCGCGAGGAAGAGAAAAAGTCGATACACAAGCGACGCTCTAACGCCTCGTCGCAGCGCGGACTGGAGGAAATATGAAGATCATGTTTTTATCTTACTCGCCAAGAGGAAAGTCTCGCCGACCGCTATGACGACGAAACCCAACGCCAACTCGAGAGCTACGCATCACCTGGCACCGAGATCGTCCTAGCCGCGCCTGAAGATCTCGGCGGCGGCGCCATCGACAAGAAACTCTCGGAAGAACTCGCCATAAACGGCCTGCATCATTTGCTGCGAGTACCGGCGCTGATCAAGAAAGTCATCGAAGCGGAACGAGCAGGATTCGACGCGGTGATCCAAAGTAACACCTACGATCCCGGCGTCGAACAGGCTCGCCTCGCGGTGCGCATACCGGTCGTCGGGATTCTCCGAGCCAGTTGCCATGTCGCCGCCTGTCTTGCCCATCGCGTCGGCGTGACGATCCTGGTGGAATCGATGATCCCGTACACGCGCGCCATTCTCCGCGACTATGGCTTGACGTCGCTCGTCACCGGCATCAAAGCGCTCGGCATGTACGAGATCGGCGATCTGGCAAAAGTCAGAGAGCCGATCAAAAAGAGAGTGATCGAGCTTGCCAAGGAACTCAAGGATGAAGGAGCAGAAGTGGTCATCCCGCTCGGCGGACGCGTGTTTCCCGGTGCGGTCAGCTGCGAGGAGATCGAGGCCGAGGCGCGCGTTCCCATTTTAAATACCAAGGCCATCGGCATTCAGTTCACCGAGATGCTTGTCCGCTGCCGCATGAGCCACAGCCCGATCGCTTACCCGTGTCGTATCCAGTTTTCGCCGGAAGACGTCACGAAGAAGATTTTTACCTAAGCAACCGAGAAGTTGCGGTCCTCGAAGAGGTCGCAGTGACAGTCGACTGCCAACGCCTACCGTGATTACGGATTTTCGAATTACGAAGGCAAACACTCGTCCGTGGGATGCAGTCGAGCATTCCGACGACAGAAGACAATATGGTGGCGTACGTTAGAAGCCCCCGCTTGAAGACGGCAATCCAGCACTCGTGGCGGCCACGCTTGGCCTAAGATTGCATGCCACGCTGATGTACTGGATTGACATGAATGTCATGCCCGACTGCGCAGCTGCCCAGATTCCAGCTCCACTCCGTAACGTCTTGCACACCATACCAGTCGGTAGCAGAATCCATGAGGAAGGAGGTCAAACGGCATTTCCATCGGTTCGCACCACGAATTAGTCGTGATGACCGAGGTTCTTTGATTTCAACGATGAGCCGTGCGGCGAAAGTCCTGTGCGAAAAGATAGCGAAGCGCAGAGGGCCAAGGAACTGCACCGGCGAAGAGACTCCTCACACGGAATATAATAGGCCGAAAAGGAGGCAAATGTATGAAACGAATCGGCTCAGTCGTATCGGTGTCGGTTTTGCTTGGCGTTTTGGCCGGCAGTGCGCTCGCTGCGGACGGTGTTATCCAAAAAGAAGAAGTGGGTCAGAACTATTGCCACATGAAATTCCAGGCTATTCGCCCGAGTACTTTGTCCGCGGACAAACCGGAACTTAAGACCTCGCTTGGCGACATCATCGATTTCTATGGGCCCTGCGACGAGACTCCAACTAGCAAGGGCCAGATCGCGACGCAAAGACGCGAGGCGCAACTCCGCTTTGCGAGAGAATACTTGAACTCGGATTAGGCAAGGTCCGGAGATTACCACTCTGATCACTCAGCTCGTGGTCATTCCATCGCCGATGATCACCAGTTGATCGGCGGGTTGGGAATCAAGCTTACATTCGTCTTGTCAGGATTGTCTCTTCCAATTGCCAGCCCGGTGCTCGCTCCCTTTGCAGTTGCATCGAGGCACGCATAACTCATAAGGCGGTTCAGGATTACTCATAACAGCGTAAATTAATGAATTGTCGATGACCTCAGCGCTAAATCCGGCCGTTTAAAAGCAATCCCTGCTTGCTAACCGTCGTGGAGGGAGATTAAAAATTGCAGACGCGATCCGCGCAGCGAACTATTCAACCGAGCTCCACAATTTTCGACCTTGATCTAATGAGTATACGCGCAGCCGCACAATGCCTCGCCCGGCGTATTCGAGCGTTCGGAACACGTAGGTAAAAAATGAGCCGGTATAGCGATAACGACGAATGCACGCGTCGAGCTGCTTTTGCATTTCCGCCTCATAACCTCGCCACCGCGAGACAAGATAGTGCCGCTCGATCCAATCGTCAATCGTATACTTAAGAAGTTCCATGAGCTGTAGCCGGGCGAGCAGATTCCCGCTCTGAGCAAGTCGTACCAAGCTGATGCCGATAACGTCTCTGATCCGTCTTTCATTTTTGTCTGACGCAGCGATGAATACGTACATTTTATCTCGGTACTTGTTGAGGATCGTTTGAACTTCAACGCGGTCTTCATACGGAATCGGTTTCTTGGCAATCCTTCGAGGTCTCCACAATCTCTGAAAGCGCCGGTCCAATGCGTAGGTAAGCCTATCCCAATCGATTCCGCCATATTCCCGACGAACGTTTTCCTGGATGAACCGATAGCAACGCGGAGCGTTTCTCCGTATCCACGAGCTGTCAAATTCAGCGGGTTGTTTTCTTCCCAGTAAGCTATTCAGCGTCGCAACCGTGGTTTCAAAATCCATATTTTTTTGACTCCGTACTAATCACAGAACAAATATAGCGCACAATTTGATCTTTGCTTGAGATCCTGAAAAGGCGAACGCTAACGCTCTCCAGCGCCGGTCGCTTTCGAAGAATCCGCGGCCGCTACTATTCAAAATACTATTAATCCTTAGTATTCAGTCGTTGATTCAGCCGCTCGATGGAAATCTATTCCCTCTTTGGCGAAGAGGGGCACGGGGAGATTTTCCGAGATAATGGCGTCTAAAAAACGATAGGTTGATGTCGGAGATAAGCAGGGATCAAACGCAAGGCGCTGCCGAGGCAACGGAAATTCCGAGCTACTCGGAAGATTTCTAACCTTCAATACCGGCGGTTTCACGGCCTCGGTAAAACTTCGCCGTCGCGATTCCGGGAAGCTTCTAGACCCCAGGCTTTGAGTGTTTGGTTGATCTGAATTTTATGCGAGTTCTATTTAGAACCGCGCATTGATCCATTTTTGCACGTAATCGAAAGTGTTTTTGACCGTGTTGGAATATTGATCTGGTGTCGTCTCGCAAGCTTTGCAAGGTCGGATGCCGTGGGAGGCGCCTTCGATGACGATGTATTCTTTGTCGGCACTGGCCGAGACTTCGTAGTGGATCTCGTTGTCGCGCAAAAAATAATGGCCTCCCATGCCGAGGATCAGGATCGGCACGGTGATCTTCTGCAGGTGACAGGGCGTTGAGTTGTTGTTGGAGCAATAATCGATATCATCCAGCGAGTGCTTGGCGCGGATAGCCCGCGTGCCAAGAAAAGATTTGACCGTCAAAAGTTTTGAGCCTTCGTGGAATGATTTGGCGCGTTCGGGGTTCTTGGAATCGGCGACCCGCACGCTTTTGATGATTTCGGTCACGATCGTGCCGTCGTTCTTCAGAAGCTTGTGCGGTTTTACGGTGCCGGCATGAACCGTCAAATCCATTTCCGACAAACGGCCGCTCTCGCTTTGGTGGATCACGAAGGCGTCATCGTCCTTGTAGTAGGATTTGCCGGCTTCGATGGAATGTAGCTTCACCAGCGCGGCATCGACGAGCCGGTTCATGCGCGCCGCCTGCGTTTTGAAATAGCGCTCTTTGAATTCACGCGAGTAACTACTCGGGCCGGTCGCGTTGAAGCCATTTTTAGCACTGAACGGATCGAGGGCGGCGTCGATCTGGTCCGGTTTATCGTCGCTCTGCACTGACGGATTGATCGAGCGCAATGTATTGACCGCGGTCCCCGGATGGGCGTCGCGCAAGATGATGCCGTCCGCCGGTGGGAGCCCGGCAAGGTCGTTGGTGCAAGGGATCAGTTTATTCGCCCCCTGGCAAACCGACGGTCCGTTTTGAGCGACGTTTTGATAAAAGGTCATCAAAGGCGCGCCGCCGCTGCCGCCGTAAAGAAGGATTTTCGATGCCTTCACCGTCTCTCTTAGGTATTTGACGCCAGTCGCAACGTCGAGCGGCAAGTCGTTCCAAAAATCCAATGCTTCGTTGTTGTCCGAGCGACCGTTCATACAGAGGACGTAAAAGCCCCGCTTGACCAGCTCGGTGCACGCAATATCGCTCAAGCGGTTGCCGTCTTCATGCATGTTGACCACCGCAACGCGCGCTTTAACGCCCGCATCGGGCGAATAAAGCACGGCTTTGACCGTCGGGCTGAGCTGCAGGTACGCCGACGAGCTTTCGGGCGCCGCATCGCGCAGCAAAAACGCGCAGAGGGTGACGATGATGAAAGGGATTTGGAAAGACCACGGTCGCATCGTGAACTCCTTTGATTTGAAATTTCGCCTTCGCCCGTCGCTCGGCGCGGGGATTTAGGTATGGATCACGGCGGAGAGTAGCGAGATAAGGAATTGGTTGTCAACGAATGTTTGTCTCAGAAGCGTTCGACAGCAGGCCCGCGTACCGTTGTTCCTGAAGACGAGTCTGACTTGTAGTATGCCAGATCCGATGATTTCCCCAGTAAGAAATAGAAGAGCTTGCACAATGTTTAGATTTGCTTATTCGCTGCTCAGCGGAGTTTCTTTAACAGCATGTTCAACCCAACAAATTTCGATGCCCGCGAAAGTCAATCTTAAACTGCTTAGTGAAAAACGTTACCGGGCTAATTGCGGAGACGGTGTTGTTGGAGCGACCAGCGCGGCGCGGACACGGTCATGATCGCATTATCTATGAATCAGCTCGAGCCCGCATTGATCGGGTGGCCGTGTGCAACATCACAACAGCTCTTTTACCGGAAAGGCGAAGAACTCGAAGAGTCGTTCGAAGATGCTACGCGAACTCCATTCTTCATAGGTAATGTTTTTTGAGTGTTTCAAGTCTTCTTGAAAAATGTCTTCCAAACGGCGCGCCAACGTCGCATCATACATCGTCACGTTCAATTCCTGATTTAACGCGAAAGAGCGATTATCAAAGTTGGTGCTGCCGATGGTCGCCCAGGTGCCGTCGACGACCATCGTCTTGGCGTGCATGAGAGCCGTCTGATATTCAAAGATCTGAACGCCACCCTGCAACAGACGGCCGTAGTGGCTGCGGCTTGCCGTGTAGGTGAGCTGGCTGTCGATCTCGCCGGGGGTTAACACGATCACGCGGACGCCGCGGGCGGCGGCTTTCAACAAGGCTTCGGTCATGACATCGTCGGGAATAAAATACGGATTGGTGATCCAGATCGATTTTCGCGCTGAATTGATCGTGATCAGGAAGAGCATATAAGTCTGAAAACTTCCTCCCGCCGGCGAGCTGCGGACGATTTGTGCAAACACGTTTCCGATCGGCTGGAGCGCGGGAAAATAGCCCTCGCCTCCGATCGCGATGCCGGTTGTTTCCAGCCAACTTTCGGCAAACCCGGCTTGCAGAAATTTGACCGCCGGACCTTCTATGCGTGCGTTGGTATCGCGCCAGTGTTGCGGCGTTCGTCCGTCGCCGCTCCAGGAGTCGGCGATGCCATAACCCCCGGTAAATCCTACCCGCCCGTCGATCACCAGAATGCGCCGGTGGCTTCGATAGTTATAATCGAGCAGTTTCCACGGGAAAATGATCGCAGGCGCCTCGACTCTGCGAAAGTATTCCACGTGACAACCAGCATCGCGCATCAAGGCGATGATTTCACCGGGCGTTTTGCCCGATCCATGACTATCGAGCAGGATGTTTGCTTTTACGCCGGCCCGGCATCGTTCCGCGAAGGCCTCGGCAAACTGCCGCGCTAGAGAACCCCCCTCGTAAAGATACTGAGAGAATGTGATTGTCTGCTTCGCCGACTGGATATCGCGCAGCATGACGGGAAACGTTTCGTCGCCGTTAAGCAAGACGCCGATGCGATTTCCAGCCATGATCTGCGCATCCGTGTGAGCTTCGATGGTTGGAAAAAATGTCGGCTCGCCGAGAGTCACCGGGGGAATCTGCCCTACGGAGACGACTTTGGCGCATCCGAAAATCAACAAAACCGCGAAGAGCCACTTCAAGTATCTCATAACTACGACTAGGAAAATGTATTTGACGGAAATAAAGGTAGATTGCAAGCTTGAGGGTGAACCCGGGGCGTCTCGGCTTGAACCCAGAACAGGCGCGAATAAATGCAACCGGTAACTAAAGTGCAATGTGTTTGCAGAGACTTCGAGGGCAACGCAGAACTATGAGGTTAGATCGTTCATCTAGCTGTCCCAGTGATGTGATCAAGTCTTGAAAATTGGCTGTCGTAAATTTGCCACTTCAGAACCTCTCGTTGATCCACTTTGCCGTATAGTCGAAAAAGTTCCTTCTTGCGTTGGCATATTCCGACGCGGGTTTCGCGCAGTTGGTGCAGGCGCCGATGCTGGTCATCGAGCCTTCGACGACGATGAAGTCTTTGTCGGTGCTCTTTGAGTTCAAGTAATTGAACTCGACTTCCTGGATCAGATTCTGAAAACGACGCCTGGTGCGCGACGGCGAGCAGCGGGACCGTGACGCTTTGCAGCATGCAGGGCGTCGAGTTGTTGGTGGAGCAGAGATCGATCTGTTTCTCATCCATCGAGTTGGTCGAGCGGATCGCGTTGCTGCTGAGAAAAGAGCGGATGGTCAGGCCGCCCCGGGCGCCTTCGCCGAAGGTGCGATTGAGCTTGGCGAGTTCGGGGCGCGGTGGCGAAACGCTTTCGACCAATTGCTTGACCACCGTGGCGTCATTCTTGAGCAGTTTCTCAGGCTGCACGGTGGTGTGGCGTATGCTCGAGTCGAGGGAGAGCAGGCGCGCGTTGTCGAAGCCGATAATATTGAACGGAGCGTCGTCGCTGTAAACGTCTTTGCCGGCTTCGATGATCTTCAATTGCCGCAGAGCGACGTCAATCAGGCGGTTCATGCGGGCGGACTGGGCGGTGAAATACGCTTTCTTGAATGCTTCAGAATATTGCGAAGGACCGTTAGGATCGAAACCATTCTTGACCGAAAACGGGTCGAGCTTTGGATCGACACGGCCGGTGTGCTCGTCGATGATCGCGGGATTGACGCTGCGCAGGCGCAGGATCGGATTACCCGGGTGGCCGTCGGAAAGGATGACGCCGTGGGCAGGCGTGAGTCCTTTGAGATCGTTGCCGCATTGGACGAGCTTGTTCGTTCCCTGGCAAACCGCCGGTCCGTTTTCCGCCACGGCTTGATAAAAGCTCATGGTGACGCCGCCGCCGCTGTGGCCGTAGAGAATGATTTTGCCGTTTGTTCCGAGCTGTTTCTTGAAGTAATTAACGCCTTCGGCGACGTCGAGCGGACTCCCACTTGACCGACGACTCGCTGTTTTCAAAGCGCGAGTTCATGCATAAGACCATGAAGCCGCGCTTGGCAAATTCGCCTCAGGCGAACATTGTTCAGGTAGTTTGACTCGCGGTGCATAACGATAATGCCGACGTGGGGCTCCGGCCCGGAGTCCGGTTTGTAGAGCGCACTCTTGGCCCGGCCGAGCTGCATGAAGGTGGGATTGCTTTGCGCCATGGATTGAGTGCCGTGGGCGCTGAGTAAAAAAGAGATCGATAGTGCGAGCGTTGAGAGATGCTTGCGCATGGTCGTCGCGTCTGCCTTTCCTTGAGTGACAAATCAAAAATGGCGAGAGGGCGTACCTCACCGAATTATAAGACGAGCATGATACCCGAGTTTTCTCCGGGAGCGATGCTTGCCTACCAACGCGTGGCTTGGTTGCAAGCGTCTAGTTTGGCGCTGCAGCTAACTTGTAGAAGCGGGCGGCGTTGCCGCGCAGGATTGCCTGCTTGGCGTCGTCACTGATTTCCTCGCGCTCGCGAAGTTCGCTAATTTCTTTTCGGACGGTCTGAGTGTTTACCTCGTGCGGAAAGTCAGACGAGAACATGAACGCTTGCTCTCCTGCTACCTTGATGGCGTACGCGAGGTCTGATTCCCCTCCTTCGATGCCCACCACTAGGCGACCGGCTTGAATGAGCGCGCGAATATAATCGGCGACGGTTTGTCCTTCCGGCAAGTGCAGCAGTTCGCCGCGAGGATTGATTGGAGTTCCCGCCTCATAAGATCGAGAAAGCCGTTCGAGCGCCATGAGAAACCAGAGTGGGCCGCCCTCGAGGTAAGCCACGCGCAGGCCGGGGAAGCGCGCGAAAAGGTTGTTTAACACCATCTCCGCCAAAGCAATCGCCAGAGACATAGGATGACCGATGGCATTGGCGCCGGTGGAAACATTCATCGTCTCCATACCTAAGTCCCAATGGCCGCCGCCATGAACGACAACAGGACAGCCCAACCGAGCCGCTTCGGCGTACACCGGCCAGTAGGGCTTGGCGCCGAGGTTCAAGTGCACTCCCGTAGCGGGGAACAGGACACCGCACATGCCCAACTCGGTATAAGCGTGGCGCAGTTCTGCCAACGCCGCGTCCGCATCATGCATCGGCACGAGAGCGATGCCTTTGAAACGGGAATCGCGCCTAAGATAAGTCTCTGCTAGCCAGTCGTTGTACGCTCGGGCTGCGCCGACGGCGTAGTCGCGGTCGACTATGCGGCCGATGCGCTGACCGGCGGTGGGGAAGAGGACGGCGTAGTCGAATCCGACTTGATCCATGAACTCGAGCCACCCTTCGGGTCCGGGATTTTGAAACCGACCGTCGGGAGTAGTTGCGAAGGCTCCGGGAGGAGTTCGAGTCAATGAATATTGAATGTGGCTGTTAAGAGGAAACACACCGCTTCTAAGCCGGCCCCCAGCGGCGCTATAGGGAAAATGACGCGCTATGCCTTCCCCGTCCTCGAAAATATGGCCGTCGCCATCAATGATTTTGATTTGCTGTGTCATCGGATCCTCCTCTGCTAACAAGGGTATTCACCCCGCGGTTTCGGAACTTTCGTCTAGCTTCGCGCGTACCCGCGGTTGCGGTTTAAGCCGCGCGCTCAAAAACTGCGATTCGTGTTATCAGAATCGTCGGCACTTAAGAACTTTGCAGATAGCATCCGGCCATGAAAATTGTCAACTTGATGACCCGCCTGTAAGCCCACGCAAAGCAGTTGGTGCTATCCGAATATCGGTGCAGGCCCTGCGGGTGCGAAGCGCGGTGTAAATAACGGAGCAAAACTGCCGAGGGATAGAGCAGAATAAAGAGGTCACGATAGCGAAGCCCCACACTAGACTTCATGCGGAGTCACATCGCCGGCGTCCGTCATGGGTAGAGGTTCGGCTCGGTTGAATCGATTTGCCCGCCGCCCAGGGAAGCGTTATGGTCCAAACAAATCGCAAATCGGCAGAATTTAAGGTCGTTTAGGAATCAGCGGCGCGACCCGTCCACCGAGGCGAACGTAGGACTTCCCATGGTGAAACCAATTCGCTTCGTCATTGTAACCATCTACACTTTGGTCTTTTGCCTCGGGTTTTTATTGCAAAATTTTTCCATCGCCGCCGACTCGAGACCGGCTTGGCAAGCAGAGTGGGAGAAAACAGTCAAAGCGGCAGAGGAAGAAGGCGCGCTGGTCATTTATATGACCCAGGCGTTCGAGCCGGTTTTTCGCGACACTTTTCAGAAAAAATTTCCCAAAATCAAAGTGACTATGGCGACGGGTAGAGGGCCTGAGTTGAGCCAGCGGGTCATGAGCGAGCGACGGGCGGAGAAGTTCGCCGTGGATCTTTATATTTCCGGAAACATATCGCCACTGACCGTGTTTCATCGGGCGAAGATTTTAGAACCGGTCAAACCGTTGTTGCTGTTGCCGGAAGTTCTGGATACGGCCGCCTGGTACGAAAGCAAACATCATTACGACGATCCTGAGAACCGATACATCTTTGTCTTCGAGGGCACGCCGCGGAGCGGCGAGATTACTTACAACACCAAAGTGGTGAATCCTTCGGAGATCAAATCCTATTGGGATTTGCTCAGTCCGAAATGGAAGGGAAAGATCGTTTCGGTCGACCCGCTCGTTTCGGGTCCGATCAGCGCGGCGCATATCTTTTTCTATAAGCAGCCGGATCTCGGTGCGGAGTTTTTGCGCCGGCTTCACGCCGAAACGGATATTGCCATCGTGCGCTCCAACGAGCAGATGCTCGATTGGTTGAGCGCGGGAAAATACGCCTTCGGGATCGGCGCGCGGGATGTCGACACCGCGATGATGCAAGGGCTGCCGCTCATGCAATTCTTACCGGGTTCGCTTAAAGAAGGATCTTCCGTTACGGCGTACAACGGCACGTTAAGCTTTTTCAACCGCGCGCCCCATCCCAACGCCGCGAAAGTTGCCGTCAATTGGCTATTATCTCGCGAAGGACAAACCGCATGGCTAGATTCGAATCAAAAAACCGGCGGCCTCTACGATTCACTGCGAGAGGATATTTCCAAAGAAAGAGTGAGCGAGCGGGCGCGGCGCATCAAAGGAGCCAAGTTTCTCTGGCTGAATCCTGCGTGGATCGACGACCTCGATACCATCCGCGACATCATTAAAAAAGCTTTGGCTAGCGCGGGCAAAGGGAAGTGAAGGCAGCATCCACAGGACCTGAAAAACAATTAAGCCGTAAGCAGCTTGCCAATTTGCCTCGCGTCGTCGAGCTTTTCGAGATTGAGAAGAGTGCTTTCCAGCTTTTCAACTCGGGGCCGAGAAAGGACACGCGAAGCCAGCAGGCGAAATTTCTTTAAAACCTCTTCCCGCGTCATCGGGTGTTTGTCGCTGCCCTTCGCATGTAGGACCTTCTCGCGATAGCTTTTCCCATCCCGGAGTTGGACCTCAAGATCTACTCCGTGGCGGCCTTCGTCGCCGAGCGCCTCGAACTCAGGGTCTTCGATAACCTCGATCTTTTTAGTCGTCGCCAGTATATCGGTGCGGCGAATTGATTTGTTTGTGACCTGGTCGACGAAGAATTCGCGATCATGCAGCAGAATGGCGACGCAAAAAAGCAGATTCATTTGCGCTGTCGTCATGCTCTTGGGTTCGTAGGGCCAGCCGACGTGGAGTTTGGTGGCGCGCGTGGTGCGGATCCGGATTTTGTCGACGTTATCCGCGTTGACCTCCGGGTGCTCGTGAAGGATTTTTTTGAGGGCGTCGATCGAGGTGTGATTGCTGCCGCAGCAGGGATAGGGCTTAAAACCGACGTTGAGAGTTTCGAACCGTTCGCCGAGTCGGTCCGTGAGATGTGATAGATCCGGTTTATCGATGAAGGTCGAGCAAAAGCCGCCGTACGGTGCCTCGAGAACATCTTCGATCCCGGTAAAGCCCTTCGCCGCAAGCAATGCGCCGTAGACTCCTGCCTGAGCCGAGCGGCCAGGGTGCATGCGCTTCACCATCGAGGCATGTTGCGCAGCCATCAATCCGGCTGCCTGAGTACCCGCAATTCCCAGCGCATGCACGGTCTTCAGCGGATTCAATCGCAGCATTTTCGCCGCGGCCGCTCCTGCTGCGAACGTTCCTGATGTCGCGCTCGGGTGAAATCCTCGGCGGAGCTGTGCGGCACCGCCTGTCATGCCGACACGGCACCCGACTTCGTAGCCGGCAACGACCGCGGTGAGCAACCGCTTTCCGTCAACGTTGCTGAGATAACGCACCAGCGCGTCCGCAGCTGGTATGGCTTCTGAACCGGGGTGGATGACTCCGACACGGTGCAGGTCATCCATCTCAAAACTATGAATGAAAGTGCCGTTGGCCAAAGGCGCGCTGGTGCTTGGAACTTCAGCGCCGTCGCCCCAGATGAGAGCTCCTTTGCCTTTGCCCAATTCCTTCGTGAAGGAAGTGATAATTTTTCCCCAGGGCAGGGTGGAACCGAAGAGGGCACATCCGAGCGAATCGATAAAACAAAACTTGATATGTGACAGCACCTCCGGCGGAATGTCTTTATAGGAGAATGCGGCGATAAATTCCGCTAAGGTTCGAGTCGGAGAGATTTCAACAGCGGATTCTCTCAATTGCGGTTTCGCCATAAATACTCCTTGACAAATGACCTTCTGTGACTTTGATTAGCGGCTGGTGAACAGATTCATGGGATTGCTGTAAAAATTAGGCCGGTAACGCCCATCGTTGCCACGTCCAAAACGGAGAACGCTTTTCACGGAGTCTATCGTTGCATTCGATCGGCGCCACCGAAACGATGCTAGCCTTTTCATACGATGACCTGCCATTGTCAAGCGGCGGTCACCCGGAGGATCCATGAGAGAGCCTAACCGTTTAGTGAGCCTCCTCTATCTATGCGCAGTAGCGATTATCCTTTTCTTTGACTCGCCTGCGCTTGCCCAAAGCTCCAATGTGCTGAAGAAATACGATGGGCTGCGGGGAAAAGAGCGGGAGCAACAACTCATAGAAGGCGCCAAAAAGGAAGGTAAGGTTGTCATTTACAGTTTCACGGCCGTCGATCAGCTGAAGCCGCTGCTGGACGAGTTTCAAAAGAAATATCCCTTCATCGCGGCGGAGCACTACCGGGCGAACGCGACCGGGGTCTTCAACAAGTTTGCAACCGAGGCGCGCGCCGGACAAACCTTTGCCGACGTCATCGACATCTCGGCCGGAGAGACGCACACCTTGGGGCAGATGGGATTGATCGATCCCTATGTTTCACCCAGCAGGGAGGGAATTCCTAAGGAGTTTATGGACGAGAAGGGTTTATGGGCGGCGCACTATCACTTCGTGATCGCGCTGGGTTTCAACGCGCAGCATATCAAGCCGGCCGAGGCGCCGAAGAGTTATGAAGAGCTTCTCAATCCAAAATGGAAGGGCCGTTTCTCACTCGATCCGGCGGATCAGGATTTGTTCGGGGCGCTGCTGCTCTACTGGGGCAAAGAAAAGGCCGTGAGCTATTTTCGCAACTTGGCAAAGCTCGAGCCCAGAATGGTTTCCGGTCACACCCAACAGGCAAACCTCGTCGGCGCGGGAGAAATCCAAATGGCGCCGTGGCTCTATGGCTACAGACCGCTGCAGTTGAAAGACGAAGGTGCTCCGGTTGAAACAGTTCTCTTCGATCCCGTGTTGTCGAATCCGGCTTACCTCCTTCTAACCAAAAGTTCTCCGCACCCTCACGCTGCCGGCTTGTTGATCGACTGGGCGCTGGCGGCGGACGGCGGGATGAAATTTTTCGCTGAAAAGTTCGGTCGCACTCCGACCCGCACCGGATTGAAGGAGCGCTTTCCCAAGCTGCGGGTAGACCGTTATCTTGTGGTGAAACCCGAGATCGTCGGCCCCAACTTTAAAGAATTTACTAAGCTCTACAATGAAATCTTCGCCATCGGCAATTAGAGGCCTTTGACGGACAGAGTTGGAGTGATGAAGTATTGGAATATTGGAGTGATGATCGAGGAGGGACGCGCCGGTTCATCGCAAAATTAAAATTCTTTTCGTGTGCGCTCAGCGTTTCGTTCCCATCGCGAATTGATCGCCGGCCCGGATAGGCTTACCGTCGGCGAAGGTGATCTCCAGCAGCTTCTCACTCTGGACGTGCCGCCCAACTTCGTCTTCCAGCGTGGTCAAGATCTTTTTGCTCTTGATATCGATGACCTCACCGGTGGACGGATAGGCTCGCCGGCCATCGATGCTGAAGGTGATCCAGCCCGGCTGATCCCTCACGGGGATGTTGGTGATTTGCTTCGGCGGCATGACCGTTGCATCGAAAATGTGCAGGCGACTATTGAATCCATCACTGATCCACAGCTCGGTTTCATCCGGTGTCAAAGCGATGCCATGACTCGGACAGCCGTGGCGCTTCACCTTTCCAGTCTTGAATCCCTCCACGGCGACTTGGTGCAGCACCTTGCCGGTCTGTAGATCGCCCACTTCAAATCCGAGCAGCGCGTTGACGTTGACAAAACAAATTGTCTGCTTGCCGTTGACCGTGAACGGACGGATGGCATTACTAAACGGTCCGACCGTATTCACGACCGCATGGGTTTTGGTATCGGCTATCGAAAGCGTCGGCGAGCTCAATGCCGCGAGATAGGCGCGGGTGCCGTCCTCGGAGTAGATCGTATTGTGCGCGCGGCCCGGCACATCGATGGTCTTTATGACTTCCCCCGTGGCGCCACTCACAACGTACCATTTCGGCTTGTCGAACGAAGGCACGTACAAGATTCTCCCGTCAGGGGACACCGCCATCCGATCGCAACAGTCACCGTCATACGTCTTCTCCCAAACTTTCTTGTCGGTCAGTAGATCGAACGCCGCCAACCGCTTAGTGGTGCTGACGTAGAGCCTTGCCGTGCTGGCGTTGGCCGCGATTCCTTTGACATCCTCGGGCTTCTCACCTTCGGCTACCGTCCATGTCGGAATGCGCCGCACGAATTTATATCCGTTGTCGGCGTCGAACACGAGCACTCCCATGCCGCCATGTTCGATTTCGTTGCGGATTCCGGGAACGGCAACGTAGAGAAAACGCTTTTCTTGAACCGGTGCTTGGCCCGAGAGCAATAAGGCCGCCAGTGCTATCCACGTTCCACGCGCGATGCGGTTAGACCTGCTTACGTCCATATGGGTTATCCTCCCCAGGATATCGAAGCATTTGAGCCGAGCGGCTCCCGCTTACTTTATCGCCGCTAGTTTGACTGTAGATTCTACCGGGGCAGCGCCTTCCTGGCTTCATCCAGGAAGCTTGAATCGACGATTTCTTCAGGCTTGGGCAACGGTTTCTTGATCATGCCTTCCTCGGCGATCATATTGAGGACCGTTTGCACGCCTTTCAGATTGACCTCGCCGTTTCGCGGCCAGATCTGTGTTTGCGTGTAGGTCTCCCAGGACTTGGCGATATATTTCGGATCGAGCTTGGTTATGCCGGGAAGAATTTTGATCGCCTCTTCGCGATTGTCGTGCAGCCATCGATAGGTGGACACCAGCGCTTTCAAGTAGCGCACGACGACGCTGCGATTTTTCTGCGCCCATCCCTCCCGCACGCCGATCGCCGAGAGCTGATAGTCGGGCATGAGCTTGTAGGCGTCGCCTAGATTACTGAATCCTTGCTCGACGGCCATGATGCTCAACGGCTGCGCCAGGAGCGCGCCGTCGACCTGGCCGCTCTGCAACGCCGTAAACTGAGTGGTCGAGCCGCCGATCGATAGCAAGCTGTAGTCTCGCGGATAGAGAACCCCGCGCTCCTTGAGCATCTGTTTCATCATCAACGCGGCGGCCGAAGTGATCCCGGACATGGCCAAACGACTCCCGCCCTTGAGGTCTTCCATTTTTTTGTATTTTGGCAACGCTATCAACGAGTAGGTGGTGCAGTTGAAAGAACCGGCGATCAGCTTGATGTCGCTGTTACCCTGCTGACGAAGAACGAACAATAAATTCGGCGGCACGTTGCCGAACTGACGCGAGTCGGAGATCAACGCCTGAACGATTTGCTCGTTTCGGCTGATAACGATGATCTCCGGGTAGAGACCTTCGTGCTTGAAAAAGCCTTTTTCTTTGCCGACGAAGACTGGCGCGTAGCCGAAGGTCGTGCTGATGATGCCGATGCGAATAACATCGTCCGCGTGGACCGGACGGGAAAAAATCGCGCACAGAAATATCACGAGGAAATAAACCTTGGCGCGTTTCATGCGTTAGACGCCTCCTTGTAGTTTCGCGTATCGCCGTGACCTTTTTTTGTCAAGCAGTGTCTTCGCGGACTTTTTGCGCCCGCGTTTTGCACCAAGCTCCGTCGGGTGCCGGCGATGGGTACTTTGCGGCGAAGCTCGAAAAATACTTGAGACAACCTAAAATTCTAAAAAAGCACCCGCTCGTTTCGAGATCTGGCGAATCATACCCCGCTCCCGTGCCCTCGCTCAGGTTCCGCAGTTAGGACTAGGCAGGTCGCGATCAAGACGATTGAAAAATGGACGAAGAATGTCGCCTCGGCGCTGGTTTCTCAATTATCATGGTCGCGTTTTCCGCAGCTGTTTGAATTTATAAATTAAAGAGCCGCTTGGCATTTTGGTAAAGTATTTTTTCTTTAACATCGCCTGACAACACCGGGTGGTTGCGAATGTGCTGCAGGTTGCCCGGAAACTCGCAATCCCAATGAGGAATGTCTGAAGCGAATAAGAAATGATCGGCGCCGACGTAGTCGATGGTTTGCGCTAGCTGCGACTCGCCGGGCTCGATGCTGAAATATATCTCGGATTTTCTTACGAGCTCGCTGGGCTTTTCTTTGAGCAGCGGCATTTCAATCTCTGCGCGTTTTTCCCAGTGCTCGTCGAGCCGGTCCAAATAATACGGCAGCCAGGTCGCGCCGATTTCTAAGAAGGCGATGCGGAGTTTGGGAAACCGCACCGGCACGCCTTGGCAGATCATGCTGGTAAATTGCAGCAGGATGCCGGCGGTAAAGGCGTAGGCGTGAACTTCGGCGAAAGTGTTCAACCCCTCGGCGCCAAGCTCGCGCGACCAACTGCGGGTGCCGTGGATGCCGAGCACGGTGCCGCACTTTTCCGCGGCGGCGTAGACTGGATCGTAGAAAGAATCGCCGAGCGCCAACGGCAAGCCGACCGGCAGGATTTCGAAACCGATGAGCCCGCGTTCTTTGACCGCGCGTTCCAATTCCTCGGCGGCCGCTTGCGGCGAGCGCATCGGTAACACGCCGACACACTTCACACGATCGGAAAGTGCATTGTATTCCGCGGCGAAATGATCGTTGCATGCTTGAGCGACGGCGATTTGAAACTTGAGCTCTTGGAGTCGGACCACACTGCCTGAGCCCGTGGGGAAGCAGACGGCGGTCTCGATTTGATGCTCGTCGAGGATATCCTGCCAGCGCGCAACCTGATCACTTGCTGAGAGCTTGCTCCAGGTTCGCTCGGTGACAAAGTGATCGAACATGTAATTGTCCCATGGCTGGTCGCCGGGACGAAGCGCGGTGGAACGGCGGTTCCACGGCTCCTTCAAATATTTGCGGATTTCAGATTCTTTTTCGATGACATGTCCGTCGGCATCGATAGCAGTGAGATTGCTCATGGCTTTATCCTCCTGACTTTTTGTTGATGCACTATTAATTCATTAAAAGAATCTGAGTTGGCCGCCCAAGGTCGCTTGTTGCGCTACCGATTCCCTTTTTTTTCATGGCAACGGCGCAGAAATCATTCTGCATTCTCGTCTCTCTACGCGGGTATGATCAAGCGCCATAAGCCGGCGCGGCCATTGATCCTTGTCGCCGGCCTGCTTGTATCACGTCGTAATTGTTTTTTACCAGAACAGAGCAGCCCTGACTTGAACTTTTTCGTAATTGCAAAAACTTAACGCGACGACGCCATTCTTGTCTCGCTTCTATCCCTTGACGCTCACCCTGAACCTGCCTAATCTATATCGCGGGCTGAAAGTTTCTGAATTCAGAACGTCGTAGCGCATATCGGCTCAAAAGAAGGAGGCTGTATGGCCAAGCTGAGACACATAGCGGTGCACACACCTGATCCAGAGAAGACCGCAGAGTTTTATAAACGTGTGTTCGACATGGTCGAAGTGGGACGCACCGATTCACCCATCGCCAAGGGCGTGTATCTGAGCGATGGCACAATCAACATGGCGGTGCTGCGCTTCAAAACTGTCGAGGCTGCGGACCGCCAGGATGGACTTGGACCCGTGTTTGGGTTGCACCACTTCGGCTTTTGGGTTGACGACATTGAGGACACCCGGCGTCGCCTGGATGAGTCTGGCGCGGAATACCGCTTCGGCCGTCCTGAGACGGCGACGACGAGCTTCTTCGAAGAGAAGTACAAAGGACCCGACGCGGTGATGATCGACATCACCGCTCACGGCTGGGTGGGAGCGCAACCGCCGCCAAAAGACGCAGAGAAAAACAGCGAGGACGACGAAACGGGCATTAACGGATTGCCTCGAGAGGTTTAATAGCTCGGATCGCAGATTTAGACTGGTTTTTTCCGCCGCGAGGTTTTTTTAGACGACTATCGCGTGGCTGCCTCATCGATCACCTTATAGGCGCCTTGCAGATCTCGGTATTCCGGCCGATACACCGGCATGAACTTGTCACCGGGCTTGGGCCGATAGGGCTCGACGCTAGGATCCACGACAACATCGTCGCGCAAACTGAAAACGGGATCGATGCGCATAAAATGATTTTGAAACTTAGTCTGGCCTTCGCGGGACAGCAGCCAGTTGACGAATACTTTAGTCGCGTTGGGATGAGGGAGACGGTTCAAGATACTGAGGGAGCCCTGGGTCGCGCGCATGTAGATGCCTTCCTTGAAAGCGCGCGGCTCGAAGCGGGACAACGGCAGATTCGACTTCATGCCGGCTTGAATATCGCTAGCCGACGGCCCGATGGCGATGGCGAATTTCCCCACGGCGAGCCAATCGACGATCTGCCTGCCGTCGCGCGATATGGTGATATCCATTTCGCCGAAGAGTTGTCTTAAAAATTTAGCGCCGAGATCGGCGTGGTAGTAGGCGAACTGAAGAAATCCCTCGGGGAAGCCGGCCAGCTTGGGATCGATGGCGGCGATCTTGCCCTTCCACCTGGACTTGAGCAGATCCCAATAGGAAGTAAACTCCTTCGTTTCGACAAGCGTGGTGTTGTAGGCCATGTCCGAGCGGACGACGCCTTCAAAGACAAAGATGTATTTGCCTTCAGGATCGCCGTAATGATGGCGTTTGCCGAACCAGTTCGACTGATCCTTAACTTCGGGCAGAACCAAAATAGGCTGGATCGGCTCGAGTAATTTTCCCGGATAGAGAACGTCGAGGGGTGTGCCGGTCGCGCCGAGGTAGATATCGACCAAGTATTTCCCCGCTCGCCGCTCGCTCATCACCCTCGAGATCAGCTCGCCTCCTCGCCCCGTGGCCGATATAAATTTGATCCCGGGGTAGCGCTTACTGAAATCGGCAAACAGCTTATCGAAGGGACCGCGGGTGTGATAGACGGCGATCTGTCCCTCCTTCTTGGCTGCCTCGACGGTTTCGTTCCACTCGGTCTCCCATGCCGCCTTGGATTCGCCGGCCCGTACGGAGACTGGACAAGCGTAAAGGAGAAATACGCAGCTCAAAGCTATGCTGCCGAAAATCTTCATAAGCCCTCTTATCTCTGTCATTTTGACGATCGCACGTTGGAATTTGAGACGTATCACGTTTGTGCAACCCAGAACACAGGAAGATCACAGGCGGTCGCGGGTTTCTTATCTTTTCGAATGTCATCTTGACAGTGCGATGTGGGCTGGATTACTTCTCGCTGCTGGGTGGTTGGAATTCCGGTTGCCGCATCGATCTGGTCACATTCTATGGATTCACACAGCGACCCGGTTCGAATTTTGTCGAGTGCGCTATCTGGATTTTGGTCACACTACTAAATGATGCTTAAAGTTACCGATCGTGGCGCTGGTCCGCTTGATATATGGGGTAGTGTTATGAAAATTATTCTTTCGTTGCCGTTTTTGCTCAGTTTCGCGCTCGTTGCCGACGCCGCGCAGGAGAGCGCGCAAGAATTTTTCAAAGGCAAAACAATCAGGCTCGTGGTGGGGAACTCGGCAGGCGGAGCGATGGACGACTGGGGCCGCTTTGTGGCGCAGTATCTGGGCAAACACATTCCCGGAAATCCCGATGTCATCGTGCAGAACATGCCGGGCGCCGGAGCGATCATCGCCGCCAACTATATCTATAATATCGCCAAGCCCGACGGTTTGACCGTCGGCGTGGTTAATCCGGCCAATTACATCGATCAACTTCTCGGATCGAAAGACGTGAAGTTCGACTGGCCGAAGTTTTCCTGGATCGGTTCGCCCGAAACCGTCGATCAAGTTTTATTTATTCGCTCTGACTTCCCGTATAAAACGCTGGACGATCTGCGCAACGCCAAAGAGCCGCCAAGGTGCGCGGCTTTGGCGCGCGCCGGATTGGGCTATCTGTTACCGAGACTGCTTGAGGAGGGTCTCGGCATAAAACTTAACATGGTGCTCGGTTATGGCGGCGGCGGCGAAATGAATTTGGCCATCGAGAAAGGAGAAGTGCACTGCCGTGCTGGAACTGTTTCGGCTTACGTCGGCCGTGAGCCGACCCGGGCATGGATCAAAAATGGATTTGTTCGAGGCCTGGTTCAAAGCGGCGCGAAGCGTTATCCGAAATTGCCGGATGTTCCGACTGTCTATGAGCAGATGGAAGCTTACAAAACGCCCGATGCTACGAAGCGGCTGGCGCGAGTCCTGCTTTCCTCCGGCGAGCTCGGCCGGCCCTTTATCGCGCCGCCGGGAATGTCCGCGGACCGGGTTAAGGTTTTGCGCGACGCCTTCACGAAGGCGATGAGCGACCCGGCGCTGGTCGCCGACGCGCAGAAGCGGAAATGGGATTTAGATCCGTTGAGAGGTGAAGATCTGGAGAGCACCGCCAAGGAAATCATGGTTCAGCCGCCGGAGGTTATCGAACGGATGAAGAAGCTTTTGGAGAAATAGCTTTTCTCGATTGAAGCGGAGCGTCGCTCGGTGCCGGCGACGGAATTTTAAGAAAATTTAACCTTCGCGTGGAGCCCGGTTGGGTTGTCTTTTCTGATCCAGAGCGAATTTGCCGTGCGAATCGCCGTCATCGTCACGTTCTTTCATGAAAGCGCATCCACGCGCGACTTATTAGCATAATGATAATTTTGACCGGAATCGTCGCGTTGAAATTGCTCGAAACATAGTTGTTTAGAACCAGGAAAGAATTTTTCTACGTCGAGAATGTTATTCTATCCATCGAAGCATCACGCCCGGAATCACTACGTCGTTCCATCACCGCGCCTTCTGAACGGATGACGAATTGAGATGTTGTATCTCAGACGCATCGCCAAAAAATTCTAAAACTAATTCTTTGATAATACTCTAGAGTGACTCACGCCGGATCGGTCGCTTCGAGCGTGAACCTGCGCATCGCTTGCGGTGCGGCAAGTATCGAAACGGCGTCGCCTAGCTCGGCGACCCTTCTCTACAAAGTCCTGATTCCGGCGCGCTACCTCGTGCCGTGAGCTTCAATTCTCAGAAGAGCCTAAACTTCAGCGGCAAAAGATCGATCTAGTAATCGTGGGCTTTGTCAGTTTTTGCGCTCCTCGGGCAATGGAAATGATCGATTCACGACCTCCAAAAATGACAGCTCCTCGGGGCTCGTTCGTTCCTCTCCGAGTCTGCCTTAGTCCACGGGTGTGCGATTTAGCGTTATCTGCAGTAAGCGTTGCGATTTGTACCGAATTGCTCAGAATGTCCAAATTTGTCCCGATTCGATCTGGCAGGCTGCATTTTCCAGTTTAAATCACTTTAAATTTTAGGATGTTAGACTAGGCACGGACTATGCGTTCCGCGAAGGAAGGTTGATGAATTCGCGATCTAACTTGAATACTTTAAGAGCCAATTTCGTAGACGCGGTCATTTCCGATGTCAGCATTGGAATCGCGTTTACAGTCTTCTTTCTATTTATCGGATCTCCTTGCGCGACGGCGCAACAGCAAAGTTCACTCCCGGTTTTAAAGCAACTCAGCCTCGAACAGCTCATGGATGTCGAAGTCACATCGGTCGCCAAAAAAGAGCAAAAGGTCGGCGAGACAGCCGCGGCCATTTTTGTGATCACGCAAGAAGATATTCGCCGGTCGGGCGTCACGAGCATTCCAGAAGCATTGCGTTTGGCGCCTGGCGTGGAAGTCAGCCGAGTCGATGCCAACAAATGGTCGATCGGCGTGCGCGGCTTCGGCAGCCGCCTCTCCCGCTCGGTGCTCGTCCTGATCGACGGGCGCAGCGTTTACACGCCGCTTTTCGCCGGCGTGTATTGGGAGGTGCAGGACACTTTGCTGGAAGATATCGAGCGCATCGAAGTGATCCGCGGGCCCGGCGGCACCCTCTGGGGAGCTAATGCCGTCAACGGAGTCATCAATATTATCACGAAGAGCGCGACGGAGACCCAGGGATTGCTGGCAACCGCGGGCGGCGGCTCGGAAGAGAAAGGCTTCGGCGGATTGCGCTACGGCGGCAAAGTCGGTGAAGACTTCAGCTACCGAGTTTATGGCAAAGGGTTTCGTCGCGACGGGCAATTTACGCCGCATGTGAATGATTTCGATGACTGGCAAATGGGTCAGGGAGGTTTTCGAACCGATTGGAATCTGAATAAGGAAGATAACCTAACGATCCAGGGCGATGCGTACCAGGGAAAAAGCGGCCAGCGCACAACTGTTTCAAGTCTTACCACTCCCTTCTCATCCATTGTAGAAAAAGATGCTGGCCTCTCAGGCATGAATCTTCTTGGCCGCTGGAGCCGAACGCTGAGCGAGACATCAAATCTGGCCCTCCAGATTTATTACGATAGAACCTTTCGCCGAGAACCGACTTTCCAAGAGCGGCGCAACACCGTCGACTTCGATTTTCAGCATCGCTTTAAAGTGACCGGCCATCAAGAGTTAATTTGGGGGTTGGGATACCGCTATACCAAGGGAGACACGGAGTCAGTTCCGACCATTGTGTTCTCGCCGCGAAACCGCGCGGATAATCTATTCAGCGCATTCGCCCAGGACGAAATCGTGCTTGTGGAAGACCGCCTGCGCCTAACAGTCGGTTCGAAGTTCGAGCACAACGATTACAGCGGCTTTGAGTTTCAGCCGAGCGCGCGGATTTTGTGGAGCCCTGCCGAGCGGCATTATTTGTGGGCGTCGATCTCCCGAGCTGTTAGAACTCCGTCGCGCGTCGAAGAGGACTTATCGCTTACAGCAGCGTTCAGCCCTACGCTCCCGAGTTTTGCGCGTGTTATCGGCAACAAGTCTTTTAATGCGGAAAAAGTTCTGGCTTACGAGCTCGGCTATCGGGTACAGGCTACGGATCGTCTATTTGTGGATCTAGCTGCCTTTTACAACCGCTATAGCGATCTTCTGAGCTTAGAGGCGGGTTCGTCATTTGTGGAGCCGCCCGGTAATTTCATTTTACCTTTCCAATTCGGAAATAAAATGAAGGCTCAGGTTTACGGCGTCGAGCTCGCCACCGATTGGCATTGGCTCGACTGGTGGCGGTGGCGTTTATCATACTCGCATCTGCACCTAGATCTGACGAAGAAGCGCGGCAGCTCCGATATCTCGACAGCGCAGTCGACGGAAGGGGCGAGCCCGCACAATCAATTGTCTTTGATGTCTCTCATTGACCTGCCGGGAAACCTACGATTGGATGGGGTCTTTCGTTATGTGGACAATCTTCCGAGCCAAAAAGTCGGGAAATATTTCAATTTGGACCTGCGACTGGGATGGCACGCAACTAAGAACGTAGAGCTATCGCTCGTGGGCCAAAACCTGCTTTACGGTCACCACGCCGAATGGAGCGGCGGCACTGAAATCCAGCGCGGTGTTTACACGAAGGTGACCTGGCGATGGTAAGCGGGCCTATAACTGCATGCTGCGCTATCGTCGCTTCGTTTGTCGCCGGATGGAAGCGCGGGATCAGAGTGTTCTGTGCAACGCTGACAATCATCGCTGCCGGGATTTATTGGCCGGATGCAATTTCTGTCTCGGCGGAATTATCCCGCCCTGCCGAGTATGAACTTAAAGCTGCGTTTCTCTACAATTTTATCAAATTTACCGAATGGCCGGCGCAGGCGTTGGGAAAGCAAGAGGAGCCATTTGTTATAGGTGTGCTGGGCAGGGATCCGTTTGGAGCTGCTTTGGACAAGTTAATCGAAGGCGAGACCATACATAGTAAATCGATCGTCGCGCGGAGATTTCCAAGGATGGACGAGGCGGCGGCTAACAGCCACGTTCTCTTCATCAGCTCTTCGGAAGAAAGCCAGCTGCCGACAATCCTAAAGCTCGTTGACCGGCAAGGCGTCCTGACAGTCAGCGAAATCGAAAGCTTTGCTCAACGAGGGGGCGTGATCAATCTCAAAAAAGAAAATAACAAAATTGTGTTCGAAATTAATATTGAAGCCGCAAAGCGGGCCGGACTCACCATGAACGCGCAACTCCTTAAGCTCGCAAAAATCGTAAAAGGTATATCCTGAAAAGCGATGTTCCCCAATGCTGTCATTTCACAACCTATCGATTAAGCACAAACTGACCTGGCTGGGCGTCTTGACCAGTGCCAGCGCGCTCATTTTGGCTTGCGCGGCGTTCGTCGCCTACGATGTCAAAAACTTTTACGACGATATGGTGCGCAGTGCGGCTACCCAGGCAAAGATTATCGGCTACAACAGCGCGGCCACCATACTGTTTATCGATCCGCGCAGCGCGAGCGAGACCCTTGCGGCGCTGAGCACGGAGCCGGACATTATTGCGGCGGGAATCTATACACGCGATGGCAAGCTGTTCGCCAGTTACGCCGCTACCCGCTCATCCTCGACCGCTGCGACGTCATTGCCGAAAGCTTTGACCCTCCGGGCGGACGGCCATCGTTTCGAAAAACGCTATCTGGAGCTTTGGCAGCAGATCATATTCGAGCGCAAGGTGATCGGCACGGTCGTAATCCAAACTAGTCTGGATGCCATGCGGGTTCGGCTGCTGCAATATATTGCGATCGCCCTGTTGGTGTTGCTTATCTCTACTCTCGGCTCCATCGCCGTATCTTTGTGGTTTCAGCGCAGAATCTCCCGCCCTATTTTAGATCTGGCCGCGACCGCGAAAAGCGTAACGGACGATAAGGACTTCTCGGTGCGAGCGCGGGCGGAGAGCCGCGACGAAATCGGCCAGCTCGTCGAAACTTTCAACGAGATGCTCGCGCGAATTCAGGAGCAGAACCAAGAGCTCCAACAGTCTCGCGACGAACTGGAGCAGCGCGTGATCGAGCGCACCGCCCAACTCGAAAACGCCAACAAGGAGCTTGAATCCTTCTCGTACAGCGTTTCCCATGATCTGCGCGCGCCGCTGAGAAGCATCGACGGCTTCAGCCAAGCCATACTGGAAGACTACTCTGACAAGCTCGACGCGGAAGGACAGGCGGATCTTCGCCGCGTGCGCGCGGCTACCCAACGCATGGGCCAGCTCATCGACGACATGCTGGATCTCTCTCGTGTGACTCGGGCAAAGATAACTCGAGAACAGATCGACCTTAGCGCTCTCATGCGCGCCCTCGGGGCCGAACTCCAGAAGGTTGAGCCGGAGCGAAAGATCGACTTCACCGTCGCGCCAGGCCTCACAGCCGATGGAGACCCGCGCCTGCTGCGCATCGCCTTGGAGAATCTTCTACGCAACGCGTGGAAGTTTACGGGAAAGCATCCGACGGCAAAAATCGAATTCGGCATAACGCAAAACAACGGCAATTCCGCCTACTTCGTGCGCGATGACGGCGCCGGTTTCGACATGGCATACGCAAACAAATTATTCGGCGCGTTCCAACGTTTGCACGCGATGACGGAGTTTAACGGCACGGGCGTCGGCCTGGCGACGGTTCAGCGCATCATTAGCCGGCACGGCGGCCGAGTTTGGGCGGAAGGCGAAGTGGAGAAGGGCGCGATATTTTATTTCACGCTGTAACAAAGCAAAGGGAGAAACTCTCATGAGTGACAAAGTTATTTTGTTGGTTGAAGACAATCCTGACGACGAAGCGCTGACACTGCGCGCGCTTAAAAAAAACAATATTCAGAACGACGTTGTGGTCGCGCGGGATGGTGTGGAGGCGTTGGATTATCTCTTTGGCACCGGCAATCATACCGGCCGGGATACCAGCGTAACGCCAAGCGTTACGCTGCTCGACCTTAAGCTTCCCAAAATAGACGGCTTGGAGGTGCTAAAAAAAATCCGCGCCGACGAGAGGACAAAATTTATGCCCGTGGTCATATTGACCTCGTCAAAAGAAGAACAAGACCTCATCAACGGTTACAAGTTGGGCGCTAACAGCTATATCCGCAAGCCGGTCGATTTCTCCCAATTCATAGAGGCCGTCCGGCAATTGGGATTGTATTGGTTGCTGCTGAACGAGGCCGCGCCGCTAGGAAGTCGATAAATGTCAATACCGCTGCGTCTGTTGATTATTGAAGACTGCGAAGACGACGCGCTCCTTGCCGTCCGTGAGCTTCGGCGGGCAGGGTATGATGTTCGTTTCGAACGGGTAGAGACGGCCGTGGCCATGGCGGCGGCCCTAAACGGACAGACGTGGGACCTTGTTATCGCCGACTATTCCTTGCCGCAATTCAGTGGGAAGGCTGCATTGGAACTATTGAAGTCAACCGGCTTGGATATTCCTTTTATTATCATCTCGGGCAGCATCGGTGAGGACTTGGCGGTGACTGTCATGAAGTCCGGTGCTAACGATTACATGATGAAGGGCAACGTCAAACGGCTTATTCCTTCGGTTGAGCGGGAATTGCGCGATGCCGAAGTACGCAGACAGCGTCGGGCGGCCGAAGAAGCTCTCCATGATAGCGAGGCGCGCAAAGCGGCTATTTTCGATTCCGCTCTGGATTCGATCATATCGATCGATCACGCGGGAAATATCATTGAATTCAACCCTCAAGCAGAAAGGACTTTTCGCTACAATCGCGATGATGTAGTGGGTCGGCCAATGGCTGATCTCATCATTCCCGCCAGACTGCGGGAGAAGCATCGCCAGGCGCTCATCCGCTATTTGGCCACGGGACGAGGCTCCATTGTCGGCCAGCGCGTCGAATTGACGGCGATGCGCAGCGATGCCACGGAGTTCCCCGTCGAGTTATCTCTAACCGCCATTTCGACCAAAGCACGACCGATGTTTACGGCTTACATTCGTGATCTTACCGAGCAAAAGATGCAGGAAGAAATCCGCGAGCGGAGCCGGGAATTAGAGGAACAAAATATTCGCATTCAAGAAGCCAACCGCTTAAAGAGCGAGTTTCTCGCTAACATGTCGCACGAGCTGCGCACACCGCTCAATGCCGTGATTGGCTTCGCCGAGATCCTGGTCGACGGCAGAGTGGGACCGCTGAATCCGAACCAGAAGGAATTTCTAAGCGATATTTTGACGAGCGGCCAGCATTTACTGCAACTGATCAACGATGTGCTCGATCTGGCGAAGATTGAAGCAGGGAAGATGGAATTGGAATCCGAAACCTTTTCCATAAAAAAGGTCACCGATGAAGTCTGTGCCCTGATGAAACCCGCTGCATCAAAGCGCAATATCATGATCAACATCGAGGCCTCTTCGAATCATGATGTGGTAACGCTGGACCAGCGTAAGTTTAAGCAGGTCCTCTACAATCTTTTGTCGAATGCGGTCAAATTCAGTCACGATAATAGCGAGGTAAAAGTCGTTTACGGACTCGATTCAAAGCGGCAACTCCAATTGCAGGTAAAGGACTCGGGTATTGGCATCAAGGACGTGGACTTGCCGCGCATCTTTCGTGAATTTGAACAGCTCGACTCCGGTGCCACCCGGAAATTTCCGGGAACCGGCTTGGGTCTGGCGCTGACAAAAAAAATCATCGAATTGCATAAAGGGTCGATCCTGGTTCAAAGCGAGTTCGGCAAAGGATCGACCTTTACCATGACGATTCCGCCACTAACTCCAACCGATAAAGAATCATACGCCGCCGATCATGAGGCTGCGACCAGGGAATTGTAGCGGCGCTTTCAGGGATGCTTGTGGCGCAGCTGCATCGCGAGCTTACCAGCCACATTCGGCGAGCGTGAAGGGCAGCCATTTTTCGGCATTGGGATATTCTTCCACCAACTCGCGCGCGGCGCTCATGTGCTGCGGATAGCTCCGTCGATCTCCGCTGCTCCACCAAGGGCGTCTTCCAAAGTACTAAAACGTAGCAACTCTCGGCCCGTAGGAAGATGCTCGCTGAAGCCCGTGTCTTCCGCCGACCGCGGTCGACCGCTGGCGAGGTTGCCCGCGCTACGATCGTTAAATCAGCCCGTCTTAAGCTCTCGATAAATCGGTTTGGCGCAGGAAAACTCCACGCGCGAGCATAAATTTACTCGTAACGCGCTGACCTGCTTTTAAAGAAGCCGGCGCAGACTCAGTCTTTTTTATTGAGGGGCTTTCGTCTTTTCCTCATAGCGCGACAGCGACTCCAGATACCGATTTCGGACGCGCGACCCGGCAACGCATGATCCGCTCTTAAAAGGGCGATGGCTTACGATTTCATTCGAGCAGGGTTTCATAGTTTCCGCTGAGATCGCCAAGATCCACAGGAATTCAAGCAATCTTGTTGCAAATCAACATCTTATAATGGAGAGTGACTCCTATTTTTAGCACTTACAGCTGTATTATGGTTAATGCTCCAGCTCTAGTAAGCATATGATACAGCTCGGCATGTATTGACAAAGAGCTGGCTGACTGTTAGAAAGCCAGCTCATCCCAAAAGAATCGAGAGCTGGAATGATTGCAAGAATGGCGGGTACCGAATGAAAGTTTCTTTTCCTGTAATGCGGGGAAATATGGGTGGACGCCAGTACTATTCGCTGCTAATCCCGCTTTCAGAGATTCCTCATTTCTTCAAGTTCGATGATTGGGAACACTGCACTCCGGAACTGCGCGCGCAAAGAGTTCTCAACAAGGCGAGAGTTCCAGATATCACGAGGTACATACTCGCAAATGAGGACGGGTACCTGTTTTCGTCGATCACTGCATCCTATTCGTGTCTGGTAAAGTTCATTTCTTCAGCAGAGAATGCTGAAGTTGGAACCCTAGAGATGGAGCTCGAAAACGTGGAGTTCATTATCAACGATGGCCAGCATCGTTGTGCGGCGATTGCCGCGGCACTCAAAGAGAATCCTGCGCTTGGGAAGGAAAAAATTTCGGTGCTTCTCTTTGAGACGGAAAGTATGGACCGGCTACAGCAGATGTTCTCAGATCTAAATCGGTTCGTGCAGCAGACGTCAAAATCCTTAGGGATGCTTTACGATCGTCGAGACAACCTGTCCGCGCTCACAATGGAGCTAGCCGAGCAGGTCGACGTCTTCCGGGACATGGTGGATAAAGAGAAAGTCACGATTCCGCGGCGGTCTCCTAAGCTTTTTACCATTTCGGCTTTATACGAAGCGAACGAAGAATTACTGGGTAAAAAAATCGCCGAACAGGGCTCACCGGTCTATGCAGAAATTCTCAAGAGGGCTGTCGAATACTGGACAGAGCTTTCAAAGATCCTTGGTGACTGGCGGAAAGTCAAAAGTGGCGAACTGAGCGCTTCCGAACTCCGTCAGGAGAAAATCAATACTCATGCGGTCGTTTTGCGTGCGCTCGGAGGTGTCGGAAGAACATTGCTCGAAAAATATCCTCACGATTGGCAAAGAAAACTTAAGCTCCTCGAAAGAATCGATTGGCGAAAGTCTGTGGGTAATCGTGCTAATCCTCTGTGGGATGCCGTGTGTATCACAGCGGGCTCGGTGGTTTCCAACAGACAGGCACGTGCAGCGACTTTGGCGGTCTTGTTAAGAGAGATCGGCGAATCGCCGAACGGAAAAGTGGCACACAAGGAATTTGCGGAGGTGACTAGTGCGCATGCAGCTGAGTAAAGGAAAGCAATCAAAAAATTCTGCCGTTGCCGATCATGAGAAATCTGCAGGCAGCGTTCAAAGTTCGACCGATGGCGAAATCTCCGGTCCCAGACCTACCGAAGGTTCAACCACAACTCGCCTGCGGCGATTGCTCCCGACTGCATGGAACGTGATTCGACCCTACTGGTCCTCGGAGGACCGGTGGGCGGCG
>Ga0193707_1000017_pt1 | contig 41583 bp, 40 predicted proteins | sample U3c2metaG_FD_143043 | JGI IMG/M metagenome (GOLD analysis project Ga0193707, IMG submission 143043) | Soil microbial communities from a riparian zone of the East river system, Colorado, United States - U3c2 | ecosystem: Environmental > Terrestrial > Soil > Riparian zone | place: USA: East River... | reverse complement strand
AAAAGTCGCGGTCACGCGCTACGTCACCAAGCGCTTTCGACAGGTGAAGCCCCGCAACGGCAAGCGCGTAGTCAGCTACGTCAACAAGCGCGTACCCGTCAAAGTGCTGGTTATCCCGCGCGCATCTCCCGGATCGAGCTGCTCCACGCAGTTCGTGAACGCCGCACGCGGAACCGCCGATGCGAACGACGCGATTGCAAAAACCGCGGCCGAGGGTTTTGCGAACGGCACCGTGATCTTTCTCGACATCGAGCGAATGGAGTCTGTGCCGAAGGCGATGCGCGACTACTACGAGGCGTGGACCAAACGAGTCGTCGATGACGGTCGCTTCCGCCCGGCCTACTACGCCCACAGCTTCAACGCGGATCTCATCTACGGAGATGTGAAGCAGGTGCTCGCCGCAGCCGGCGTCTCGGGTGATCCACCGTTCTGGATCGCGAGCGAGCGCGGGTTCTCCACAGACAAGGCACCGACCGAGGTCGGCCACGCATTCGCGCAGGTCTGGCAGGGTCTGCTGGACGTTGTCGAGACCCACAACGGCGTCAGGCTGCCGATCGACGTCAACGTCGCCCAGATGCCGTCGCCGTCCGAGGACTATCGGGGCGGAGAGTAGCCCGGACCAATCATCGCCCGAGGTTACTCGGGACCAGTGTAGTCCAGGCTATTTGACGCGAGTGATGAAGTCTTCGCGGTTCGGCGGGCGGAAGATCAAGTCGACCGCGAGCCAGGTCGTCTTGGCGAACGGATAGCAAAACACGGCGCCAAGGATCGAGAGCACGACACCGCCGTATTGCAGCCCATTCCAGGGCGGATTCGGCCAGGTGGCGACCACCACCACGAGAAATGCGAGCGCGAGCAGTGTCTCGACGGCAATCAGGTTGAGCGTGTACGCCCCAATGAAATAGTCCGCTTCACCGCGAGCGAGCAGGATTCCGCAGTGCGGGCAGCGCTCCTTCATCTCGAAGAATCCGGTGAACAGGCTGCCGTGGCCACAGTTCGGACATCGGAGCACGAGTGCGCGTCCCAGCAGGCGCCAGGGTGACTGGCGCGAAATGTCTGGATGCGCTGGGTCAGCCACACTTATCTCAATGCCCCCGCACGGGGTGGGGCTGATACGGCTCCTCGACGGCGCGGATGTGCTCTTCGCTCAGCGCGATATCGAGCGAGCGAACCGCGCTCTCGAGATGCTCGATCTTGGTGGCACCGACGATTGGCGCCGCAACGCCCGGTTTCTTCAGCAGCCACGCCAGGGCCACTTCGGAGGGTGAGACTCCAAGCTCGCTCGCCACTCTGCGTACGGCTTCGATCACCTTCAAATCCGAAGGAGAGTCATAGAGGTCGACGGCGTACGTATCGCTGTCGGCCCGGGTTGTCCCCTCGGCCGGCGACGGCGTGGTTCGGGCGAGTCGGCCTCGCGCCAGCGGCGACCAGGGGACGACTCCCACGCCTTCCTCGAGGCAGAGCGGAATCATCTCACGTTCTTCCTCGCGATAAACGAGATTGTAGTGATTCTGCATCGAGATGAAGCGCGCCCAGCCGTGTCTTTCCGAAGCACTGAGCGCGCGCGCCATCTGCCACGCGTATCCGGAGCTCGCTCCGATGTAGCGCACCTTGCCCTGGTGCACGAGGTGGTCCAGCGCTGCGAGGGTCTCCTCGATCGGCACTCTGCTCTTGAAGCGGTGAATCTGGTAGAGATCGATCGTGTCGACGCCCAGGCGGCGGAGACTCGCCTCGCAAGCTTGCACGATGTGCTTGCGCGAGATCCCTCCCATGTTCGGCCCCTCGCCCATCGGGAAATGAACCTTGGTCGCAAGGACGATCTCGTCCAGTTTCGCCATCTCCCGGAGCGCGCGTCCCGTGACCTCTTCGCTCACGCCCATCGAATACATGTCGGCCGTGTCGAAGAAGTTGATGCCGAGCTCGAGTGCTTTCTTGTAGAAGGGGCGCGCATCGACTTCGTCGAGTATCCACGGCCGCCATTTCGGAGTCCCGTAAGTCATGCAGCCGAGACAGATACGCGAGACTTCGAGTCCGCTGCGGCCCAGCTGGGTGAACTTCATCTCATTCTCCACGTTGTGATTATGCCGCTGCGGCTGGCATCCACAAAACCGAAGCAGGGAGCCGATGGCAGACCAAAGCTAGTGGGCTGAGAGCTTTCATACAGGCGTTGGGGGGAGGGCGCGACGCGGGTGACGTGGACTCTTTACGCCGCCGGAAAAGCTCTTAGCTATAAAGCTGCTAAGCTTGTGGCTCCCTGCTTCGGTTCTGTGGATGCCTCCCACGCGCCCTGAACCCTACGCCTAAGCTCTGGCCTCAACCCTTTCCTGGCAGTGGTTGTCAGAAGGTCGACAATGGAGCTGGCTGCCTACGAGTTTCGGAGCTCGGTGAACGATACCCAACTCATCACACGCGTGGTCGCCGGCGATGCGGCCGCAGAGCGTGAGCTGTACGAGACGTACGTCGATCGCATTTACCGGCTGGCGTTTCGTCTGGCGGGTGATGACGAGCTGGCGCGGGATTTCACGCAGGCAACGTTCATCCGGGCATTTGAGAAGATTGGAAGTTTTCGCGGTGAATCGTCGCTCTCGACCTGGCTTCATTCGATCGGTGTCTCGGTGGCGCTCAATGGGCTCCGGAAGACGAAGCGACTCAGGAATCGTGAAGCGCCAATGGAAGAAGGATTGACGGTCGGAGTGACGCAGAGGGAGGCCGATCCCGATCTGAAGGAAAGATTGGCGCGGGCGATCGACGCGCTGGCGGACAAATACAGGACGGTATTCGTGATGCACGATGTAGAAGGCTACACGCACGATGAAATCAGCGGGACGCTCAACATTCCGATCGGGACATCGAAATCACACCTCTTCCAGGCACGAAGCAAGTTGCGCGTAGCACTGGCGGATTTTGCACCGGAGTGGGTGTCATGACCGAAGATAATTTCGAGGAATTCCTGAAGAAGGCGGCTCAAGGCTACAACGTGCCGCCCGCTCGTACTCCCCGCGAGGACATGTGGAGCGCGATCCAGGCGCAGCGCGCGGCGGGACCGCGCGTCGTGTACGGCGGAGGATCGCCACCGCGCGAATCTTCCGCGCGGAGATTTGGCTCGAGAATCTGGCTGGGCGCGGCGGCGGCAGCTGTTCTGCTGCTCGCGACCGGTGTCGGCCTCGGGCGGTGGAGCGCTTCGTCGAACACACCAGGCCCGGTAGCAGCGGCAAATACGTCGAAGACGGGCTCGCCCGCTCCTTCGATCGCGGGACCATCGACCAGCGTGACTCCCGGAGAACCGGCAGCGGTAGCGCTGACTCCGACGGGCGGCAGACCGGAGACTTTGTCGCCGGGCGCTGCGCAGCCGAATGGACGGGGTCCGCGGATCGACTTGCGTACCGGAAACGGAAACCAGGTTGCGCTCAGCGGACCTTCGACCAGTTCCGCTGCCAGCTCGGCCTATCAGCTCACGGCGGTGCGGCATCTCAGTGAAGCGGAGGCGCTTCTGACGTCGTTCAGAACGCGCTCGACGACGGATCAGCAAATGGACGCGCAGCTCGGATCCTGGGCGCGCCAGCTCTTGAGCAACACCCGGCTGTTGCTGGATTCTCCCGTCGCCAACGATCCGCAGCGTCGTCCGCTGCTGGAAGACCTCGAGCTTGTGCTCGTGCAGATCGTCCAGCTATCGCCCGGAAGCACGCCGCAGGATCGCGATCTGATCGAGAAGACATTGCAACACGACCATGTAATGACGAGGCTGCGCACCGCGATTCCCGCGGGCTCGCAGCGCGGTAGTTGAGGCCACTTTCAATGACAATGAGAACACTACTCACGGCAGCAGCAATTATTTCCTCGGCGGGATTCGGATTCAGCCAGTCGCCCGCCAGCCACGATTCCTTTCACTCTTCAGTTGCGCCCCTCGCTCTGGCCAGCGCGGATGCGCAGCTCAGCGAGGCGTTTGTCTCTCTCGATCAGGAAGCCATTTCACTCCCGCCCGAGCCGTGGGCGAAAGCAGACCCTGCAGATTCGCTGTACCGGCTGGCGCGTGAAGCGCTCTCGCGCGGCGACTACAAGCGTGCAGCGGAGATATTTCATCGGATCCCCGAGCGGTATCCACAATCCGCGTACGCTGGACAGGCTCTCTACTACGAGGCGTTCGCGCTCTACCGCAGTGGTGGTGACGACGATCTGAGAACCGCGCGTGACCGGTTGAACCAGTTGAACCAGCGTTTCCCCGCGATCGCGAAGAAGGACGGAGCGCTTCTCCAGACTCGCGTGTGTGGCGAGCTGGCTAAACGGGGCGACGAGTCGTGCGCCGCCTCGATAGCGACGACGGCGGGCGGTGGCGGCGATGATAGCGGAGGCGAGGCGCCCGCAACCAGAGCTGGATCGCAAGGCCGCAACTGCTCCCCCGATGCGGACGAGGATAGCGATGATCGTATCGCCGCGCTCAACGCGCTGCTCCAGATGGACGCCGATCAGGCGATGCCGATTCTGCAAAAGGTTCTCGCGCGTCGCGATGCCTGCTCCGTGGCATTGCGCCGGAAGGCAGTATTCCTCGTCTCGCAGAAGAGAACCGACCAGACGGCGAACATCCTCATGAGTGTCGCGCGCAGCGACCCTGACCAGGAGGTTCGCGAGCAGGCTGTGTTCTGGCTGTCGCAGGTGCCTGGATCGACGGGACTGCTCGAGGAGATTCTCAAGGGCAACGGCGACGAAAATATCAAGGACAAAGCGCTGTTCGCGCTGTCTCAGCAGAACGAGCCGAGGGCGCAGCAAATTCTGCGTGACTTCGCTGGGCGCGAGGACGAGAACAGCGACTTGCGGGAGAAGGCAATCTTCTGGCTCGGACAGCGCCACGGGACCGAGAACACCGAGTTCCTGCGCGGCCTCTATTCGCGGCTCACCAACTCGGACCTGAAGGAGAAGATCCTGTTCTCGCTATCCCAGCAGAAGGGAGCCGGAAACGAACAGTGGCTAATGAACATCGCCGTCAATCCGAAGGAAGACATCGAGCTGCGCAAAAAGGCCCTCTTCTGGGCCGGGCAATCGGGCGTTCCGATATCGGAAATGTCGAAGCTCTACGACCGCATGGGCGACAGCGAGATGCGCGAGCAGGTCATCTTCGTTCTCTCACAGCGCCAGCGTGATCCGGCGGCGATGGACAAGCTGTTCGACATCGCCAAGAACGAGAAGGATGCCGAGCTGCGGAAGAAGGCGATCTTCTGGCTGGGTCAGTCGCGCGATCCACGCGTGCAACAGTTTCTCCTTGACCTGATCAACAGATGACTACGCTCCGAATGACATCGATCGCGGGGACGACGGCGGTCGTCCTCGCAGCTCTGGCCGGGATCGCGCGAGCCGCGCCGGCGCAGAGCATCGCCAGCCAGGTGGCTCGCGTCTCGAATGGCACGGTTCGCATGACGTTCGCGGCGAGGCCGGGAATCTGCGGTAGCGGGAACTCGATCAGGCGTTCAAATGGTCGCGGCTGCACGTCCTGGGGCAACGAGAACTACTCGCGCGACGTCGAATGGGAAAGCGATTGCAGCGTCGGCCCCGCGCGGGTCGTGCTCGATCGCCGTAATGGCGAGCTGACCGACCTTCGCTTTTACGTCGGCGGGCGCTGGCGTCCGGCCGGCGCCGACGTTGTCGATCTCGGCACGGTACCGGCGCGCGAAGCGGCTGACTATCTCGTCTCGATCGCTCAGAGCGAGAAGGGGAGCATCGGTGAAAAGGCGATTTTTCCCGCTACGATCGCGGATAGCGCTACCATCTGGCCCGCACTGATCAAGGTCGCGCGCAATCCTGATTTGCCCCGCGGCACCCGGACGCAGTCCGTGTTCTGGCTTGGTCAGGCGGCGGGTGATGCGGCAACAGCAAACCTCAATTCTCTCGTGCTCGACAACGACGTCGATAGGGAGGTGCGGGAGCAGGCAGTGTTCGCGCTGTCCCAGCGTCCCCGCGATGAAGGTATTCCCGCGCTCATCGCCGTAGCTCGGACCAACAAAGATCCCGAGATACGCAAGAAGGCACTCTTCTGGCTCGGCCAGTCGCACGATCCGCGCGCGCTGGATTTGTTCGAGGAGCTGCTGACGAAGAAATAGAGCTCAAGTCGCGGGCAATGATTGCAAAGGGGGGTGCTCCCAAATAGCATCCCTCTTCTGCATCCAAGGCAATCGTGGATTTTACTCACATCTCGACTCAGCTCTCATCCAGTCCGCTCACGGCGATTCCGATTCTGTTCATCGCGGGTGTGTTGACGAGCCTCGCACCCTGCATCTACCCGATGATTCCGATTACCGCGGCGATAGTTGGAGGCAGCGCGGTCGGGGGTGCGCCACGCGCTCGCTCGCGGACAGTGTTTCTGACGCTCGTCTATGTGCTCGGGCTCTCCCTCGCCTACGCGTCTTTGGGACTGTTCGCCGGACTCACTGGCACCCTGTTCGGGTCGGTGAGCACGAACCCGTGGCTGTACTTCGCGATGGCAAATCTTCTCCTGATCGCGGCGCTGGCCATGCTCGACGTCATCCCCGTTCGCGTACCAGCCTGGCTCCTGACTCGCGCGGCCACCGCGGGCGAAGGTGGAAGTCTTTACGGGGTGTTCGTCATGGGCGCGGCGTCCGGACTTGTCGCCGCTCCGTGCTCAGCGCCCGTAATGGCCGCGGTGCTGACCTGGGTAACCGCGACCAAGAGTGGAGTCCTCGGATTCATCTACCTGTTTGTGTTCTCACTCGGAATGTGCACGCTGCTGGTGCTCGTCGGACTTTTCAGTGGCGCCCTCGCCCGTCTTCCGAGAGCGGGGCAGTGGATGGTTTGGATCAAGCGCCTGTTCGCACTGATCATGTTGGCCGTTGCGGAGTATTACCTTGTGCAGATGGGCCTCCTCCTCATCTGAGCGACTCTCAACATCGAAACACCAATCGGAACCTGATGATCAATCGAAGGCTATTCTCGTCGTCGAAGCTTTTGCTCACGCTACTGCTCGCCGCGGCATCATTGGCATCCAAACCCGCGTTGGCGCAGGATCTCGGCATCGAGGTCGGCGCGCAGGCGCCGGTCGTCACCGTTCAGTCTCTCGACGGCAAGCCGATCAATCTCGGAGCCTACATCGGCAAGACACCGATGCTGATCGAGTTCTGGGCGACGTGGTGCCCCAACTGCAAGGAGCTGATGCCAGCGCTCCTCGACGCCGAGAAGAAGTTCGGAACGAAGGTGAAGTTCGTGGCGCTCGCGGTGGCGATCAACCAATCGCCCGAGAGAGTGCGGAGGTGGCTGGTCGCGAACCCGATGCCGCATGAGACGTTCTACGATCTCGATGGCAAAGCGGCGGGCGCGTTCGATGCTCCCGCCACTTCGTACGTCGTCGTGCTGGACAAAACCGGTCGCGTCGTCTACACGGGGTTGGGCGGAAAGCAGGATCTCGAAACAGCGCTGAAAAAGGCAATGTAGCACGAGCGTATTGTCAGCCCTGGATGCGGGCTAAACAAAAGAGCCGCGGACACGTCCGCGGCTCTTTTGTTATTTGGTCGAATCCGGCTTGGGTGGAGGAGCCAGGCTGTCCACCACCGCGGCGAGATCGGTGTACGCTGACGGAGTGAGAACCTTGAACGGCTTGGTCACGTAGGCGATACGTCCGTCGGGACGCACAACGAACAGCGACCGGTTGTCCAATTTGTTCTTGGCATCGAAGGCGGCGTACGACTGGCCGACTTTTCCGCCGGGATCGCTGGCGAAGAGAACGGGGAAGTCCTCGTCGCGCGCCCAGGACGCGAGCGCGGTGTCTGCATCGACGCTAATACCGATGACGACGACGTTTCGTCCGTTGTTGAAGAGCGTGGCGTACTGATCACGGTACGCCTCCATTTGGATGGTTCAGCCCTTGGTTCGCGCCTGATAAAAAAAGGCGAGGACGACAGTGCGCCCGCGAAAGTCCGAGAGTCTAACGGGCGTCTTGAGGAGCCCGTACCTATCCGCGCCATAGAGTGTGAAGTCAGGCGCGACGTCGTTGACCGCGGGACCGGCCGCGGCAGGAGGCGCAGTTTGCTGCGCATGCGCAACGTGACCAGCAATCACAAGCGATGCCGCTGCAGCAATTGTCAGATTCGCGAATCCTGTTCGAACGAGCATGCTCAAATCCCCGGTGCGATATTTCGTAGAACTTCAAACCAGACTGATCGGGATGCGAGTCGTCAGCGGCACAGTTGCCAGTGGACCGTTACGACGCCAAGACGTCACGGAGTCTACATCCCGAACCACTCCATCGCTAGCCATTTGATGTTGCAATGCACGTCATTCGCTGAGCTCGACTGCCGTATCACGGGAAACCTGCGATTGCTGGCAAGCGTCCGGTTATTGCTCCGGCTGGCAGTGCTCGCATCGCTCCTTCCTCGAGCGGCCAGCGCCCAGGCCGGTCAGCATTCTCCCGACGTTGTCGATTTGGGCGCGCAATCAATCGGAGTCGTGACCCGCGAATCGCCCGCGATCAACGGGCGTACTCTCACTGAGGGATATCTGACCCAACCAATGATCATGGGGCAGCTCGATCCATGGGGCGGTTTGCTCTCGCTGAAAGGAACGCTCAACTTCGAGGGAGCTACCATCAAGCGCGGGGAGCTCGACGCCGGCATCTATGGCGAGGGATACATCGATCGCCGTCATCCGCACACTTATCTGCACGAGCTGGTGCTCACATCGGAGCGGAGATTTGGCGGGGACGGCACGAGTGACGTGTCGATTACTGTGGGGAAGGGCTTCGCGCCTTTTGGCACAGATGACCCGATGGCGCGGCCGTTCGAGAAGTATCCGATCAATCACCACCTCTCTCAAATTCTCGAGCGCGCCGTCGCGATCGGCGCACTGCGCGCCGGCAGCTGGATCCTCGAGGGAGGAGCGTTCAATGGAGATGAGCCAACGAGTCCTGGAGACACGCCCAACCGGAACCGATACTGGGATTCGTGGTCCGGACGGGTCACGTTCGTTCCCTGGCCCCAGGGAGAACTCCAGACAAGCTACGCGCGAGTGAAGTCGCCCGAGAATCCGGACGGGGGCGGCGCGGATCAGCGCAAGCAAAGCGCGTCGATCCGTCTTGAAGATGCGCAGCACTCCGGCTACGCCCTGTTCGAGTGGGCGCATACCGAGGACTACGTCGGATCGACGCGCAGCTTCGCCTACACATCGCTTCTGGCGGAGACCTGGGCGCGCTACGATCGCCTGAGCGGGGCGCTCAGAATCGAGCGCACCGAGCGGCCGGATGAGCAACGTCTCCTCGACCCCTTCAGAACCCAGGTTCCTGCTACTGATCTCAGCATCGCAGGCCGTTCGCGCTGGACGATCATCACCGCGCGCGCTGCCGCCTCTCTCGTAAATGTCAGAGCTTTCTCTTTCGAGCCGTTTGCCGAATTGGCGCGCGCTCGTGTCAGTCCAACCCTGCGGCCGTCGGGATTCGATCCGCGTCAGTTCTATGGATCCGATCGCATTTGGAGCGTATCGGTCGGTGCGAAGCTGGCGTTCGGGATGTCTCACATGCGAATGGGGCGCTACGGTGCTGCGATAGCAGGCAAGCCGGAGGGCGGAATGGGCGGCATGAAGATGGAGGACATGTAGAATGCGCTTTGCCGCTTTCGCGTGCGCGATTTTCACGCTGGCGTGTGGATCCGATAAGACGGTGACGCAACCAGCCGGGTCCCACACTCTCACTGTATTTGGAGAGGGCCTGGTCTCGGACCGGTATACCGGTGAGCTCTGGGTGCGGGGGAACGTCGCCTACACGACCACCTGGGGAAATCGCGGCGCCCCGGGGAACGCCGTTTTTATCTGGGATGTGTCTGGTGAGGTGCCGGCGCTCGTCGACTCCCTGATCGTGCCCAACGCCGCTACGCTCGGCGACGTTCAGGCGAGCGATGACGGGCAACTGCTCGTCGTCGCCACCGAGTTCTCGCCGGGCTCGATCATGATTTACAGCCTCGCCAATCCGGTCAAGCCTCAGCTCATCTCACGCTACAGCACCGCGCTCACCGACCCCGGCGTACATACGGCGGAGGTGCAGCGAGTAAACGGCATACTCTACGCGTTTCTGTGCATCGACCCGCGTGCAGGGTCGCCCGCCCGTCTTGTGATCGTCGATCTGTCGGATCCCGCCGCACCCACTCAGGTCTTCACCGCTGCGATGGGAGCTCCTTTCGTGCATGATGTCTTCGTACGCGATGGAATTCTCATCACGGCGCTCTGGAATCAGGGAATCACGATCTGGGACATTGGCGGCGCGGGGAGCGGCTCCGTCGCGAATCCAATCGCGCTGGGCAGCGTCGTCACCAACGGAGGCCAGGCCCACAACGTCTGGTGGTTTCACAACGGCGTGACAGGAGAGAAGCGGTACGCTTTCGTCGGCCAGGAGGGGCCCGGCGCCATCGGCGCCAGCTCGAGCGGCGACATCCACATCGTCGACGTCAGCAACTTCGCGACGCCGCGCGAGGTTGCGTTCTTCCACGTCGATGGCGCCGGCACGCACAACTTCTCGGTTGACGAGAGCAGTGGCATTCTCTACGCCGCGTACTACAATGCGGGCGTCAGGGCGATCGACGTTAGCGGCGATCTGTCGACCTGTGACGCTGTCGACAAAAGTCCCGACGGGAGATGCGACCTCGCCAAAATGGGTCGAGAGCTGGCGCATGGGCCCAGCGGGCCGAGCCCGGTCTACATCTGGGGGGTACAGGTGGTCGGATTGCGTGTTTACGCGTCGGACATGCTCAACGGCATCTGGAAGTTGGCGCCCGCATCCTTCCCGGCGGACTGAAACCGGTCCCCGTTCAAACCGTAAGGGGGGCAGGGGTTGTCTAACCCGGTCACACCCGCACGGAGTCTTAATGAAGCGACAGTTTCGCGGTGCAGCCTTCGCGGCCGCACCTTTTTTAATCGGCTCGACAGCGTTCGCACAAGAGTACAGCCCATATACCTCGCCGAGGAATGCCGTAGTCGACGCGGCGGGCGCCAGGTCAGTCGAAGTCGAGGCGGCCGCGGGATCGCTCCGCGTCGAAGGCAAAGCTGGCCTGCGGCAGGTGCAGGTGACAGGCACCGCGCGTTCATCTTCGCAGCAATTCCTCGCCAGGATCAAGCTCATCGCCGAGCGGCGAGGGGATGTCGTGTTCATCAAGGCGGACATTCCGGACAACGAGCGGGACTACAACTCCGACAACTTCTCCGCCGCGCTCGATCTGGTGATCCAGGTTCCGCAGGGCATCAACGCCGATGTCTCCGACGGCAGCGGCGAGACGAAGATCACGAACGTCGGCTCGCTGGAAGCGACCGATGGCTCGGGGTCGTTTTCGGTGATCGGCGCCACGGGATCGGTCCGGATTACTGATGGCTCGGGCGATCTCACGATCGAGAACGTCGGCGGTGATGTGACGGTGAACGATGGCTCGGGCGACATCAACGTCCGCAACGTGACCGGATCATTCACGGTCGAGAGCGATGGGTCGGGCGGCATCTACGCCACCGACGTGCGGGGCTCGGTGATCGTGCAGAACGATGGATCGGGAAGCATCGACGTAAACAAGGTCGGCAAGGACTTCAGGGTCGAATCGAAGGGCGGCGGCAGCATCGAGTACGCCGACGTGTCTGGCCGCGTTGATATTCCGGAGCGCCGCCGCGACCGGCATCGCGGAGGCGACGAGCGGTAGTCTTTCGTTGATGGGCCGAATGCGCGACTGCGTGCACGTTTATTGCCGCACATCGCCCCAAACTGCGCGGGAAAACGGATCACGCGATTAAGCGTCTCCTCACGAATTTCTTTCCCGCCTTCAACGGAGAACTAAATGCGCTTTCTGGCAATCAGCTTCTGTGCTCTTGCTTTACTGCCCGCTGCATCGGGTGGCCAGCAGTCAGCTCAAAACTCGGTAAAGGGCCCGACCGTGCAGGCGGCGTCGGTTGGTTTTCGCGTGAGCGACGTGAAGGTTGACGCATCGACCAAAGTTACCGCGGCCCCGATTCGTCCCCATCAGGGACAGGATGTAGCGCTGATGGTGGTAGGCGTAGGTGCGATGATCGTGGGCGCGCTCGTTCAACACACTGCCGGAACAATCATCATGATCGGCGGCGCCGGCATGGCGCTGTACGGGCTCTACAACTACCTCGAGTAGGGCGATCGAGGCGGCGGCTCCGCGGCTAAGCTTCGCCTTCGATGTGCAGTGTTCCTGAGCTGACGAGCACCGAGGAGCCGCCCACTCTTATCGCCGCGAGTTGTCCCCGCTTCAGGTCGACCTCCAGCTCGAGCCTGCTCGGGCGCCCCATCTCGACGCCCTGATCGACACTCCAGCGTAGCGTTCCGTCGCGCGTCTCCGCTCGCAGTGCCAGGAAGCCGGCCAGCGCCGCGCACGCGCTCCCCGTCGCCGGATCTTCACCGATGCCAAGTCCGGGCGAGAACATTCGCGCGCGGATGTGGCCGCCTTCGAAGATGTTGCTCCAGTCGTCCGCGCTGAACACGAACATCTCGGGCGCCCAGTAGTCGCGCAGCCCCTGTTCCCATTTCGCGATGTCCACCTTCACCCAGGAGAGCATCTCGGGCTTTTGGATGGGGATAAAGAGAAAGGGAACGCCGCACGACACCGCCTCCGGCTCGATCATGTCGTCCGCGACTATATGGCTCGGCTCGAGCGAGAGGATCTCGCACAGCGTTTCCGGCGGAGGCGGTGGATCGTTGATTTCGGGGAGCTTCGCGGACGTGAGCTGTGCGAATACGGGCTTTCCATCTTTGGCCCGAATGAGGACTGATACGGGTCCGACACCCTCTTCGAGAACGATTCGCGTTTCGTCGCCGTTGAGGGAGATCTCGCCGGTCGACGCCAGGACGAAAGCGCAGCCCACTGTCGGATGTCCCGCGAATGGCAGCTCAGATCCGGGAGTGAAGATGCGCACACGCCGGGTATTGGCGCTCTGCTGCGGGGGGAAAACGAAGACTGTTTCCGAGTAGTTGAACTCGCGGGCGATGGCCTGCATCTGCGTTACCGACAGGCCGCGCGCGTCCGGAATCACGGCGAGCGGATTTCCACCGTGAAGGTGATCAGTGAAGACGTCGGTGGTGTGAAAGGCGTAGGCCATGCGCCCAAGAATGTGCGAAGACCCGGGCCTTCCGTCTACCAGCGGCTGAGCCGGCAGGCCCTGACGCATTTTCATTGACGGCAGGGCCTTAGTGGGTTAGGTTTAAACCCTGAAGCGCAACGATTGCGCATTAGAGCCAGCGAACTGTAGAGGGACCTGGGATTTTACCGGGTCTTTTTTGGTTTCTGGCGGACAAATGCGGCCATTTCGGCCGCGAACAAACAGTAGTCGGACAGGTACCGCAAACACGGGACTCCGACACAATTGAATGAGGATGTACCGAACATGCGTACCACCGGCAAAGTAAAATGGTTCAATGACGCCAAGGGCTTTGGCTTCATCACCCCAGAGAACGGACAGAAGGATTGCTTCGTTCATCACTCCGCGATTCAGGGCAACGGCTTCAAGTCGTTGGCTGAGGGCGAGCGCGTTGAATTCGACGTCGTGCAGGGCCAGAAGGGCCCCGCGGCTGAGAACGTCACCAAGCTCGGCGCTTAAGTCGTAGCTTGCTGAACGCAGGATAGAAGGGCGGGGCCGATCTGGACAACTCCAGGCCGGCCCCGCTTTTATTTGTGCAGTTGAAAACACTTACGGAGGATTATGGCAAAGGAAGAAGCGATCGAGCTGGAAGGAACCGTTACTGAAGTGCTGCCCGATGCGACGTTCCGCGTGCAGGTGAACAACGGCCACGATGTGCACGCCACGATCGCGGGAAAGATGCGGAGATTTCGCATCCGCGTTCTGGCAGGAGATCGCGTTACCCTCGAGGTGTCGCCTTATGACCTGACGAGAGGACGCATCACCTTCCGCCACAAGAGCTGACGCGCTGACTCGCGTTCCGGCTACTGCGCGTAGCGCAGTATGTCGTAGTAGAACCGCACGCCGTAACCGACGTTTTCAACTGACAGGCGCTCGTCGTTGCCGTGCATCCCGCGCTGGATCTCCGCTCTCGGGATCTTGAACGGACTGAACCCATACGTCGTTATCCCCACCTTGCGATAGGTAGGCCTGTCCGTCGCCGCCGTCTCCATTGGAGTCGTAACAAATGCGCCCGGCTCTCGATCATGAGCAGCTTTCTCGATGGCGCGGAAGAGATCGGTATCGATGGGACTCTCCAGCGGCGCCTTGCTGTTGGCCAGATGCGTGAAGTGCACGGCCGTATCGCCGACAATCGCCTCCAGTGTCTTCAGGAACGCCGTCGTGTCCTGATCCGGCAGCAATCTCACATCGATGTCCGCGGTGGCGACTCCGGGAATGACGTTCGTCTTGTTCGAGCCCGCGAGTCCGGTGAGCGAGATCGTGTTTCGGAGAACCGCGTTCCACGACACGTCGCTCAATATCCAGTCCCGCGCGCGTGGATTCTCGAGCGCGACGTTTACGTTGGACAGCCACGAACGCTGCGGCTCGGGATAGGTCCGCGCGATGTCGCGAAAGAATTTCTCGACCCCCGGAGTGACGTGGAGCGGAGTTTCGTACTGCGAGATCTTGTACAGCGCCGCGACGAGCCGCGGAACCGGATTCTGCTTCGTTGGACGCGATCCGTGTGATGGAACTCCGTTCACGGTGAGGCGCTGCCAGAAGGTGCGCTTCTCGGAGACGCCAACCGCGAAATAGAGGACTTTCCCTTTGTCGTCGAGGACGTTGTCGGCACCTTCGGTGATCAGGTACTCGACGTCGCGCAGCAGGTCCGGGTGTTGCTTCACGAACACCAATGCTCCGGTGGACCCAAGCTCCTCGTCGGCGTTTCCAATGAAGACGATGTCGCGCGTGAGTGTCACGCCCGAGCGCTTGAGTGCGATCATCGCCATGAGCTGGGCGATCCCGTTTCCCTTCATGTCGATCGCACCGCGCCCCCAGATGTAGCCGTCCTTGACCTCTCCGGAGAACGGATCGACCGACCACGAGGATGGTGTGGCCGGAACGACGTCCATGTGGTGCACCAGAGCGATCGCCCGCTTGCCGCCGTTTCCACGTAGTCGTGCGTAGAGATTGGCACGATTCGGCCCCATCTCCGTGGTGTCCAGTATCCGGGCTTCGATTCCCTCACGGTCGAGGATGGCCTTCAGAAACCTCGCCCCGAGGATCTCGTTGCCGGGAGGATTGGTGGTGTTGACGCGGAGGTAATCGGACAGAACTGCCTGCGACTCCCGCGCGAGAGCCGTCCAGTCCAGCGATGCTGCCTGCGCCGGCAGCTTCGAAGCGTTCAATAGGCACAAGGTGAGGCCGGTTGTCAGTGCGGTCCGATTCATCGGGAGGGTGCTCGGGTTTGTGGCCAGGAATACCGGGGAACGATAATTCTATTCGCGAGCGCCGTTAGCTATTGCTGCTGGTCGCTCGGGAGCTGCCGCGGTGGCGGTGGCACAGGAAGCTCGGACACGCGCGTCTTGAAGGCGTGAAATTCGGGTGTATCGACGACCAGCCTCTCCGATCGATCAAGCGGCAATTGCGCAATCAACGTCTTTGACCTCTGGATGCGCGCTTCCTCGAGGGGATGTGATGCAAACCATCCCTCGACCACGGTCGGTTGATATTCCCGCTCCTTCAGTAGCACCTGAAACAGGTCCGGGATTCCCTGCGGATCGTAGCCGGCACGCGTGACATTCACGACTCCTTCCGAATCCGCCTGTAGCTCGTCGAGCCGGCTATACCTGGCGAACAGCGCCGTTCCGCCGACCTGAACCGCGGCTTGCGCGAGTCCGCTGTGACAGATGTTGGTGAGCGTGCACACAACCGCGACTCCGAGATTCGCCTTCCGCCCGCTTTCCATTTGCTTCACGGCATGCCGCTCGATCACGTGCCCAATCTCGTGCCCAAGCGAGCCGGCGAGCTCGTCGAGCCGATCAGAGCTCTCGATGAGGCCTCGGTTCACGTAAATGAATCCGCCCGGGAGAGCGAAAGCATTGACCTGTCTCGTGTTGACGACGTAGAAATGCCAGTCAAGGTCCGACCGGCTCGTTTTCTTCGCGATGGACTCACCGAGTGCCTGGATGTAGCCACTGATGGCCGGATCGGTGATGATGGGAAGCTGGGCATTGATCTCGGCGGCGTCCTGGCGGCCGAGCGCAACCTCCTGGTCCTCCGAGACGGAGCAGCCAGCTAGCAGAACAAAAAACGCCGTCAGAGCGTAGGGACGAATCATTTCTTAGCGGGAATGGTACATTCATGGGGGCAAGACATGTTCCAGCCCGCACGAGGTGAATTCGTTGCCCAACTCGAGCTTTTCCTTGCAGATGCCCGTCGCGCCGGAAAAAAAGCACCGCACGTTCGAGCAGCGACACCTCCAGGTCCCGAGGTCCGCGCGCTATGCGATTATGGGGACCGTCGAGGGAGATCTGAGCGAAGTATGGATAGTGTGCCATGGTCACGGGCAGCTGGCCAGACGCTTCATCTCCCGCTTCTTGCCGCTCGAGCGGGCCGACCGACTCTTCATCGCTCCGGAAGCGCTCTCGCGCTACTACCTCTCGCCTCCCGTCGGGGGACCGCATCCATCCAACACCCCAGTCGGGGCCAGCTGGATGACGTCCGAGGACCGCGAGTCAGAGATACACGACTATGTGAACTACCTCGATCTGCTCCATGACGAGGTCTTCTCTGTCGTCGATCGCGCGAAGGTGCGGCTGTGGGTGCTCGGCTTTTCACAGGGCGTAGCGACTGTTGCGCGGTGGGCGGCCTATGGGAAGGTAGATCCGGACAGGGTCGTGTTGTACGCGGGTGTCTTGCCACCTGAGCTCGATGCGGCGGGTGCCGCTCGCCTGACGCGACGCTCGCCGCTGACGATCGCGCTCGGCACAAAGGATGACTTCGCCAGCCCGGAGCTGGTTGCAGCGCAGGAAGCGCGGCTCCGGCAGCTTGGTGTACCACATGCGACCATCAGATTCGACGGCGGCCACGAAGTCATCCCTGAAGTACTTTTGCGCCTGACCGAAGAGACGACGGGCTGACGAGTGCGAATTTCCACCGCGCGGTTACCCGAGCTCTCGTGGCGCAGCGGAGTCATCGCGCTGCTCCTCGCATCGCTCGCGGTGCCGCTGATCGTCGCGCCGGATTTCTTCTTTCCGTACGTGGTGCCGCGGAACATCTTCTTCCGCGTCGTGGTCGAAGTAGGAGCGGCCGCACTCGTCCTGGCTCTCTGTTTGGGGCGGAACACGCTCGACCTGCGCGATGAGCCGATTTTGTGGTCCCTGGTGGCGTTTCTCGGTGCCGCATCTCTCTCGGCGCTATTCTCGCCGGCGTCCATGCACAGCCTCTTTGGGGATTTCGAGCGGATGGGCGGAGTTTGGGCCTGGCTCCATCTCGTTCTCTTCTTTCTGCTGCTGAGAACACTTCGCGACGAAGACTGGAGCCGCGTCCTCAACGCGGCGCTCGCGGTGAGTCTTTTAGTCAGCTTGAGCATGATCGGGCAGTCGGCAATAGCGTCGCCGGCCCATCTCGCCGATGCTGTTGTCGGGGCCAGTTCCTCGACGCTGGGTAATTCAGGACTTCTCGCGGCATATCTGCTGATGAACGTCGCGCTGGCGGGATATCTCGCCGCGACGAGCGCGCGATTCCGCTTCCTCTATCTCGCTGCCGGCGGATTGAGTCTGCTCGCAATGTTTTTTGCCGAGAACAGGAGCTCGGTAATCGGCCTGGTTTTCGGGACGATAGTCGGCGGACTCGTCTTTGCGGCGCTTGGAACGGCACCCAGGAAGAAGTGGATCACTCTCGCGATAGCGGGGACATTCGCGGTCGTCGTCGCTGGAGTTTCCGCCGGCGTCAGAACTTTTCCAACGAACCCGGCTGCGCGGTACGTTCCGACTGTATTGAAGCGGCTGGCCCTGACCAATCGCGCAGGCGCGGACGAGTCGCGCACGATGCAGTGGCGCGCCGCCATCGATGGATTCAGGGATCGTCCGATTCTCGGCTACGGAATGGAGAACCACAATCTCGTCTGGAGCGCGCACTTCGATCCCGGGATCTACAGGATCGACACGCAGATATATGATCGCACTCACAATCAGTTTCTGGAAACGCTCGCCACCACCGGGCTGGTCGGCGCCATCGCGTTTCTCGGCATTTGGTTCGCGATCGGGTTGACGCTCGTCAGGGCATACCGGGCCGGCAGACTTTCCGCCTCCGCGATCGCAGTGCTTGCCGGACTCCAGGTCGCGTATGCGACGTACCTGTTCTTCTGGTTCGTCGATCTCAATTCCACGATGCTCTGGATTCTGATTGCCGCGTTGATCGCGTCCCGAGGTACCGTGGGCTCCATCGTCCTGGAGGCAAGCGGTCGCGACACCGAGCCTGCGACGCGTCGGCCGGTGCTGGCCTTCGCTACACTCGTCGTTCTTGCCGCAGCGCTCTATGGCGAAGGCTATACGCCGCTGCGCGCGAATCGGGCTCTCGCAAGAATTGATTCGCAACGGGGGTCGTTCGTCGAGGGGTTTACCCAGCTCGATCTCCTCGCGAATTCCCATGCACGGCAGACCACGCATACGCCGATCCTGATGGCCCAGTTCATCGGCTCGCTTCGGCCCCGCTTGCAGGAGATACGGGCCAACCCCGGCCAGCGGCGAACCCTCGACCGCGCGTTTGCGGAATCCTTCACTGCGTTCGCGCGCGAGATCCACCGCGACACGTTGAACGACCGACTTTACACGCACGAAGGCGCCTTGTTTGTCGAGGCCGCGAAGTTTTACGGATCGGCCTCGTACGAGCAGCAGGCGATTGACGCGTTTCACAAGGCGATCGAGCTCAGTCCGCGTCGGATCGAGCAGCGTCTCGCGCTCGCCAACGTGTACACGGGCAATGGGGACTATGAGCGTGCGCTCGTGGTGTTGAGCGACGCCGTGAAAAGCGATCCGCTGCTTGGCGAGCCTCGATATAGACTGGCGGAGGCTTACGTCGGGGCTGGGCACGGCGACTCTGCACTGGCGATGCTCCAGAGCTCACTCAGGCTTGGATACGTTGGCGCACCCGAGACGTATCTGTCGATGGGGAAACGTCTCGAGTTTTCGGGCAGAAACACCGCTGCCGCGAAACTCTACTCCGATTATCTCGAGGCCAAGTACACCGAAGCCGTATGGAACCGCTCCGAGGCAATCGATGGGCCCGTACCAACCGCCGACATCGCAGTCGCCGCGCATCTCCCCTTGCTGTACATGCGCGCCAGCGAGAGCGAGCTCGCGATCAAGGCGGCGGCTGCACTCTCAGCTTTCGATCCAACGCGGGACGCCATCGTCGATCGATTCGTGTCCGATGTCGGTTCGCGGCATCGTGCGAACTGGGTAGCGAAAAGCTCGCTCCTCCCATGCAGCACAGCACGCAACGCCCGGTCGAGGGACGCGATTGCATTCGGCGCGTGCGGAGTGTTCCGCCGGAAGCTCTAGACGGTCTGCGCGACCACCGGTTGTCTGCTGCCGGCGCGGTGTATTCTGAGAGCGGCGATGCGGCGACCATCCATTGCCACGACTTCCATCTCCCCTCCCGGAATCGGGATCCGATCCCCCATGCGGGGCAGGCGTCCCAGTTTCGCGAAGGCGAATCCCCCCAGCGTCGTCCAGTCTCCGTCCGGGATTTGGATTCGGTAGTCGGACCGCACATCGATCAGCGACAGAGATCCGGCAAGCTCCAGCACTCCGTCCGTGACGATTGACTCGCGCGACGCGAAGTCGTATTCGTCGGCGATGTCACCCACGACTTCCTCGACCAGATCCTCCATCGTGACGATGCCGGCGGTGCCTCCGTACTCGTCGAGCACCACCGCCATGTGCGCCCGTGTCTTTCTCAGGTCGTCGAGCACCCGCTCCGCAGGACGACTGTCGGGCACGTACATCGGTTCACGCACAAAATCCGCGAGATTGAATGGCGCGTCTCCCGAGTGCAGCCACAGGTCCTTGGCCAGGAACACGCCGGTCACGTCATCGAGGGAATCGCGGTAAACCGGGTAACGGGAGTATCGCTCGCGTCGGAGGATCTCCCACACCTCTTCCTCGGTGGCCTCGATATCCAATGCAACCACTTCTGTTCGAGGGCGCATTACGTCCCGTGCCTTCTTCTCATGGAAATCGAGAACCCCTGCCAACATCGCGCGGTCGGACTCGTCCAGCGTGCCACGGGCGTGCGCCTGCATCACCAGAAAACGGATCTCGTCCGGACTGTGTCCTTCCTGATCATTTATGGGCTCCACCCCGAATATCCGGAGCAGGGAATTCGCGGCGCCGTTGAAGACCCAGATAAATGGCGACATCACGCGCGAGAAGACGAGGAGAGGGCGCACGACAGCGCGAGCAGTCTTTTCCGGACTCGTCAGCGCGATGGACTTGGGCGCCAACTCACCGAGCACGATGTGAAAGAACGTCAGTATGAAGAACGCCACCGGGACGGCAGCGACGTGCACTGCCGTCGGCGATGGGTTTAGTCCCATCTCCCGAAAGAGCTCGTCGAACATCTGGGCGAGCACCGGCTCGCCAATCCATCCCAAAGCAAGGGAAGCGATGGTTATGCCGAGCTGGGTAGCCGCGATGTACCGGTCGAGATGCTGAAGTGCAGTTTGGACCGTTCGAGCGCCGCGATCGCCCTGGGCGATCATCTCATCGAGCTTGCTGCGCCGGGCAGCGACGAGGGAGAACTCCGCGGCCACGAAGAAACCGTTCAGCGCGACCAGTCCAAGTACGGCAATCATGCTGCTCACCGCCATTGCCATCGACGGAGGATTGGCGGCCTCCGCAGCAACAAGTCCAAGGACCATAGGCCTGTAATGTATTCTATTCTATATAGTAGTAGAGACTTAGGTGCCTGCCTAAGCGTCTAATTGACGGCAGTGCTAAACCCCCGCATAAGGAACCTTTGCTCCCGGCAGTCCCAGTAACACCCGCGGTTCCGCTGGCTCTAGCACTCTCTCGCCCGATTGGAGACGGGCGGGAGGGGGTTCTTAGAGTCCTTTACCTCGGTCGCTTGTCGCTGGCGACGGCGATCTTTGTCGCCGCCATCGCCGTCTGGCGGCGTGCCGACAGTAGCGCGACACTGGTGGCGACACTCGCCTTCGTCGCCGCCCTTCTGTTCACCGCGGGTTCGATGTTCTACAGCGGCCGCAGGCAGGGTGTCTTCGCGGACACCTTTTTCTACCTCCAGGTGATCTTCGATCTATTCCTCGTGACCACAGTCGTGCACCTCACGCAGACGGGCACGCCATCTCAGCTCGCGCCGCTATACATCCTGGTCATCGCCGTGAGTGCGCTGGTTTTGCCGCCCGCCGGCGTGCTTCTGGTCGCGGGGCTCGGGGATGTGCTCTACTTCTCGGTAACGATCCTCGACCAGGCGAGGGCGTTCGATATGCCGGTGCTGATACAGCTCGGAATATTCGGAGCGGTTGCCCTCGGGTGCGGTTACATCGGCGCACGGCTGCGCCATGCGCACGCGGGACGCGAAGAAATGGCGGCCGAGCTGGCGGCTTTTCGGCTCCGCGAAGCGGACATCGAGAGGCTGCACACGCGGGCGGAGCGGCTCGAGGCGGTCGCAGAGCTGAGCGCGTCGCTGGCCCATGAGATAAAGAATCCGTTGGCGTCGATCAGGAGCGCCACGGAGCTGCTCGCGAAAGTACCGGGTGCCGACGACGACACGCGAACCCTGACCACGCTCGTTCAACGCGAGTCCGACAGATTGTCGCGATTGCTTTCGGAATTCCTTGATTTTGCGCGAACCGGCGTTACCAGTGTGCGCAGGGTCGACCTCGTGGACATCGCGCATCACGCGGCCGCGCTTGTGAGCGCCCACCCCGACAAGCCAGAAAACGTGACCATTCGCGAGCTGTTTCCTTCGACTCCGCTGGTCGTCGTTGGCGATGATGATTTGCTCCACCGTGCGATCTTCAATCTCCTCCTCAACGCAGTCCAGGCGTCTCCGCCCGGCGGCGAAGTACGGCTCGAAGCAGCGGAGCTCTCGTACCACCAGCTCCCGGCCCAAGCTGAACGCTTCACGCGCGGGGCGATGATGGTGCAGGTAACCGACCAGGGCAACGGAATAGCCGACTCGATTAAGGAGCGGCTCTTCGAGCCCTTCGTGACCACGAAAACTGGCGGCACAGGGCTCGGGCTCTCGATCGTTCATCGCGCCGTGGAGGCGCACCACGGCTTCATTCTCGTCGGTCGAGATGGCAAGGGCGCGGGGACGAGGTTCACCGTAATTCTGCCCAAGCTCGGGAGCGAGGGAGCCAGAAAGTCCCCACGCGCCTCCGCCAAGAGCGAAAAATGACGGCAGCAGCGACCTCGGCTCCGACCGTTCTCATCATCGATGACGAGATGGGTATCCTCGACACGATCCGCATTCTGCTCAAGAACGAGGGGTTCATACCATACACGGCCCTCGGCGGCAAGAAAGGGCTCGAGCAGATAGCCGCGCTGAAGCCCGATCTCATACTCACCGACGTCAGAATGCCCGACGTGACAGGCCTCGACATTCTCGCCTCGGTTCGGGCGCACGATCCCGAAGCGGTAGTGATTCTGATGACGGCCCAGGCAAGCCTGCAGTCGGCCATTGGGGCGGTGAACAACGGCGCCTTCTACTACATCCAGAAACCGTTCAAGAATGAAGAGCTGGTGACGATCGTTCGGCGTGCGGCGGAACATCGCACGCTGAAGCGCGAGAACAAAACGCTCAAGGCGGAGATGAAGCGCCGCGACAAGTCGGTTCGCCCGATCGGCGCCAGCAAGCCTTGGCTGGATGCACTCCACGTCGCGGAATCGGTCGCCGGCACTGACTCGACGGTTCTTCTGCAGGGTGAATCCGGAACCGGTAAGGAAGTGGTGGCGCGTTACATCCACGACCTGTCTGCTCGTGCGACCAAGCCATTCCTCTCGATCAACTGCGGGGCATTGCCGGAGAGCCTTTTGGAGAGCGAGCTGTTCGGGCACGTCAAGGGATCGTTTACCGGAGCGTCGCGCGACAAGGAAGGGTTGTTCTTCGCGGCGGGAGAAGGAACCTTCCTGCTCGACGAAATCGGAGAGACCACGCCGGCAACACAGGTAAAGCTCCTGCGCGTTCTGCAGCAGCGCGAAGTGATTCCCGTCGGCGCTACCGAGGCCAAGCCGGTGACGGCAAGAGTGATTGCGGCTACGAATCGCGACCTCGAGGATGAGATCAAACGGGGTAATTTCCGAAGCGATCTCTACTACCGGCTGAACGTAATTTCCATCGTGCTTCCACCGTTGAGGACTCGCCCCGATGACATCCAGTTGCTGTCGGACGCATTCCTCAAGCGTGCCGGCGAAGTCCGCGGCGAGGCGCCAAGGATCCTGGCGGCCGATGCGCTGGAGGCGATGCAGCGTTACTCGTGGCCCGGGAACGTGCGCGAACTGGAGAATGCCCTCGAGCGAGCAGCAATTCTGGCCAAGGGGGAGACGATTCCACTATCGGCACTTCCGGAGCGCGTCGTCGAGCCCAAATCTGATCCTCTCGTCAGCGACGCCGTGCAGGTAAACCCTACACTGGACACCATCGAGCGGGCCTACATCCTGTGGGTGCTGGAAAACGAAGGCGGGAACAAGCCGCGCACGGCCGAGGTCCTCGGGATTGATCCTTCGACGCTGTACAGGAAGCTCTCCAGGTACGGCCTGCCAACTTAGAGTTGCGAATTGCGGACAGTCTTGCAAAATGCAGCGAGAAATGCGTCGGTACCGACATTTAAACAATCTCGTAACACCAGACGCCACAACCAGTTACGACTGCCCTGTTTTCGCGGCACCGAGAGTGCCTTACTGTGCCTTGCCTCTCTGTAGCTGAGGCGTCTTTACCATAGGTGAATGCAAGTGCATTCCACCCGTTTTATCCAACGCTTCAGGAGACCCAAAATGAGCAACAAAAAGGGTTTTACCCTTATCGAGCTTCTGATCGTAGTCGTCATCATCGGCATTCTTGCCGCGATTGCGATTCCCAAGTTCGCGAACACGAAGGACAAGGCGTATGTCGCAGCGATGAAGTCTGACCTGCGCAACATGGCGACCTACGAAGAGCAGTACGCCGCGGACAACAACGGCGCGTACTTTGGTGGAACCGCGACCAGCTTGGCTCCTCTGCAGGGCTTCAGCCCGTCGCAGAACGTCACGGTCGTCATCACGAACCTCCCCGGCCCGCCGGCTTCATGGAGCGGAACCGCAACGCACTCGCAGTCAGCGAAGGTTTGCGACATGACCAACGGCGTGATCACCTGCGTCTAATTTGATCTGGTTGCAAGTGAAAGGGGGAGCGGCTTAGCCGCTCCCCCTTTTTCTTTTTGGTAGGAATGGATTTGGTTTCGCTCGTTGACGAGCAGTGACGCAGATGTCGCCGAACACTGCATCGTCAGCACGTGACCAAGGCGAGGACCGGCGGATACACCCTGATCGAGATCGTAGTCGCGCTGCTCCTTTTCGCGATTGGCGGTCTGGCGCTGGTGACGACGAGCGCCGTGATTGGGCGGGCGATGAACACCAATGCCGTTCGCGAGCGAGCGGCGCGGATCGCCGCGAGCCGGCTCGAGATCATTGGCGCCGCGTGTCACAGTGCGGCGAGCGGGCGAGAGACATTCCAGCAGATCGATTCCGAGTGGTCGGTTACCCCTCTCGATTCAGTGCGCCTGAGTGTCGTCGAGTCTGTGAGCTACCCCTCGCCGCAGGGCCGACGGACAGATCTGTTTCGGGCGGTGCTGCCTTGCCGCTGAGCAATCCAGACCTGACGCGCCAGAGGAGGGGCAGGCCAGGCCGTCGGGGATTCACGCTCATCGAGCTGGCAGTGGTGCTTGTTATCCTCGGTATGGTTGGCGGCGCGATCGGGCTCACGCTGATGCGGCAGCAGCGCTTCTACCGGGGAGCAGCGGAGCTGCTCTACGCGCGCGAAGGCGTACGCGATGCGATCGAGCTGCTCTCGACCGACATCCGAGGAATGTCGACGGCCGATACGGCGGTGCTCGCCGACTCCGCAATAGAGCTGTTTGCAAGCATCGGCAGCTCGGTCGTCTGCCAGGTCGCCGGTAACGAGATCGGATTGCCAAGAGCAGTTCCTCTCCCAGGGAATACGTTGACGGCCTTCGTCACGCAGCCCGACACGGGCGACATGGTTCTCTTCTACCGGGACTCGGTCGAGGGTGGCAGTCAGTGGGAACGGCATCGAATCGCCGGCTTCACCGTCCGCTCACTGGACGTGGCGTGCCCTGCGTCGACGGGCTTCACAACGCCGCAGGATTCCGACGAGGGCGCGACTGGATTCCTGATTACGCTCTCCACTCCATTGAGTAGCCATGTCAGCCGCGGCGCCCCGGTACGGTTCATCAGACACGGACGGTACAGCCTGTACCGTTCCGGTGACGGGGATTGGTATCTCGGGTACCGACGGTGCAACTCCGTGGGGTCATCGGTATGCGGCGCAATCCAGCCGTTGAGCGGGCCGTACCGTGCGTACAGCAGCACCCCAGGCTCAACTGGACTGCTCTTCGAGTTCTTCGATGAGATTGGCGGGCGTCTCGGCGCCGGTGCTTCTCCACTCGCGCTCGCGAGGGTAGACATCACGGCGCGGGCGGAGAGCCGGCATCAGATGATAGTTGAAGATCACACCGTGAGGCCCGGTGATTCAGCTACGGTGTCCGTTGCGGTTCGGAATCGGCTACCGTGACCGGCGAGATCCGTGACCATTCGACTTCCTTTGACCGCCCCTCGGTGCCTGGGCCGCGGAACGGGTTCGCACTCGCCGCAGCGCTCATCGCGCTGCTCCTGATTGCCGCCCTCGTAGCCGGAGTGTTCTTCGCCGCAACGGAGGAGACGCACATTGGCGCAGCGTCGGCCGAGCGGCAGCTCACGTTGTCGGCCGCGGAGTCGGCGATCGAGGTGACGATCGCAGGCTGGAGCGGGGAGCCGATCGGTCCAATCGGCATCGGCGGAACGAGAACGACTGACATCGAAGAGTTGGGGGCACCCGTCGCGGTCCACATCACCCGTCTGGATTCCACTCTATACTGGATCGTTGCCGATGCAACGGCTCCGTCCAACGGCTCGCGGTTAGCGCGCCGGATCGGAGTCGTCGTAAGGGTGTCCTGGAGTGCCGATCATTCGATAATTATCGACCGAATTTCGGAGCGATCGTGGTCGGAGCTTTTCTGAGACGGCCGGAGCCCACCGTTACTTTCCCGCCAATTGAATCGTGTCTTAGTTCGAACACCTTGGAGCCGACCAAAAGGCGGAACGCCGGGCGGTTGGTCTCCATGCAAGTGCAGGCAAACAGGGTCTTTGGGATCGCACGCTTCAAGAAGGTAAAGAAGTAGCGCGCAACCCTGGAAACACCCTCTTTTTTTTTCATTTACCAAGGGCGCGATGGGGTTGTTTGGCCGGAAGAAGACTACCGTAGGGCTCGATATCGGCTCCGGCCTTGTTAAGGTCGCTGTCATCGATCACTCGAAGTCGACACCAGAACTGATCAAGGTTGCGATCACTCCGCTTCCCGATGATGCCATCGTGGAAGGCGAAGTGATGGATCCGCATCTCGTTTCGGATGTCATCCGCTCAACCATTGAGTCGGTAGATGCGAACACGAAGGCCGTGGTCGCGGCTGTCGGCGGACGCGATGTCATCATCAAGCGGATCAAGACCGAAAGGGTGAAAGAGGCCCAGGCCCGCGAGCTCATGCGCTGGGAAGCGGAGCAGCACGTTCCGGACGTCGACTCGGTCGAGCTCGATTTCCAGATTCTCGATGAGGACGGCGATGGCAGAGACGAAATGAGCGTTCTTCTCGTCGCAGCCAAGCGTGATCTGGTGGAAGCCAAGCTCCGCATCCTCGCCGAGGCCGGCATCACGCCGAGCTCGATGGACGTGGACGCATTCGCGCTCCACAACGCCTTCGAGCTCAACTATCCGGACGCGATGAGTGGCGCCGTAGGACTAGTGAACATCGGGCACGAGGTCACGAACATCAATATTCTGGACGACGGCGTTCCTATCCTGACCCGCGACCTTCCCATTGGCACCCGCCGCATTCGCGAAGATCTTCAACGCGAGCACGGACTGTCGGCCGCCGACGCGGAAGCGCTGATCAGAGGATACGATCGCTCTCCCCAGCTCGACTCGGTGATTCTGCAGCGCACCGAAGAAATCGCCACCGGACTCGAGCGCGCCATCGCGTTCCTTTCCACGTCGCTCAAGGGCGACGGACAGATGAAGGCCGTTTATACCTGCGGCGGTGGTTCACGCACGCCAGGACTGACCGAATCTCTTGGGCAACGCCTGAAGAAGCCGGTCGAGCTCGCCAACCCGCTGGCCATGATGGCGGTAAGGGATGGCGCGTTGGAGTCTCTCGTGACCGACGAGGTCGCGCCACTCCTGATGCTCGCGATCGGCCTTGCCCTTCGTAAGAACTGACCCCGGACCACTGACACCATGATCGAGATCAATCTCCTACCCGGGGACGGGAAGAAAAAGCGCCGCGCGAATTCGACCAAAGGGCTGAAGTTCGAAATCAGGCCTATGGATCTTTTCGCCGGACTCGCGGGCAAGATCACCGACAAATACATGCTCGGCGCGGTTGCCGCGGCCGGTTTATCCGCTGCGCTGATCGCCCTCATGTTCGTCCATCAGGCGGCGCAGGCAAGCGGACTGGAAGCGAGGGAGACCAAGGCCCTCAAGGATTCGACCCAGTTCAGCGCTGTTCTCATGGCGAAAGCAAAGGCCGAAGCCTCACGCGATTCGCTGTATCAGCAGATCGCGATCATCAAGTCGATCGATGATTCCCGCTATCTCTGGTCGCATCTCATGTACGAGATCAGCAACGCGCTGCCGCAGTATACGTGGCTGACCGAGATCACTCAGACGAGCGCGCCGCGAAGCGCAGCCGCCGTTGACACTCTGAAGAAAGCAGTCGTCACCGATAGCACCGCGTCACCGGAGAAGAGGGCGGCCGAAAGGAATCGCGCACTGAAGGCGCGCTCCGACTCGCTGCTCGCTACGGCCAAGGACCTGAAGTTCAAGATCGTCGGTCACACGGTGGACATTCAGGCGCTCACGCGGTTCATGAAGTCGCTCGAAGCGTCGCCGTTCATCCAGAACGTGCAGCTAAGCCGATCCGATCTGGTTCAGGCAGAAGGGAAGGAAGTCACGGAGTTCACTCTCGAGGCGGAGACGCAATCTCCCCCCGCCTTCGCGATCAAGACGGTTCCACTCGTAGTCTCGGCGGGGCACTAACATGGCAAGTCTCGCAAACATGACCGTTCGCGAAAAGAAGCTTGGCGGCGTAGGTGTGGCCGCCGTGCTGGTGCTCGCTCTGTACTGGTATTTCCTGTACAAGCCGAAGGCGCAGGAGCTGAACGCTACCCAGATCCACGTCGACTCGCTGGACAGGAAGAATCAGCAGGCGAAGGCAGATATCGCTACAGGCAGCTTGCAGAAGCTGCGCGCGCAGTCCGCTGAATACGAGCAGAGCCTCAAGGTAATGCGCCAGCTCGTTCCAAGGAGCAATGAGGTGCCCGCTCTGCTCGAGGACATCTCGACGGCGGCGCGCCGCGTAGGACTCGATCTGGCCACGGTGGAGCCCATGCCGGTTCTGCCGGGCGAACAGTTCGATACCTATCGGTACAAGCTTGCCGTAATCGGCGGCTACCATCCGGTTGGCCAGTTCCTCAGCAACGTCGGCTCGCTCAACCGCATCATTGCGCCCGTTACAATGGCGATCAAGCTGCATCCCATCGCTGACAAGACGAAGGCCCGCGTAAGGAAGGGCGAATCGCTCATTGACACCGAGTTCCAGGTGCAGACCTACGTCGCTCGTACGACGCCATACGTACCGTCCACGCCGAACAAATAATGAAGCGCTCAATCTCGCTCGCTCTGATCTTTGTAGCGGCACTGGCGACAGGCGCCTCCGCGCAGGCACGCGCCCAGGCCGCTCCGAAGCCGAATGCGAATACGGCCGCCAAAGCGGCCACGCCCAAAGCGCCGGCTCCGCCTCCCATAGATACCCGGAAGGCGGCCGCCGCAGATCCCAGGAAGCCGGCCGCCGCAGATACCAGGAAGCCGGCTGCCGCGACCGCGCCAATTCCGGCCCCCGACACCGCGCCCCGGGTGTTGATCAACCGCGAGATCTTCGCGTATGACGGTGACGGCAGGCGCGACCCGTTTGTGTCGCTTCTGACGACCTCCGATCTGAGGCCTCTCCTGACCGACCTGAAACTGGTGGCAGTCGCTTTCGACCCTCGGGGGCAGAACTCTGTTGCGGTTTTGCGTGATATCACGTCTAAAGACCAGTACAGAGTGCGAGTTGGCCAGACGATCGGCAGAATGCGGGTCGCCGCCATCCAGGAGAAAGCAGTGATTTTCACGATTGAAGAGTTCGGCTACAGTCGCCAGGAAATCCTGCCGATCATCGCCGATTCGACCAAAACGAGGCCCCGTCAATGAGCTTTCTCAAAGCGCTGCCAGCAGCGGCGCTCCTGTTCCTGCCTTCATCTGCAGCGACCGTTCACTCACTCAGTGTAGTCCCGTCATCCGGGAAGACTGAAGTGGTGATCGGCGTCAATGCTGCAGCGGAAGTGCAGGACTTCACGCTCGACGCGCCGGCCCGTGTGGTAGTCGATCTGAAAGGAGCCATTCTGGATATGTCGCGCAGCACCTACGACAAGGTTGCGCGCGGCGGCATCACCAACATTCGCTATTCGCAGTTTCGTCCCAATGTGGTTCGCGTCGTAATCGAAATGGACGCGAAGCACCCATATGCCGTTAAGCGCAACGACGGCGAGGTTCGCATCGCAGTCACCGGCGGGAAGTCCGACGACTACACGTCGTGGTCGTCGAACAACAAGCCAGTGTATGCTGCCGCTCCGAAGCCGCCCGCGAAGCGCGCCGTTAGCACGCGTGCGGTTGCTCAGACTTCCGAGGTGTCCTCGGCGCTGTCGGTCCAGAACTCGCCCAAGGTCGTCTCACAGGTCGAGTCGACCAGCTCGCAGGTTGAAACGCCGGACTATACGACGCCCGTCGAGCCGGCCCCGATCAGAACGGCCGCTTACGACAAGCCGGTCGCGCTCTTCTCGCAGGCACAGCAGTCGCAGCAGCCACCAATTACTGTAACGTTCCAGGACACCGACATTCGCGACGTGATCGCGTCGTTCGCAGCGTTCTCCGGACGCACGATCGTCGTCGGCAAGGATGTGGTCGGCACAGTCACCGCGGAAATCCGTAATCAACCCTGGGACGTCGCGATGCGCGCCATCCTTCAGGGTCAGGGACTCGCCGCGTCCGAAGATGCCCTCTCCGGGATCATAACGGTTGACAGCTACGCCAACATCCTGAATCGCCAGGCTTCCGAGCCGCTCCAGACGCAGCTCGTTTCGATCAACTACGCCCGGGCAATGGCGCTCGTGCCGACGATCCAGTCGCTGCTCCAGAAGGACTGCCCGCAGGCACCAGCCGGCGGGAATGCGGCCAGCAACGCCGGCAGACCCATGTGCATAGCTCGCGGACTCGTTGCGGCCGACAGCACCACCAATACGCTCATCATCACGGAGACGGCTTCGCGCCTCGCCGAAGTCCTGCAGTACGTGCGCAACCTCGACGTTCGCACTCCGCAGGTCGGAATCAAGGCAAAGATCATCTTCGTCAATAGAACGAACATCGAAGACATCGGTCTTTCCTACGATCTTGGCACGGGCACGGATCAGTTCTTCAGCCAGCTCGTGAAGCGTCCGGATCCCGCGACGCTCAAGCCGATCGACACCAACGGCGACGGAGTTCCTGATGCATTGGGAGGCGGCACGCCTTTCAACGGCGACAGGATTCTGCTCGGCGGCAACGCGCTGTCTGCGATCGCGAACGCCAACGCCAGAGTCGTCAACCCGGCGCTCAGCGTCGTGTTCTCGACCGCGCTCGGCAAGTTCCAGCTCACCAGTTTCCTCGACGCGCTCCAGGAAGTCCGGCTGGCCGATCTACAGGCCGAGCCGAGCATCGTGACGCTCGACAACAGGCAGGCATCGATCCAGGTCGGTCAGGAAATCCCGATCAGAGTGCTCGACGCCAATACGGCCAATCTCAGCGGCGCGACGACTCCGAATGCGCAGCCGAGAGCGACGGTTCAGATGAAGCAAGTCGGTATCATCCTGACCGTTACGCCGCACATCACCAACAATCGCCAGATCCTGCTGCTGCTGCATGCGGAGAATTCCGATGCGCAGCTCGCGGCTTCCGACGTTGGATTCATCTTCGGCAAGCAGTCGGGCGACACGCAGCTCCTGGTTGGCGACGGCGAGACCGCAGTCATCGGCGGATTGACCGTCACGCAGACGACGCAATCGAAGTCGGGAATTCCGCTGCTCGTCGATCTGCCGATCATCGGCAGACTGTTCGGCGAAACGCGTACCGACGACGAAAAGCGTGATCTCCTCATTCTCGTAACACCACACATCATCGACGACGGCGCGCCGATACCAGGCGCATCGTCGAATCCGATCCCACCAGCCACCCGCTAAAGGTGACTCGAATGCACATAGATCTTACTCACGGCTTGCGCCGCGGCCTCGTTCTCGCCGCTGTAGCAGCCTCGATATCTTTTGGAGTCGCGGCGTGTAACGACTCGACATCCATCGATCCGCAGCGGGACCGCATAGCGCCAACGCTCACGTTGACGGCCGTCGGTGGTCAAGCTGACACCGTAATTGCCTTCACGACCGATGCGAAGGACAATCTCGGTCTCAAGACAATCCATGTGCAGGCCATCGGTGCCGTCGGTTTCATTTACGACACCGTCTTCACGAGCGCAGTCACCAACATCCAGCTGCCCTTCAAGCTCTTCTCATCGCGTTCCGTTCCTCCAGGAACGCCGGTAACCGTTACTGCTACCGCAGTCGATGGAGCCGGCAACACCTCTGGAGTCGATACGCTGATACTCGCAACCGGAAATGTTCCGCCGCCGGAAGTCAAAATCCTCAGCCCGTTCTCCGGCAGCTCCGCCGTGATCGGCAAGTCGATACTTGTGACCGTCATGGGCAAGTCGGGGATCAAGGTTCGCTCACTTGGCCTGTTTACTACCGGCCCAGTGGTGCTGGCGGACTCGGCCATCTATTCAAGCCCACTTCTTGATTCGCTCACTTTCCAGGACACAGTCGCGATACCTCTGACCGCAACGGCCGGAACGCTAACCATAACGCCGTTCCTGAGAGATTCACTGGGCCAGCGCGCGGTCGGTCCAAGCATCACGATCACGATTCAGACCGCTGCTCAAATCAATTCTGTTCCTGTTGTGAACGCGTACTGCACGCTGAGCCAGGCGTTCGACAATGCCTGCGGCCACGGCAAGCGGGTGGAGGTAACTGACACGGTGCACGTCGAGGCCGACGATCCTAGCGGCATCTCTCAGCTCGGATACGAAGTGAGAAGCACCGTTGGCGGCGCCATCGACGATACACAAACGTTCTTATCGAACGGTCAGCTGACCTTCCAGCCGCACTCGTTCGCGATGAAGCTGCCATACACCAACTTCCCCCAGACTGCGTACATACAGGTATTCGCTCAGAACTCGAACGGCGTGCGAGCGTACGCGAAGCTTGCCAGCGGCGCGGATCGAATCGATACCGTCACCGTTGTCGCAGGCGTCACCCGTCCGCTGCCATTGGGCGGTGAGGTAGCCGACGCGCTCTATCACGCTGGTAAGGATCGACTCTACCTCACGAACATCACGCGCAACCAGGTCGAGGTCTTCAACCTGGGCGACTCATCGTTCAAGACGCCCGTGATCGTCGGCTCACGCCCATGGGGCCTTACGGGCTGGCCGCGCGACCGCGCTGGTAACATGGGCGACACACTGCTCATAGCGAACTCCGGTGGAACCGACATCAGCTACATAGATCTGAACGTCGGTGCCAACGGCGCGGAAGTGTTCCGCTACGCACTGCCCAATATCATCGTCTATAGCGTGACCACGGTGACGTCCGGAACGAGCGGTCTGCCCTTCCAGCAGCTCTCGAGGTTCGATTTCAGTGATCGTCCACAATTCCCGGCCGCCACGTGCATAGCTGTGGGCGGTGTGTGCACGGAGACCGTGCTCACTTATACCACGACACCGACGCCGGGCCAGACGCCGCCTTTCAACCTTAACAACGGCACGATCCGCTGGGAGAACCTCACGCGCGGCGTAACCGTCGCGGGTAGAACAGACCCCCAGACCACGCATTTCTTCTTCGAGCCCGCAATGGGTCAATCGCAGGGACGCGCGGATACTCTCAAAATCGTGCGCTTCGACGCCAACGGCATCGATACCACAGTGATCCTGCCATACAATCAACCCACGGCGGGAGGCCCGTACTCAATCGTGGTGCGGTTGCCCGACCTGGGATTCCGGGATACCACGTTTGCGCGTAATTCCGGCAACTTTCAGCGAGCAATATTCGGTGAAGGCGGCAGCGTGTTCGGCAGCAGAGCCGTCGCATACGATGTGGATCGTGGCTTCCAGACCACATTCACTGATCTCTCAGGTGTCACTCAAGTGATACCAATCCCTGTAGTCGACAAGGGCGTCTCTCCTTCGACCGCTGTGTCCGACTTCATCGCCAACACCTTCGCGGAAGTGAAGGGAGTCGCAATCAATTTCGACGGCTCGCTCTCGGCGATTCGTGCCGACTCGACCTACGTACTCAACCCGTTGCTCAGGCTGCAGGGCATTCTGGGCACGACCGTGAGCAACGCGGGTCTGGACTTCCATCCGCTCAACACCGGGCCGAACTCGTTCCCGCTGTTAACGCGTCTATTGTTCGCTGCTTCGTCGGAGCCTCAGATCGACATATTCGATACGCATTGCTATCAGCGCGTATCGTCGATTCCGATTCGCGATCCGATCATCGGTCCGATCAAGGCAGCGTTCCGTACCTCCACTGGTCAGCTGGTGCTCGTTGCCGCTACGGCGAGAGGAGTTGTCATCGCGCAGCTTCCGAACACGTTTACGACAACCTGCCCGTAATCAGATAGGCTATAATTTGGACAAAGAGCCCGGCCAAAAGCCGGGCTCTTTGTTTTGCCCAATCGGGGATCCAGCGCGGCGTCAGGGGTTGTCATGGGAGCCCCCCCTTGTTCTTTTTGGAGACTCATGCTGCGATTCACCACTGCCGGCGAGTCACACGGGCCCGCGCTCGTGTCCATCCTCGAGGGGATGGTAGCGGGGCTGGCCCTCGTCGTCGCCGATGTCGACGTAGAGCTCGCCAGGAGGCAGCAGGGCTACGGGCGCGGCCGGCGCATGAAAATCGAGTCCGACCACGCCGAGTTTCTCTCCGGCGTGCGCGCCGGCGAGACGCTCGGCTCTCCGATCGCGATGTTGATCCAGAATCGCGACTGGAAGAATTGGCAGGAGATAATGGATCCCTCGCCCCGGGATGGAGATCCCGCCCGCAAGCGCGCCGTGACGCGCCCACGGCCCGGGCACGTCGATCTATCGGGCATGCTCAAATACGACCGGGATGACGCTCGGGACGTGCTGGAACGTGCCTCCGCGCGCGAAACGACCGCTCGCGTGGCCGCAGGGGCCGTCTGCAGGCGCTTTCTCCTCGAGTTCGGCATCACCCTGGGCAGTCACGTTGTGCACCTGGGCGGGGTCGACGCGCGCCGCCCCGACAAGATGCCTGCGGATTTGAATGCGGCAGCGGACGAATCCCAGCTCCGCACGCTGGATCGGGACGCGGAGCAAGAGATGATCGCGAGGATCGACGCGGCGAAGGCAGATGGAAACACCCTCGGCGGCATCGCGGAAATCGTCTGCGATGGTGTGCCGGTCGGGCTCGGCTCACACGTCTCGTGGGACAGGAAGCTCGATGGCAGGCTCGCCGCCGGCCTGATGTCAATTCCCGCCGTGAAGGGCGTCGAGATCGGGCTCGGGGTGGAAAGCGCGCGCAGAAAGGGCTCCGATGTGCACGACGAGATAGATCCGGACGAGGGCAACGTGAAAGCGGGGCGGGTGCGCAGGAGAACCAACCGCGCGGGCGGGATGGAAGGCGGCATCAGCAACGGCGAGCAGATCGTGCTCCGCGCGTCGATGAAGCCGATCAGCACCCTGATGCGCCCCTTGGGAACGATCGAGATGAAGACTCGCGAGCCCGCGCAGGCGGTGGCGGAAAGAAGTGATGTCACCGCCGTTCCAGCGATGGGAGTAATCGCTGAGGCCATGACAGCATTCGTCATCGCCCAGGCTTTACTCGAGAAGTTCGGCGGGGATTCGCTCGGCGAGACGCGACGCAATTATGAGAACTACGTCGCTGGCTTGAGTGGCAGACAGGGACGTTAAGAAGCCGCTGCCGCATCTGATCCTCGTTGGGCTTCCAGGAGTGGGGAAGACAACGATCGGCAGAGAGGCCGCGCGGAAGCTGGGACGAGAGTTTCTCGATTTCGACAAGGAGATCGAGCGGCGATCGGGAATGGAAGTGCGCGAGATCTTTCGCCAGAAGGGCGAGGAGCACTTTCGGGAGATGGAATTCGCGCTGACGCAGGAGCTGAGCGCCACAGGTGGCATGGTGCTGTCACCAGGCGGCGGCTGGATCACCCAGGAAAGATCAGTCGAACTTTTGCGTTCGGTTGGGCGTATCATATACCTTAGAGCGTCACCCGAGGCAGTCGCTCGCCGGTTGCGGAGGGTGGAGACCAGGCCGTTGCTGGCCGGGCGCGATCCGGTCGTGGCGCTACGTGAGCTGTACCAGAAAAGGCAAGCCCTCTACGAGACAGCCGATACGGTTCTCGATACGGAAAGGCTTGCACGGCAACAACTTATAGCGAAAGTCGTCGAGCTTGCCTCGACCATGAAATAACAACGAACGCCAATGGACGAACGAATTCCTGCACAGACCACATTCCGCGTAATGGGCCCACACGAGCGGGGGCGCTTTGCTCCAGAAGCGTGGGGTCATCTGCTCTCGCTCAACGGCTCGGGCGCGATCAACGGCCTCGAACTGGAGCACATCATCGAGAGAGCCCTCATGCAGTTCGAGGGACGGATTGCTCTCGACGACTTGCGCGGACTGCTCGAGGGAACTGGCCTGGAAGATTCTTCTGGAAGCGGCGACAACACTACGGTGCATTAAATGGCGAAAGCCAAGACAGCTAAAGCGAAAACAACCACGAAGCGCGCGACCAAGAGCATCGCTGCCAAGACTGGAGCGATCAAACCGACCCGCGCGAGAAAAGGCGCGGCGGCGAAAATCGTCGAAGACGAAGGTCCATCCGAACCCGGCTCGACATCGCTCGTGATCGTCGAGTCACCCGCGAAGGCCAAGACCATCGGGAAGTATCTCGGGCGCGCGTACAAAGTGCGCGCGACGGTTGGTCACGTGCGCGATCTGCCCGAGAAGAAGATGGGCATCGATATCGAGAATGGCTTCGAGCCGGAATACGTGACGATCCCGGGAAAGGAAAAGACCGTCGCCGATCTCAAGAGCGCGGCCAGGGATTCGCGCGAGATCTTTCTCGCGACCGATCCGGACCGCGAGGGCGAGGCGATTGCGTGGCATGTTGCCCAGGCGATAAAAACCAAGAATGGGGCGCCGATGAGGCGCGTCCTGTTTCACGAGATCACCCGCGACGCCGTGGTGCTGGCGATCGCAAGCGCCGGGAAGATCGACGAGCGGAAAGTCGACGCGCAGCAGGCGCGCCGCGTTCTCGACCGCCTCGTCGGATACAAGGCGAGCCCGGTTCTCTGGAAGACCGTGAAGAAGGGGATTTCCGCGGGCCGCGTCCAGACCGTCGCGCTGCGGCTGCTCGTGGAGAGAGAGCGCGAGATCCGCGCGTTCAAGCCGGTCGAGTACTGGACCGTCGAGGCGCTCCTCGAGGAGGCTGGTCAGCAGTTCACGGCGAAGCTGCATCTGCTCGATGGCAAGAAGCCGGTAATCAGCACCGAGACGGAAGCGAACGCGATTCTCGACGAGCTCAAATCACGCAAGACGTTCCAGGTCACCGAGGTCAAGCGCCGTGAGCGGAGAAAGAATCCGGCGGCGCCGTTCACGACCAGCACGCTCCAGCAGGACGCGGCGAAAAAGCTCGGCTTCGGATCGAAGCGGACGATGCGACTGGCGCAGGATCTCTACGAAGGAATAGAGATCGGAGAGGAAGGAGCCGTAGGACTCATCACCTACATGCGAACCGACTCCACCCGGGTTTCGCCTACGGCGGCGGATCAGGCTCGCGAATATATCAAGATGATGTATGGTGGGGCCTACCTTCCCGACACGCCCAGGCTTTATGCCGAGAGCAAATCGAAGAACGCGCAGGATGCACACGAGTCGGTCCGTCCGACCGATCCGACGCGCCGCCCCGAGCACATTCGCAAATACCTCAAGGAAGATCAGTACAAGCTTTACGAGCTGATCTGGCAGCGGTTCATGGCGTCGCAAATGACGCCCGCGATCTTCGACACCACCACGGTCGACTTCGACTTCGATCGGTTCCTGTTCAGGGCTACCGGCAGCGTGGTCAAGTTCGATGGCTACCAGCGCCTGTACAAGGAATCGCGCGAAGCCGAGGAAGGAAAGGCGCTCGAAGAGGAGCAGGGACTACCGGTGGTGCAGAAGGGAGAGGATATCCCGGTTAGGGCAATCACGCCCTCGCAGCATTTCACGGAGCCGCCGCCCCGGTATTCGGAGGCGAGTCTCGTCAAGGAGCTGGAGCGCCTCGGCATCGGTCGTCCCTCGACCTACGCATCGATCGTCTCGACGCTCGTCGATCGCCGCTACGCGATGCTCGAGCAGCGACGGTTTTTCCCCACTTTCCTCGGCGAGCAGGTCGAGAGGGTGATGGTGAAGAGCTTCCCCGATGTGTTCAACGTCAGATTCACGTCTCATATGGAAACCGACCTCGACAAGATCGAGGACGGCGACGTGAACTGGCGAAAGATGCTCAAGGATTTCTACGGACCGTTTGCGGAATCCGTGAAGAGCGCGGACATCGAATCGCTCATCGGCGAGGCGCACGATCTGTCCATGCTCGAGACAGAGCGGTGTCCGACGTGCGGAGGGAAACTGGTTCCCCGCGGCGGATTCTTCGGCCCGTTCGTGGCGTGCGAGAACCATCCGAAGGATTGCAAGTTCACGCGGCCACTGCGCGGAGATCGCAAGCCGGCGCAGCCCACAGACGAGATCTGCCACGAATGCGGCTCGCCAATGGTAATTCGTCATGGCCGCTCCGGAGAGTTTCTCGGCTGCAGCACGTTCCCGAAGTGCCGCGGCACGCGCTCGATGCCCACCGGCGTCAAGTGTCCGAAAGACGGCGGTGACATCGCCGTGCGTCGCTCGAAGAAACGCGGAAAGGCTTTCTACGGCTGTTCGAACTATCCGAAGTGCGACTTCGTGGTGTGGGACAAGCCGGTGGCAGAGACTTGTCCCGAGTGCGGCTACGTTGGCGCCGAGTCGAAGTTCACGAAAGCGCGCGGCGACTACCGGCGCTGCATCAAGTGCGCGAACGAGTGGGACGTCGCGCCGACGCCTGAAGCCGTGGCCGTGTGACGCAGCGACTTACCGTCGTCGGCGGCGGCCTTGCCGGCTCCGAAGCCGCCTGGCAGCTCGCCAGGCGGGGGCATGATGTGTCGCTGCACGAGATGCGTCCGGCAACGACGACTCCGGCGCACAAGACCGACAAGCTCGCCGAGCTGGTTTGCTCGAATACCTTCAAGAGCACGGAGCTCACCAACGCGCACGGCCTGCTGAAAGCCGAGATGCGTCTGCTCGGCTCACTGATTCTCGAGGCAGCGGACGTGGCGCGTGTCGCCGCCGGCAGCGCGCTGGCGGTCGATCGAGATGTGTTTTCGGCCACCGTGACCGACCGGATCACGTCCGAGGAACGGATCAACATCGTCCGCGACGAAGTGACAGCCGTCACGGCCCCCTGCGTCATCGCGACGGGTCCGCTCACCTCGGATAATCTCGCCACGGCAATCCGGGAGCGGCTGGGCGTGGGCGCTCTGGCCTTTTACGACGCGATCGCGCCGATCATCGCGCGCGATTCGATCGACGACTCTCTGGTCTTTCGTGGGTCGCGCTACGGTAAGGAAACGATGGAGGGAGCTGATGAAGACGGCGCTTATCTCAACTGCCCGATGTCGCGCGACGAGTACGAGACATTTGTCGATGCTCTGACTACCGCCGATCAGTTTCACGGACATGAATTCGATGAGGTCCCGTACTTCGAGGGATGCATGCCGGTAGAGGTGATGGCGAAACGCGGACACGACACGATGCGTTTTGGCCCTCTCAAGCCGGTGGGGTTGCGCGATCCGCGCACTGGCCGCGAGGCACACGCGGTGGTGCAGCTTCGCCAGGAGGATCGCGCGGGCCGCATGTGGAATCTGGTGGGCTTTCAGACGCGGCTCCGCATCCCCGAGCAGCAGCGCGTTCTCAGAATGATCCCTGGTCTTGCCGAGGCGGAATTCCTCCGTTACGGATCGATCCACCGCAATTCGTACCTCAACTCACCGGCGGCGTTGAGCGCGCACCTCTCGGCTCGCGACGAGCCCACCGCCCTTTTCGCTGGTCAGATCACTGGCGTCGAAGGGTATACGGAGAGCTCCGCTACCGGGCTGCTGGCCGGAATCAACCTGGCGCGGATTCTATCGGGTGACGATCCCGTGATTCCTCCCCCGACGACGATGATCGGAGCGCTTTACCGTTATATGAACGAGGCGGATCCGAAGCACTTCCAGCCGATGAACGCGAATTTTGGTTTGCTCGACGAGCTCCCGGAACAGATCCGCGACAAGAAGCGGAAGCGTGAGAAGTTCGCCGAGCGGGCGCTTGGAGACATGCAGGCCTGGATCGAGAGGTATAGCGTGCACGCCGTGCCTCTCGCCCGCGCGTGAGCGAGCCACAGGCAGTGGAAGAGTTTCTCACCCACCTCGAGAAGGAACGTGATGTCTCGCCCAATACGCTCATCGCCTACCGGCGCGACCTCGAGGAATTCGTCTCGTTTCTCGGCCGCTACTACGGCGCCGAGGAATGGTCGTGGCAGGGTTTGGATCGTCTGGCGATTCGTGGATTTCTCGCCCATTTGACGCGGAAGAAACTCAACAAGCGATCGATTGCCCGGAACCTCTCGGCGGTGCGGAGCTTCTACAAGTATCTGCATCGCAACGAGCAGGTCGAGGCAAATCCGGCGCGCGGCGTCACGACGCCGAAGCAGGACAAGTACCTGCCGGGGTATCTGGATCGCGCGCAGGTCGAGCTGCTGTTTCAATCGGCCGGACTCAAGGCGCAGGAAGGTCGCTTTGGCGACGTGCGCAACCTGGCGGCCCTCGAGCTTTTCTACTCGACCGGGATGCGACTCTCGGAGCTGCGCGGAATCAACCGCATGGACATCGATCTGATGTCACAGCAGGTGAAAGTGCGCGGGAAGGGAAGAAAGGAGCGGATCGTCCCGATTGGCGATCACGCGCAGCTGGCGCTCAGAAACTACGAGTCGAAGCGCGATGAGCTGTTGCGGGCAATCGGTACGACCGGAGATCGCACAGCGTTCTTCCTCAGCAATCGCGGCAAGCGCATCTCCGTCCGCGCGATCCAGAATGCAGTGAAGGGGTTTCTCGACAAGATCGACGAGGATTCCGGGCTTTCCACGCACTCACTGCGCCACACGTTCGCGACGCATTTGCTCGACGCCGGCGCTGACCTTCGCGCAGTGCAGGAGCTACTGGGTCACGCGTCGATCTCGACGACGCAGATCTATACGCATACAAGCATCGAGAGGCTCAAAGAGGTTTATCAGAAGGCCCACCCTCGCGCCTGAGCTTCAATTTCGCGCGCTTTTGACTGCACGCGGCACGATTAACGCCTTACGGATTGATGCGCGCGCAGCACGGCGCGACAGGCTTCACTGAAAAAGCAGCGCTACCTACAATGGCGATTCGGACGTTTCGCCTGACGTACATAGATGCGCGCCGTCCACACGGCGTTGCCGGTCTCGACACAGTTCTTATAAATGCAAGCTCCCGTGCGGACTTAGCCAAGGAGCTAGTTCGAGGCCCGACTGAAGTCTGTCGTGCGATTCATGGGCAATATCATGAACCGCAAATTTCTGGGCTTAATGGCCACAGTGTTCGCTTCTTACAGCACTGTTTCATGTTCAGACAAATCAGCTTCCGACATCACTGGCCGCGCACTGAACGACTCGGCGGCCGACGAAGCAATCATAGCGTCAGCAAACGTGACGCTCGCGCAGAGCCCAATCGAGGCCGGGCAGACAACGCAGGCTACGGTTGTCTTACAGGACTCTCGCCATCGGCAGCTACTTCTCCCGGTTACCTGGACCAGTAGCGACACTTCCTTAGCTGCTGTCTCTGATTCAGGCGTCGTAACGGCGATATCCGATGGTGCGGTGGCCATTACTGCAAGCCGTGGGACGAAGAGTGGTAGTGCCACTCTCACAGTGACTCCCTCGGCCGCGGCCGCTGCCGCGGTCAAGCCAAGCACGGTTACAGACCTCCAGGCATCTGCGAATGGTAGTAGCAGCGTCACGCTTTCATTCACGCAGGTCAATGACGGTACGGGTCAACCTGCCACATACGACATACGCTACG
>Ga0193707_1000016_pt1 | contig 42788 bp, 41 predicted proteins | sample U3c2metaG_FD_143043 | JGI IMG/M metagenome (GOLD analysis project Ga0193707, IMG submission 143043) | Soil microbial communities from a riparian zone of the East river system, Colorado, United States - U3c2 | ecosystem: Environmental > Terrestrial > Soil > Riparian zone | place: USA: East River... | reverse complement strand
TGACGTTGCCGACCGTCTGCCACAGGCCGTACCCGTTGGGCTCGAAGCGGCGGACCGGCGCGGTGGTGAGATAGCCGTCGTCGAGGTCGTTGCGCTCGGGGAAAGCCCCTTGCCAGATGTTGCAGCGCCATTTCCCGTCGTCGCCGCGAAGGTCGTCACCCCACGGATATCGCGCGCCTTCGAGTCCGCCGCGGGACGCGAACTCCCACTCGGCTTCCGTCGGCAGGCGGCGTCCGGCCCATCGGCCGTACGCGACGGCGTCGTTCCAGCTCACGTGGACGACCGGATGGTCGTCGAGGCCGTCGAGATCGGATCTGGACCCACCTGGGTGCCGCCAGTCCGCGCCCCGCACGCCGGCCCACCACGGCGTCCCCGCCGCAGGTCCCATCACCTCGTCCGGCTCGGCCGCCAGGGCGAGGTGGAAGACGGCGGAGAAGCCGAAGGTCTCCGCTTCGGTCCGATAGCCGGTCGCCTCGACGAACCGGTGGAAGTCCGCATTCGTCACACTCGTCGCGTCGATGCTGTACGGCGCCACCTGGACCCGATGGACCGGAGTCTCGCCGTCGCCGGCATTCCCGTCGCCGGTTCCGTCACCCATGGCAAACTCGCCGCCGTCGAGCACGACCTGCTCCACCCCGTGCTGCCCAGTCTCCAAGGACACCGGCGGTGGCGTCGAGATCCCGGTCACCGGCCGGGCCGGCGCACAACAGGACGGCTGCTCGTCGCTCATCTCCCCAGGATCTCAAGTCACGCCGACGCGAGCGACCGCAGGTCCTGATGGTCGAGGTACACGACGATCTGCCAGCGCGCTCCAGGTCCGGGTGTTCGAGAGCGCAAGTCGGTCATCCGAGGCTCGGCGGGCCCTGCTCGATCCGGCGGAGGACTGGTTCCAGGCGATAGAAGTCGTCGCCCCTGATCAGCTGGCGTTCGTCCCACCAGGTGGCGCCGGCTTCCGCGAGCGGCTCGATCAGGGCGCGGGACTTCGCGGGATCGGCGGGACTGATGCCGCCGACGATCACGTCGTACGGCGTACTCCGGTCGCTACCCTGGTCACCGAGATAGCCCACGAGATCACGTAGCTCGTCGACGGGCGGGGCTTCGCCGTGGTTGGCGCTCTGGAAGAGCGGTACGGCGCCGTCCCAGCGCGCGGCCCGTCGCATCGGGGCCTTCCGCGGCCAGTAGCCGGCGATCCACACCGGCGGCCGCGGCTGCTGGACAGTTGCCGGCAGCAACGTCACGTCGTCGACCCGGTAGTGCTTGCCGGCATGGTCGACCGTCTCGCCGGACCAGTACGCCGCCAGCAGGTCGAGTCCCTCGTCGAGCTTCTCGGCGAGCACCTTCGGATCGGTCTCGTCGCCGAAGCTGCCGAACTCGTCCGCGATCGGCCCACCGAGCCCCGCGCTGAAGATCACCCGTCCACCGCTGAGCGCGTCCAGTGTCGCCACCTGCCGTGCCAACTGCTCCGGCCGCCGCCGCGCCACCGGGGTCACCAACGGCCCCAGGGTGATCCGCGAGGGTCGCCAGCGCGGCCGCGGTCAGCAGCATCCACGGGTCTCCGAATGCTTGCCCCCGCCGGTGCTCCTTGCTGTGGACGACGTGGTCCCAGAGGAACAACCCGTCCCACCCCGCCTCCTCAGCGCCAGCCGCCACCCGCGCGATCGTATGAGCGTCGGCGAAGTCCCCGAAGTTCGGAATGTTGATCGAGAAACGCATCCTCGCATCCTCACCCATCCCCTCCGCCCCGGCAATTCTTGGGACGAGCGCTGTCTTCTTGGCCGCGATCCTCGCTTCGGTGGTCTACCTGTCGCTGTCCACGACCGATCAGCTCACCGTCAGGCGAGACGGAGCTCGATGAACGGGATCGTGTCGCCGGGCAGCAGATAGGTCTCGACCTCGGTGAAGCCGTGGGCTTTGGCGAACCGCACGCCTTCTTGGTTGGTGGCGAGGATGTGGGTTTCGGTGCCCTTGCCGTTGAGTTCGCGGCCGCGGGCGAGACTGTGCTGATAGAGCGTCTCGCCGAACCCCTGCCGCCGGTACGCCGGGAGCACTCGGGCGATCACGGTTGCCGCCGTAGTCTCGTCCGACGGGGGTCGTACGGTCGAGCAGCCCACCAGGATGTCGCCGTCGTACGCGACCTCTAGCACGTTGCGCGTGGCTCGCTCGCGGATCTCGTCCACCGACAGCGGCGCGGTCCGGATGATCTCGTTGTGCACCCGCTGCCAGTCCAGCACCGTCGCGTCGTCCGACACCGGCACGATCCGAAGCTCAGCCATCGACCTAGCGTAGTAGCGTCCGGGTGTGCGGAGCCTCTTTGTCGGTAACAGTTTCACGGCCCGGAACAACCTGCCCGGCCTGCTCAAGGGCCTGGCCGGCGCGCGCGGGATCGATCTCGAGCGCACGCTGATCTCGGCCGGTGGTGCGTCCCTGCGTCAGCACCTCAACGCCGGGAAGGCGCTTGAGGCGATCGCCACCGGAGATTTCGACACCGTCGTACTGCAGGAGCAGAGCACGCTGCCTATCAAGAGCCCGGCGCGATTCCGGGAGAGCGCACGCGACTTCCACACCGCGATCTCGGCGGCCGGGGCACGCATGGCGCTCTATCAGACCTGGGCGCGGCGGAACGCGCCCGAGACCCAGCAATCGCTCACCGATGCGTATGCCGGAAGCGCGGTCGAGCTCGGTGCGACGCTCGTACCGGTCGGGACGGTGTGGGAACACTTCCTCAGTCAGTACGACGGACCCGTGCTGCACGACGAGGACAACAGCCACCCCGCACTCGCGGGCAGCTACCTCGGGGCGTGCGTGTTCCTCATCGCCTTGCTGACCGAGGATCCGGTCGGCATCGACGTCCCGGTGAAGGGCCTCGCTGCGGACACGGCGGCTCTTCTCCGTCAGTCCGCCTGGGACATCTGCGAACGGCTGGCGTCCGCCGAATAGCCCACCGACGAGCTCCTCCTCAAGCCGTTCAACCATCACGTCGCCCTATGGCCACGATGGCTTCCTGATCGAACTCGACCAGGGCGGTGAGCTCATCGCCCAGACGCTCGCGCAGGTCAGCTGGGCTTGACGACCTCGAAGCGGAAGTTGGTGCGTTCGGTGGTGAGGACCTTGAAATTGGTCGCCTCGACGCCGGGGCTGTCGTAGAAGCGGACGCCCTCGCCGAGGAGGACGGGGACGATGTGCACGACGATCTCGTCGACGAGGCCGACGTCCAGGGTCAACCGGGGGACCTCTCCGCCGGTGACGACCAGGTTCTTGCCGTCCGCGGCTTTCAGGCCGTCGGCGATCACATCGCGGATGTCGCCGGACACGTAGGTGAACTCGTCCGAGAACGGATTGGTCGCGAGGTCCTTGTGTGTGAGGATGAGGATCGGCCCGGTCCACGCGCCGCCGTACGGTCTGTTGTCACCGACCACGTCGAGGCCGCCCGCTGCACAGGAACGCGCCGGTGGTTCGGATGACCTCGGCCGCCAGCCTCGGACGGCTCGCTCTGGCCGAAGCTCCAGTCCAGCTTGTCGTCCGGGTCGCCGATGAAGCCGTCGAGGGACATGGTCATATGCCAGACAACCTTGCCGGTCATGCGGTTCTCCCTTCGTTGATCACGACGCCGCGTTGATCACCAGCCTGCCTCCCAGAGATCCATGCGTCTAATGCCAATCTCGGCGCGGAATCATAGATAGTGTCGATTCATGCTCGATCTCGCGTGAACTGCCGACAGGAACTGCTCCAGCACTGTGCGGATGCCGGGTTCACGCCGCCCATCGCTTACACCAGCGACGACATCATCGTGAAGCAGGCCTTCGTCGCGGCCGGGCTCGGTGTGACCACCATGCCCGGCCTGGCGTTGCGCTCACGCCACCTGGACGGAGTACAGGCCACCGAACTGTCCGCCGTACGCCGGATCTATCTCGCGACGTACGGCGAACCACCGGCCCCCCCGGCCACCGCGGCCTTCGTCGAGGCGCTGCAGCGGGTGTTGAGATCCGGTGCAGTGGGCACCGGGGCCGCATGCGGGAGCGCCTAGCGTCGCACTACGACCGAATCTGGCGAGCGGCTGTGGTGCTGCTGGCCACGATCGGGCTGGCCGCGGCAATCGTATTCATCGGCCTGACGACCAACCTGGTGGCCTTCTTGCTCTCGGCCTTCGTGGTCGGGGCGATCTGTCTCAGCATCGGGCTCGTGTGTGAGCTGCCGTCGGCGGACTTGATCCATCTGACGCCCCGCTGGGGCGTCCTCGGCGGTCTGACGGTGCTGGCGATCAGTGGGTTCGCCGCGGCCGCGGGACTGGAGACGCTGGTCCTGGTCGGGCTGGTCATCACGTCCGCACCACCGGTGCTCGCTCGACTCCGGTCTGCCGACCGTGGAGACCTGGCCGAGCCGCCGAGGCCTCGGCCGCGCCGGGAGCCGGCACCACCGCTGCGGTTCGAGGTGCCGACACCTCGGTATCTGACCGCGGTGGCGCGCAGTCTGTGTGAACTCAGCGACGAGGAGATCTGCCTGGCGTGGCGGCGGAGCTTCACCCGGCTGCAGGGTTCTGCGACCGCCGAGCAACGGGCCGCGATGGCCGACGTTCGCCGTGCGTACCTCGACGAGCTCGAGCGACGCAGCCCTGAAGCGTTCGCCGCCTGGATCGAATCCGGCGCCCGGGCCGCCGGCGATCCGGCCAGGTTCTTCGTCCCGCACACCAACTGAGTCCCTCACACGACCTGACGGGAGAGCCCCAGTGACCGGCACCGACACCGATCGCTGCGAGCGCATGGTCTTCGGGCATCCGCCCGTGCTCGCGAACCTCTTCGGCGTCGAGCTGTGGGAGCGGTTCTCGTTCTACGGCATGCAGGGCATCCTGCTCATCTACCTGTACTACACGGCTGACCGCGGCGGCCTCGGCATCAACCTCGGTGCCTTCGCCGGACCGCTGCTGACCGGTCTGCTGCAGAAGAACTCCCGGTACGCGATCGCGGTCGCCGTCGTCAGCGCGCTCGCGGCGATCGTCTACTTCGTGGTCATCCTCGGCAGCGGGCAGCTGTCCGAGGTCGAACGTCACCGGGTCGTTGCCTTCATCCCCTTGTTCGTCGCGAGTGCCGCATTCTGGTCGCTGTACCAGCAGCAGTTCACGGTCGTCACGGTCTACTCCGATCAGCGCCTGGACCGCAATCTGTTCGGCTGGGAGATGCCGGTGTCGTTCGTCCAGTCGATCAACCCGGTGATGATCATCGTGCTGTCCGGGGTGTTCGCGGCGCTCTGGACCAGGCTCGGACCGCGAAGTTCTACAGCACCGACCACGAGACGACATACTTCGGGGCGATCGGTGGCGTCGCCCTGATCCTCGGTGCGGCCCTGGCGCTGGGGGTCCGGCCGATCCGCCGGCTCATGGTCGGGGTGCACTGACGGTCGCGGACCGCCAGGCATGCACAACTCCACCTCGACTCGCAGTCCGAGCGTGCCCCTAGCTTGCCGCCGGCAGTTGTGCCTGCCTGGCGGTCCAGTCACCGGGGTGGCTACTCCAGCCGAGGTCGGTGAGGATGTCGGTGACGGCGCGGCCGGGTGGGACGGCGGTGATGAGGCCGCGGATGCAGCCGGTCATCACCATCCGGAAGTAAGCGGCGCTGCTGATCTGCGGCAGTTCGGCGTGAGGGGTTCGATACCCCTTCGTTCGAAGGGGTATCCGTCAGTCGTCGGCGAGGCGTTGGAGGAGGTGGACGAGGGCGGATTGTTCGGTGGGGGTCAGGCGGGTGATCAGGGCGGCCATGGCTTGGCGGCGGTTCTGGCGGAGGGTGGTGAGGATCTTGGTGCCGGCGGGGGTGAGGGAGACGAGGGTGGCGCGGCGGTCGTCGGGGTCGGGGCGGCGGGCGAGCATGCCGGCGGACTCCAGGTCGTCGACGACCGAGGTGGCCGAGCGGGGGACGATGCCCAGCTGGGCGGCCAGTTCGCTGAGACGCAGTGCGCGGTCGGCGTGGTCGAGGGTGCGGAGCACGCGGAACTGGCCGTGGGTGACGCTCGGGCCGAGGCCTTCCCTGGACGCGCGGCGCTGACGGCGGACGATGCCGTCGAGCAGGGCCGCGATCTGTTCCGCGGTGTCATCCGGTGCGTGCACCATCAGATCCTAGTGGTCGGTGACTTGTGAGCTTAGCTCATAGTGAGTTAACCTCAGTATATCTGATCTCCGACCGAAAGGATCTGCATGTCACAGATCTCCGGGCTTCCCGGCGGGGGAGGCGGCGGTGCACGCGCGATGCGCTCACTGCTGAAAGACTCCTCCGTCCGTCACCACAAGCTCACCGCGGGCACTCTGCGCCGTATCCTCGGCTTCGCCCGCCCCTACCGCGGCTATCTGGCCGCCTTCCTCGTCCTCGTCGCCCTCGACGCCGGCACCGGCGCCGTCACCCCCTTGCTGTTCCGCGCGATCATCGACCAAGGCATCGTCCCGGGCCACGCCCAGGTGGTCGTCTGGCTGGCCCTCGTCGTCGGTCTGCTCGCGATCGTCAACAGCACGGTCACCCTGGGCGAGCGCTGGTTCTCCGCGCGCATCGGCGAAGGGCTCGTCTACGACCTGCGCACCGCCGTGTTCGACCACGTGCAGCAGATGCCGGTCGCATTCTTCAGCAGGACCCAGACCGGCGCACTCATCCAGCGCCTGAACGGTGACGTCCTCGGTGCCCAGCAGGCCTTTACCTCGACGCTGTCCAATGTCGTCAGCAACGTGCTCAGTGTCGCCCTCGTGCTCGGCGCGATGTTCGTGATGTCCTGGCAGATCACCCTGATCGCACTCATCGCGCTGCCGCTGTTCGTCATCCCGGCCCGGCTGATCGCCGGCAAGTTGCGTGAGGCAACCGCCGAGACCTACGAGCTGAACGCGACCATGGCGCAGACGATGACCGAGCGGTTCAACGTCGCCGGCGCCGTCCTGGCGAAGGTGTTCGGCCGCACGCAGGACTCGTCCCGCGAGTTCGCCGGCAAGGCCGCCTGGGTCCGCGACATCGGCGTCACCACAGCGATGTACGCGAGTGTCTTCCGCGTCTCGCTCACTCTGGTCGCCGCACTTGCCGTCGCTCTGGTGTACGGCGTCGGCGGAGTGTTCGCGGTCGAGGGAACGCTCGGGATCGGCACGGTCGTTGCCCTCACCGCCTACCTGACCCGCCTCTACGGTCCCCTCACCGCGCTGTCCAACATCCAGGTCGACGTCATGACGACACTGGTCAGCTTCGAGCGCGTCCTCGAGGTGCTCGACCTCAAGCCGATGGTTGCTGACCGCGAGGACGCGAAGGAACTGCCGGCCGACGCCGAGCCGTCGATCGAGTTCGACCACGTGTCCTTCCACTACCCGTCCGCCGAGGAGGTGTCGCTCGCCTCGCTGGAGTCGGTCGCGACCCTGTCGGCCGAGACCGGCGAAGACGTTCTCAAGGACGTCAGCTTCACTGTCGAGCCCGGGCAACTGGTCGCGGTTGTCGGTCCGTCCGGCGCCGGCAAGACGACGCTCTCGTCGCTGGTCTCCCGGATGTACGACGTGACCGGTGGCGCCGTCCTCATCGGTGGTCGCGACGTTCGCGAGGTCACCCAGAGCACCCTGCGATCGGTGATCGGCGTGGTCACGCAGGACTCGCACATGTACCACGACACGATCCGCGCCAACCTGCTGCTCGCCAACCCGGAAGCGACGGACGCCGAGCTGCACATGGCGCTCGAAGCCGCGCAGATCGCGAGCCTGGTCAACAGCCTGCCCGATGGCCTCGAGACCGTCGTCGGCGATCGCGGCTACCGGTTGTCCGGTGGCGAGCGTCAGCGGCTGGCGATCGCCCGGCTGCTGCTCAAGTCGCCGTCGCTCGTCATCCTCGACGAGGCCACCGCACACCTGGACTCCGAGTCGGAGGCCGCCGTACAGGCCGCCCTGGCCAACGCCCTGGTCGGCCGTACGTCGCTCGTGATCGCCCACCGCCTGTCGACCGTTCGCAACGCCGACTTCATCCTCGTCCTGGACGAAGGACGCATCCGCGAGCGCGGCACCCACGAGGAACTTCTCGCCAAGGGCGGCCTGTACGCCGACCTCTACGCGACCCAGTTCGCCAAGGCGGCCTGAGCGGGGGAGACCGCCACCACTCCGGCCACCGATGCCTGACCCGAGTAGTAGATCGGAACCATCGGCACGGCAGGATCTCCCGTATGACCGAGACGCAGCTGAGGTACGACGTACGGCACAGTTCAGGCGGTCGCACGCGGTAGCTGGTCTCGGCGTCATCACCTCGGGTCGTGTCCGCACACTGGCTTCACTCACGCCAGATCCCTGCCGCTGTCCCTGACTGAAAGCATCATTCCGCCAGCAAACGCTTGCTGACGACATCCTGCTCACAGTCGATGACGCGCTCCTCCGCACACTTCACACACAGGGCCCCTCACCTCGGCCGCCGAGGCACCGGCGAATAGTTCGGCAGGACGCGAGCGCGGGTTGAGCGCACGAACTTCGGCGCAGGACGCTTGTGTCCCGTAATCGATGTCGCTAGACGCTTCGGTTCGGGAACTTCCCAGCGTTGAGGGTGACCGAATCGGCCTTCGGTTTGGACATCAAGGAACCAGAGTCACAGGAGACCAGGCAAAGCGCCGCGGAGGAAGGTGAGCTCGCGGTGCAGGAGTGACTCGACAGTCTGGCCGTCGCGGACGGCGTGGCCTTCGCCGGGGAGCAGGATGAGTTCGTGGGGCTTGCCGAGGGTGTTCAGGGCGCCGGAGAAACGGAGCGTGTGTGCGGCCCAGACGTTGGTGTCGGCGAGGCCCTGGATCATCAGCAACGGTCGCTCGAGGTTGGCGGCGTACGGGAGCAGGGACGTGCGCCGATAGGCGCCGGGATGCTCGGCGGGGTGTCCGAGGAGCCGTTCCTTCCAGTAGCTGTCGTACCAGCGCTGGTCGGTCAGTGCGGCTCCACCGATCGCGGCGTGGAAGACATCGGGACGGTGCAACAGCGCGCCGATCGCGAGGTAGCCGCCGTAGCTCCAGCCGCGGATGGCGACCCGGTCGAGGTCCAGGTCGCCGTACCGTTCGGCGATCGCGTGCAATGCGTCGATCTGGTCGTCCAGCACCGGTGCGAGGATGTCGCCGACCGTCGCGCGATCGAACGCCGGCCCGCGTCCCGGCGTACCGCGGCCGTCGGTGGACAACACGATGAAACCGTGCTCGGCGAACCACTGGGAGATCAGGTGGTACGGCGCTCGATACTTCTGCGCCAGCTGGAGTCCGGGACCCGAGTACGGCGTGAGCAGAACGGGAAGCTTCGACGATCCCGGCTCGTGCCACGACGGCCGGAAGACGGCGGTGCGCAGTTCCCTCGATCCCGTGCTGACAAAGGAGATCCGGAGGTCGAGCACCGGCGCTTCCTCGGTGGATTCCAGCGGCTGCCCGTTGACTGTGATGGCCCGCCCGGTCAGCGTCCGCGAGTCGATCACCGCGGTGCCGTCGACGACGAGACCACTGTGTACGCCGGGCTCCGCGGTCAGGCGCCGTACGTCGCCATCCCAGCTGTAGAGGTGAGTCTCGGTCGGATCCGTCTGGGCGACGAAGGTGACGACGTCGCCGCTGACACTGCGGAGCTCCGCGACCTGCAGGCCGGGTGGGGTGACGACCTGGTCGCCGATCACCAGGCGGTAGGTGTCGCACGTTGGGTCGCGCTCGATCCAGACCAGTCGTCCGCTCGCGGTCTGCTGAGGTGTTCGCTCGGGGACGCCGACGAAGTGTGGATCCGTCACCTCACGGACGAGCGATGTGTCACCCGACTCGGGGTCGACGGTGCGGATCTGCAGGCAACGGTGATCTCTTGCCTGGACGACGATCAGCGGCTGCTCGGTCGTCCACAGGCCGCGGACGACGTACTCGAACCGCTCCCGATCCCACTGCACCTCGCGCCGCTCGCCGTCCAGGGTGACGACGTACAGCCGCACGTCCGCGTTCGTGGTGCCGGCGGCCGGGTAGCGGATCGCTGCCGGCTCGGCCGTCGGATCGGCCGGGTCCGCCAGATAACGCATCTGGACCTGGCTCTCGTCGACCCGGGATACCAGCAACCGTTGCCCATCGGGCGACCACCACAGGCCTTCGTTGCGTCCCATCGACATCCAGGCCACGAACTCCGGACGTCCCCACATGACGTCCTCGTCGTCCGCTTCGGCGAGCACCCGCTCGCCCTTGCCGTCGGCACCGATCAGACACAATGCCCGGTCCCGGACGAAGGCAATGCTCTTCCCGGTCGGATCCAGCCGCGCCGCATCCGCGTTCTCGACCGGCAGCCGATCGAACCGCCCGTTGGCGACATCCGCGACGAACAGATCCCGCTCCCGCAGCACAACCGCAGTCGTCCCGCGCCCAACGTCGTACGACGAAGCCGCCCCGACACGCCGCTCGCGCTGGGTCGAGACGTCGTACGCCCACAACGCGTCGTCCCGGAGGTAGGCGACGAACCGTCCAGCCCCGACGATCGAATGGTTGCTGTGCGCCCCAGCCCGAAACCGTCTGGTCCGCACCAACTGGCCCGGCAGATCCACAACCACCACAAACCCCCGTCCTCACGCGGACGCCCAGTATCTCCCAGGAGGCAGTCCATGCACGTACCGAACGCTCCGGAGATCACCCGAGCCTTCGGGTTGGGGGAGCCGCTGGGGGAGTTGGTTCTCGTACGGCGAGGAGACACGGACACGTGGCGGTTGGAGACGACGGGCGGAACGCACTTCGTCAAGGGGTACTGGGCCGAGACCGGTGGACAGTTCGTAGCCGGCGGGTTGGACGACCAGTTGCGGGTGGCGATGGCGTTCGAGGCCCGGGCTCTGGCAGCCGGGGTGGACATGGCTGAACCGGTCGCCCCGGTGGATCCCGTGGTGGGCTGGGCGACGCGGATCGGTGACCGGTTGTTTCGGGTGCATCGCTGGATCGAGAGCCGCGGACTGGAGCCGGGTGACGACATCGGGGAGTGGCTGGGGCGGACGATGGCGCAGGTGCATCAACTGCGGCCGGTGGGGGCGGCGGGACTGCCTGACATCGACTGGGACAGCGTGCGCGTCGACAGCGCGGCCCGCGAAGCCGGCCGGGTCGCGTACATCTTCGGTTCCGGCGAACTCGAACCGATGCAGCGGATTCTGAGCGCGTACGTCGAAGCCGGCGGTGACGTTGCCTGGATCGGCTCTGCCCTCTTCACCAGCGTCGCCCGCAATCAGCTCCAAATCGTGCGCGAACACGTACTGGTGTCGCTCGGGCTCAACCCACCCGCCCGGTGGATGAGCGATCCCGAGCAGACCCTCACCGATCTCCTGACCGAACTACCCGGCAAGCTCACTCGGCTACGTCAGTTGTCGGCCGAGCTCGTCGGCTGAGTCAGCCGCGACGTAGGCGAGGGGCTTGTCAAAGGAAAAGGGCGCGCCGTACCCCGCAGGTCGTCGGTAGCATCGGCAGGTGGACTCGACCGAGTGGAACTGGCAGTGGGATCCGAGCCTGTACGCCGGCAGCGCCGAGCACTACGCGGTCGGGCGGATGGCCTACCCGGTTGCGTTGGCGGACGCCGTGCGGGACGAGCTCGGGCTCGACGGGACTGGGCGACTGCTGGATGTCGGATGTGGTCCGGGGTCGCTGACGCTCCTGTTCGCGCCGTTGTTCGCGGAGGCGGTCGGGGTGGACGCGGACGGCGAGATGCTCGAGGTGGCCGCTGGTCGTTCGGAGCTGATGAACGTGCGGTGGCGGCAGTTGCGGGCGGAGGAGCTGCCGGCGGATCTCGGGACCTTCCGGGTGGTCACGTTCGCGCAGTCCTTTCACTGGATGGATCAGGCACTTGTCGCCGACCGGGTTCGCGGCATGCTGACACCGGACGGCACCTGGGTACACGTGGGCGCCACCACCCATCGCGGGTTGGAAGGCACGGACAAGCTCCCGTATCCACGTCCACCCTGGGACGACATCGACAAGCTCGTGGCCCGATATCTCGGCCCGATCCGCCGGGCCGGTCAGGGTGCGCTGCCGACCGGCACCCGCCCGGGCGAGGAGGAGGTCATGCGCGCCGCGGGCTACCGCGGCCCGACCCGCATCGTTGTCGGAGGCAACGAGGTCGAGGAACGCAGCGTCGACGACCTCGTCGCGTCGGTGTTCTCGTTGTCCAGTTCGACCCCACACCTGTTCGGTCCGGAGCTGCCCGCTTTCGAGGCCGACCTGCGCGACCTGCTCACCAAGGCCGCCGACAACGGCCGCTTCTCCGAACGCCGCCGCGAGATCGAAGCCGTCATCTGGCGCTAGTGGCCCGTTCGCGCCCGGTAGTGTCGACCGCTCTGTCTGTCACGTCATACCTGGGGTGATGTGTGCGAAGCGGTGAGCTGATCGTCGGGCGGTACGACGGTTCGGTGTCCTGAGGGCCACCGCGGACTTCGCCAACGATCTGGGGTGAAAGACCGCGAGCGGCCACAGGCTTGGGCCCGCGGCCGCTCGGCTGTTCGGGTGCTGTTACTGGATGTCGTCGTCCTGGCCGTCGAGCTTGTCCTTGGCGAAGTCGGTGCCCTTGTCGATCTGGTCGCCGTGCTCGCCGCCGGTCTTCTCGTCGACGAACTCACCGGCCTTGTCCAGGCCCTCGCTCACCTTGTCGCCGTGCTCGTCGACGGCGTCGGTCGCGTTGTCCTTCAGGTTGTCGAACATACCCATCGTGTTTCCCCGTTCTCTCGATGGTTGCCTTGGACTACGACCCCTTCGTACCCGATCGCGGCGATCCCACACAAGGGCCTGCGGGCGTGTTGTTCCAGGGTTCACCCGGCAAACGGATTCCGGTCGGCGACCAGCGCCGGGAGGAGTGCGCCGGCGGCATCACCATGGCCGCGCCGACGCCTTGCACCGCTCGGGCCACGATCAGCCAGGGCAGCGAGGTGGCCAGCGCACACGCCACCGATGCCACGGTGAACAGCGCCAAGCCGCCGGCATAGCTACGCCGACGGCCCCAGCGGTCACCGATCGCGGCGGCCGTCATCAGGAGCATCGCGAAGCTCAGCGAATACGCGTTCACCGTCCACTCGGGCTGCTCGGTCGTGGCACCGAGATCCGCCCGGATGGTGGTCAGCGCGGCCGCGACCACCAGCACATCCAGTGCCACCATGACCGACCCGATCGAGGCCAGTCCCAGTACCCATCGTTGTTCACTCGTCGTCCGCACAGGTCCTCCAGAAAATTGCTGTCACCTGTACAGACCGACCGCAATGGCCGAACTCATCGCCGCGACGAGGACCAATTTCAGGAGGACGCCTCTTCCGTGCGGGGCGACGGTACTCGTCCTCAGGTCATCGAGATCATGGCTGCGGCGGGGGTGGAGGGCCTGGGTGAACCACCGGAGGGTTCGACGGTGAGGCCGAAGGCAACCATGCCGTTGACGGAGCCGTTGAGGACCTGCGTGAGGTCGCCTGCGGCCAGGCCGACGGAGTGGGCTGTCTTGCCGGGGTCGATCATCCAGAGCTGCCAGGTGCGGTCGGCGGGGAGCTTCGGGAGGTCCCGCAGTACGACGACTGCCGCGTCGGCGCGCGGGGACACGACGACCGTGGCCTGACCGCCGCCGGACACGGGGCCGTGGACGGTGCGTGCGTCCGGCTGCGCGAGTACGGAGGTCATTCGGTCGGTGGCCTGTACTGCGTCGGTCCGGTCGCGGTACTGGTCGATCGCGATGCCACCGCTCGCCGCCACCGCGAGAGCCGCCGCGGCCAGCGCCAGCACGGATCGCCGGCTGAAGCGGCGGCGGGCGGGCGGCTCGGCGCCGCTCTCACCCGCGACGAGCGGAGGCAGTTGGCGCATGTGGTCGATCGCGGCCAGCACGCTCGCCTTGAGGGCGGGCGGCGGCGGGTTCGCGACCTGGCCGGCGAGCTTGACCGCGGCCTCGCGCAGCTCGGCGACCTCGGTGGTGCAGAAGGCACACTCGGTCAGATGCGCCTCGAAGCGGATCCGCTCGTCGGCGGGCAGGGCGTCGAGGACGTACGGGCCGGTGAGCGTGTGTATGTCGGGTTCAGCCATGGCGTATGCCCCCGTCGGTCGTTCCCAGGCAGTCGCGGAGCCGGATCAGGCCGTCACGCATTCTCGCCTTGATGGTCGGCAGTTTCGCCCCGAGCCGCTGGGCGACCTCGGGATAGGTGTAGCCGTTGTAGTACGCCAGCTCGATCGACTCCCGCTGGAGGTCGGTCAGCGCGCCGAGACAGCGCCGTACCTGTTCCCCCTCGAGCCGCGTGGTCACTGTGTCGGCGACCTGGTCGAAGTCGACCTCGGCGGACCGGATGCCCGCGAGTTCGGTGCGATCGGCCGCGGCCTGTTCGGAGCGGACCCGGTCGACGGCCCGGCGGTGCGCGATGGTGAGGATCCACGCGTGCGCCGAGCCGCGGCCGGCGTCGTACCTGGTCGCGGTGCGCCAGACGTCGACCATCACCTCCTGCGTCACCTCCTCCGACTGAGCGGGGTTGCGCAGGATCCGCCGGACCAGGCCGATCACCCAGGGCGTGACCCGGTCGTAGAGCGTGCTGAAGGCGGCGGTGTCGCCGCCGGCGGTCATGGCCAGCAGGTCGCCGTCCGAGACCTCACCGGGTCGCGAGTGCGCCCCGGTGGGCCAGGGGAGTGCAGTAGGTTCGGTCACGGTCAGTTCGCCAGGTCGCTTTCTCGAAGAGGTTGCTGACAGCGGGACTTCGTTGCCGCGGCCACCCCGGATGGGTCGATCTCCGGATTGGCGGTCCGTCCGGCGACCCACTGCGGGTGCACCCCGGCGCGGGTAACGTCGGCGGGCATCGACGAGGGCGGTACGGCGGCGGACAGGTCGGCGTACCCGGGGAAGGGTGTGAGGACGTGCCTAGTGCCGGTCAGGCCATCCGGGCGAGGGCTGCTTCGCTGAGTTCGTACCGCAACGGCGAACCGGCGACGTAACGCTCGATCTCGGCGGCGGTGATCTCGCCCATCTCGAGGTAGCACTCGACCGTTCCGGCGGCGCGGTGCGGGGTGAGCAGGACGTTGGGCAGCCCGCGGAGTGGGCTGTCCGACGGCAGCGGTTCCTCGTCGAAGACGTCCAGCGCCGCGTCGATCCGGCCGGTCCGGAGCTCGGCCAGCAACGCGTCCGAGTCGACCAGCCAGGACCGGGCCGTGTTGACCAGCGACGACCCGTCCGGCATCAACGCCAGCTCGCGGGCGCCGATCATCTCGTGGGTCTCCGGCAGCGTCGGCGCGTGCAGGGCGACCACCCGACTGGTCCGCAGCAGTTCGTCCAGGTCGATCCGCCGTACGCCGAGCTGCGCCGCGCGCTCGTCGGTCAGATGGGGATCGTGGACGACGACATCGGCGCCGAGGGCAACGACCATCGCGATGTACTCGACGCCGGTCCGGGAGGCGCCGACCACGCCGACACGGGAGCCGCGGATGCCGTGCTGAGGGGGTGTGTTGATCTCGCCCCGCCGCATCGCTGCGCCGTGCAGCCCGTGGTCCAGGCGGTGGATGCGGTGCAGCATGTTCAGCGTGAACGCCAGCGAGACCTCGGCCACCGGCCGGGCCATCGCCTGACCGGCTTGCGTGATCCGGATCCCGTGCTTGAACACCTCGTCGGTGACGAAGTGCTTCACCGACGAGGCGCTGTGTGCGATCAGCCGCAGCCGGTTCGCGTGCGCCAGCACCTCGGCCGTGAGCGGTGCCGCATGCCACGACGTGATCAGTACGTCGGTGTCCGGCAGGCCGGCCGCCAGCGCCGCGGCATCGGTCGGATCGTCGAGAACGACCAACTCTCCGACACGGTCCAGCCGCGCCATACTCTCGGTCGAGAACACCAACTCCCGGAACGAGGGCGTCGCCACCAGCAAGGTCCGGATCGCTTCACTCATGGCGTCAGAGGCTACCTGGCCAGATGGAGGACAGCTGGTGGAGAGTCAGCGACTGCAAGTGCAGGGGAGTCGTCGCGGTGAGCTGAACACTGTCGCCGGTGGAAACCGTGTCGAAGTCGACGTTGTAGCACGCGTAGTAGGCGCCGTCGGCGGCGAAGACGGCCAGCTGACCGCGGTCGACGAGGAGTCGGATCGTGAGCGCGCCGTCGTCAGCCGGTGCCAGTGGTACGCCGTCCAGCTGAGCGGATCCGATGTCGTAGATGACGTCATGAGCTGACGCCCCGTCGGACCCGGTCGCAGGCGGAAGGTGAAGGAACCGGTTGGTACGTCGGTCAGATCGAAGGTTGCCTCAACCTCGTAGCTGGTGGCGGCTTCGTCGGCGAGGAGTCCGGATTCGGGGGTGCCGAGCCACGTCCGCGGATCGGGCGACACGAAGAAGTCCGCGCCGTTGCCGTTGTCGTCCGACCACACCACCATCGCCCACGTCTGCGAGGGTTCGTGCCAGCCGACGGCTGCGGCGCCAGTGCGCAGGGAACAGTGCGCGGGGAACAGCGCGGTGTCGTCGGGCTCGGCGTCAGATCGCGATGTCGTCCAGGAGGAAGGTGGTCGGGGTCGTGTCGTCTTCGGTGCTGGTCCAGGCGAGCGTGACGGTCCGGCCGCGGTACGGCGAGAGGTCCACGACCTGATCGACGTACGACGACCTGCTCTGGGCAGCCGTGAAGGTGCGGACCGGGTGGCCGTCGACGGTCAGCTGGAGTGCGTCGTGGTTCGCGGCGGAGGTGTCGTCACTGGCGATCCGCAGGGCGAAGCGCAGGCCGGGGCGGCCGAACGACGGAACGCTGACCCGCTGGCTCAGTGAGTCGGTGTGGGTCGTCCCGGTGCCGCCGAGCCAGGCGTAGCCGAGACCGCCGTGGCTGTACTGGCCGTCCGTGCGGATCACGTCCGCGGTCTGCGTCCAGCCGCCCGTACCGGCCTCGAAGTCCCCGTTGACCACGCCGCGCGCGCCCTTGCGGGTGCTGACGACCCAGCTGATCACGGTGTTGCCCCGCGCCTTGGTCGAGTCGGTCGCTGTCACCGTGACCGAGTGCGTGCCCGGCTGAGTCGGCCGGCCGTAGATGATGCCGCTCGTGGCGTCGAGCCGGAGACCGGTCGGCAGGTCCGTCGCGGTGAATCGGACCGGACGCCGGCCGGAGTCGGTCGCGCGCGCTCGGAGTACGACGACGTCGCCAACGGCGCTGAACTGCTGTGCCGGTGCGTCGACCGCGATCCGGTTGCCCGTGGTCGGCGACGTTACGGCCCGGGTGCCGTTCGGTGTACCGAGGCCGGTCGGGCCGTCCCAGCCGGCCCGCGCCGTACACAGCGGCGCCGGGGTGCACTCGCCATTGTTGCCTTGGACAACATCGTTGAGGTTGCCGGTGACCCCGTACGGATAGCTCGCCGGACGGGAGGCGGGGTCCGGGTCACCGGCAAGTGCGTAGATCGCGGCAACGATCGGGGCTGCCGCGCTGGTCCCGCCGTACACGGCCCAGCCCGCGCCGCCGGTGGTCTGGTAAACGGCGACGCCGGTCGCCGGGTCGGCCACCGCGGAGACATCCGCGACGGCACGCTTCGGGCAGACCGCGGCCGGGATGACCGACTGCCAGGTCGGCTTGGTCATCACGCTGGAGCAGCCTGAACCGGTGCCGTCCCCCGGGAAGCTGTTCCAGACCGTCTCGGTCCAGCCGCGACCCGAGTCGTCCTTCGTCAGCGTCGTACCGCCGATCGCGGTGGTGGCCGCCGAGCTCGCTGGATAGGAGACGCCGGCGTCGTAGTCACTGTCCCCGGTGGAGGCCGCGTAGACGACACCGCGCGGGTTGAAGTACGTGCGGTCGAGCTCGGCGAGGTCGGCCGACTCCGGTCCGCCCCAGCTCAGTGAGACGAACTTGGCGCCCAGCCGGTCCGCGGTCTTGACGGCCGCGAGCAGGTCGTCGCTGGCGGAGTTCGCCTCGATCAGCGTGATGCCACAGTGCGGGCAGACCGCGGACACCATGTCGAGGTCCAGCGAGATCTCACCCGACCATCCGCGCGACGGCGCCGGCACCGGGCTTGACTGGCCGTCCTGGTTGAGCTTCTGGAAGCAGCCGTTCTCGGTCGTGCACGCCGGCAGCCCGAACTGCTTGCGGTACTCGGCCAGGTCCGCCTCGGCGGTCGGGTCGTCGTACGCGTCGACGATGTAGACCCGCTGTCCCTGACCAGCCGATGCCGAGGGCAACTTGTACGCCGCCTGGAGGTCGACCGGACCGTACCCGGTGGGCGCACCGGCGGATCGGGTCCGGAAGCCCAGATCGGCCCGTCGTTGCGCGAAGCAGGTGAAGTGTCCGGGCTCGACCTTCTGGTCGCAGCTGGCCACGACCTTCGGGGACTCCTGGACGTCCGCGGAGGCCACCGTGGTGGTGGCACCGACGAGGACCAGGGCCAGCGGGATCGCCAACCGGCGCGGTGAGATCAGGCGCGGTGAGATCAGGCGCAATGAGATCACAGGTGTACTCCGATGATTCGAGAGTGGATCGGCGTCACGCCGGGACGACAGTGGCCTGCTGCCAGCTCGTGCCGGCATCGTGGGTCGCCCAGAGTCTGGTGTCCGGGGTGTACGCCGCGTCGCGCTCGACGAGCCACGCGGTCGTGCCGGACTGGAAGACCAGGTCGTGGATGTGCGCGGTGTTCTCCAGCCAGGTCTGATCGACGCGCCATGAGTTCGACAGCGTCGGGCGGTTGTAGACCAGGCTCGCGGTGACAGTGGTGAGCATGACCGCACCGTCCGGCGCGACCGCGAGCTGGCTGGCGAGGCCGAGTCCGCCGGGGACGGCGTCGTACCGGAAGGTCTTGCCGCCGTCGCCCGAGACCAGGAGGGTCTTGTCGGAGTGGCCGTGGCCGTAGTTGGCCATGCAGAGCACGAAAACGCGGTTCGGGCCGTTCGTCGCGAGGTCGGCGATGGCGGCGTCCTCCGGGTCGGCGCAGGTGACCGTGCTGGTCGAGCGGACCGTTCCGTTGCGGAGGGTGGACAGGCGGCCCGGTCCGTTGAACGGTGCCGTCAGGAAGTAGACGGTCGAGCCCTCCGCGTCGAGGGCCACGTGATCGCCGGCCGCCACTGGGACCTCGAGCTGCTTCCAGCCGGTGAACTTCCCGGCCGGTGCCCGCCAGACCTTGAGCGGCCTGTCATCGCAGACTCCGGTGCCGATCGCGCAGCCCGATGTGACGACGTACGTGCCGTCGGGCGCGGCCAGCAGGTTGAGCACCCTGGCATCGCCGCCGGGCACCGGGACCTGGGTCCAGGTCTTGCCGCCGTCCCGGGTGACCTCGAGGAACGGGTCGTACGCCCAGCCGAACTTCTTGTCGGCGAACTGCAGGCTGGTCAGCCCAGGCTCACCGCTCATCGCCAGCCCGTTGTGCGTCCGGCCGGCGGTCATCCAGGTCTTGCCGCCGTCGTGGCTTGCCTTGACCTCGGCCGGACAAGGCGCCGTACCGCACTGGACTCCGCCGAGCAGGTAACCGTCGGTCGGTGTCGGCCAGACGATCGACTGCGGCGCAAACTCGGGTTCGGCGGGTTGCGCGGTCGCCACGCCGGCACCGGAGCCGACGAGAACGGCGGTCGCGACGGCACCGGCCAGGGCCATCGCGGAACGGCCAGCATGTAAACGCACAGTTCACTCCTCGGACAGCGACGCTTTCTGGGGACACGCTAAGCCCTGGCCCGGCCAGTTCGGCGCCAGATCCGGCCAAACGCCGATTCCGGCCAACTACCCTCGGAAGATGGCTGATTGGGAAGCGGTAGGACTGTCCACCCTGGACGCGCGGGTGTACCGGCAGTTGCTGGGCGACCCGGGCGTGCCGGTCCAACAGCACAGCGAGGTGCTGGAGGTGCCGGTGGCAACGATCGAGGCCGCGATCGGCCGGCTGTCCGCGGCCGGGCTGGTGCGCGTCGGCTCCGAGGCGGCACCGGCGCCCGTCGACCCGCGCTCCGGGCTCGGCATGCTGGTGCGGGAACGACGGGCGGCGCTGGACGGGGTCGCCGCGATGACCGACCAGCTCGCCCGCGAGTTCAGCGCCGGGAAGCTGCAGGCCGAGCCGAGCCGCCTGATCGAGATCGCGGTCGGCCGTATCGACGACATGTTGCGTGGGGCAACCGAGCAGGCGGTCGGCACCGACACCCCGCCGTACGTCGCGGACGGCAGCCATCAGGTGTCGAGCGCGGAACTGGCACTGCTCGACCGCGGCGTCCGGTTCCGGTCGATCTACGCGGCCGAGGTGCTGGACCATCACGGCTGGGTCGATCGGCTGCGGTCGATGGCCGAGCGGGGCGAACAGGCGCGCGTGTTGCCGCAGGTCCCGGTGAAGCTGCTGATCGTCGACGGCACCACCGCGATCCTTCCGCTCGCCGGCGGCGGCCCGTCCAGGCCGGGTCAGGCGCGCGCCGTCGTGGTCACGGATTCCGCGCTGACCAGCGCTCTCCAGGTCCTGTTCGACCAGCTGTGGGGCCAGGCCACCCCGCTCCAGCTGACGGAGTCCGCCGGCACCGATCCGGTCACGACCCTGATCAACCTGCTCGCCAGCGGCATGAAGGACGAGGCAATCGCCCGCCAGTTGGGCGTCAGCGGCCGGACCCTGCGCCGCCGGATCGCCGAGGTCCAGGAGCAACTGGGCGCCACCAGTCGCTTCCAGGCCGGTCTGCAGGCCGGCCGGCGCGGCTGGCAATGAGCCCCGCCCAGTTACTGATGGATCACGTGGTCGCCGCCGTCGCCATTACCGCCGGCCCCACCTGGGTGCGTGTTTGAGGGGTTGACCCCTGAGGTGGTGGGTTGGCCCCGGGAAATTTGGCTGCCGAACCCACCCTTTGAGGGGTCGACCCCTCAAAGGGACCTGCCGGACCGAGCCAGGCGCGGAGGCAGCAGCGGGTACGTCGCGGTCGCGCCGGCGGGCGGGTACGGGTGGGGCGGCGGAGGTGGGGGCCGCGGGGGAGGAGCGGGTGCGGTGGGGTGGCGGGCGTCAAGCCGCCGTCTGCACCTTGGCCTTGGATTTCGCCACGATCAGATGCAGCGTCAGGGTGATGACGAGGATGCCGCAGGCGACGCCGAGCAGACCGTTCGGGGGGCTGCCGGCGGTCAGGGCCAGGCCGCCGAGGCCGCTGCCCGTCGCGGAGCCGAGTGAGATGGCGCTGCCGTTCAAGGCCATCACGATGGCGGCGGAGTCCGGAGCGAGCGCGCCGAGGCGGGCCTGCTGGGGGACCGCCGCGCCGCCGTTGCCGACGCCGGCGGCGAAGAACCAGATCAGGCCGAGGACCGCGACCACGGTGGCCGAGGCCAGCATCAGCCCGGCCATGCCCAGGATCGAGTTCAGCAGGAGTCCGCAGAGGACGACGGTGAGCACCCGTAGGGGAGTGAAGCGGTCCGTCAGCCGGCCCGTGACCGCGTTGCCGAGCATGCTGGCCACGCCGTACCCGAACATGATCGCGATGATCATCCAGTGCGAGCCGAAGTGCGGGCCGAGGATCAGCGTGGCGTAGGTGAAGCAGACGTAGCTGCTGCAGAGGATGCCGGTCGTGACGAGCAGACCGACGAGCAGCCGGGGTTGACCGAGCGGACGGAGGCGGTCGGCCAGCGTCCCGGCCGGGAGGTGCAGCCGCGGCAGTTTGAGCACGATCCCGACCAGCGCGATGCTGCCGATCGCGGCGACCATGATCATCGGGAACCGCCAGCTCGACTGTCCGATGACCAGCCCGACCGGCACGCCGAGCGCGGTCGCCGTCATCCAGCCGCCGAGCACGAAGGACAGCGCCTTGCCGTGGTGCTGGACCGGGGTCAGCGCGATCACGTACCCCATGACGGCGGCGTTGAGCAGCGAACCGCCGAGCGCCGCCACGACCCGGCCGCCGAGGGCGATCGGATAGTTCCGCGCGAGTCCGACGATCAGGTTGCCGAGCACGAAGACGCCGAGCGCCAGCGCGATCGTTGTCCGTCGTTCCCACCGGCTCGTCAGGGTCCCGAGCACGGGGCCGGCGAGCGCCGCGGTGAGCGCGAACACCGACATCAACTGCCCGGCGGCCGCCGGGCTGACGCGCAGGTCCCCGGCGATGGCGGGCAGCAGGCCCGCCAGCACGTACCCGTCGATCCCCATCGAGAACGTCGCCACCGCCAGCCACACCAATGGCTGGTACGACAGCTTCCCCGCCGAACCGGCGGCCCGCGTCTGCGTCACCACTGTCATGGAACCCTGTCTCACCCGCCGGAGGCAACCCAAATGTGATCAAATCTGTCCCAGCCGTCGATTAACGGCGCAAAAGTAATCGTTACCGACGCCGTCGTCGCGGGGCAAGCGACGGCCTCGGGCGAGCGCGAGTGCGCCGCTGCGGCGGCCGGTGATCATGACCACGCTCTGCGCGAGAACGAGCAGGCTGATGAGGAGCACGGTGCCAAGGACAGGGACGGAGTCGATCGCCAGGGTGTAGGCCGGCACCACCCGGGCGATCGCGTCGTGTCCCGCTGGGCCTGCTGTTACGGAGGCTGGATGCCGTAGTCGTGGATCTTGCGGTAGATGGTCGCGCGGGACATCCCGAGGGATTTGGCGGCGTGGCCCTTGTGGCCCTCGTTGGCGACCAGGCTGCGGATGATCGCGTCGCGTTCGAGGGCCTCGAGCTGGCTGAGGCTGCGGCGGCTGATGACCTGGACCCGGGCCGGGAGGTCCGCGGGCGTGATCACCCCGGTACGCCGGCGTCGCAGGACGACCTGCTTCAGCGTCTGGCACAGCTCGGCGGTGTTCCCCGACCACGACGATCGCATCAGCTGCTGCATCGCGTCCGGTGCGCAGGTCAGCTCACCGTGACTCAACTGATTGAGGAAGTACGGGACCAGCTCCCGGACGTCCTCGATGTGGTGCCGCAGCGGTGGCACCTCGACCGTGAGCGGGAACAAGGTCAGCAAGTCCCCGAGGTCCGGGGTGTCCGTGTCGTCGCAGGTCAGCGTGAGGGCGATCCACGGCGGCTCGGCCGGCCGGCGCTCGAGGACGCCGTACAGGGCCTCGACCGTCGCGTCCACGCCGTTCGCGTCGAGTCGCTCGACGTGCCGGATCACCAGCGCCTGGACCGCGTCGTCGGCCAGCTCGGCCTCCAGTTCGGCGCCGAAACCATCGCCCGAGCGGGCGACGTCGAGGATGTGCAACAAGCCCGCCGGGTTGTTCTGGTGGTGGGCTGCCCCGGCGAGAGCGACCTTGCCGACGCCCCGCTCACCGGTGAGCACCACCCAGGTCCCGGCCCGGCAGGCGTTGTCGACCTCACGGCTGCTGCCCAGCCACGGCGCACTGCGGCCGACCAGCCCGGGCAGGACGGGACGAGGTGGCGGTCGATGGCCGAGGGCCGGCATCCCGCTGTCCATCCTGGAGTTGTGCTGGCTGACCTGGATGATCCCCGCACCGCCTCGACTGCCGACCGGCACCGGGCGGCAGGTGATCCGCACCCAACTGCCGGTGGGCAACTCCGCCAGGACCGCGTTGGTGCCGCCGCGGGCGAGCATCTCCACGGCGTGCCCGAGCACCGCGCGCTGGTCCGCGGTGTCGAGGGACTGACGGGCCTTCGCGTTCATGAGCAGGAGGTCCTCGTCGATCGCGATGACCATGTCACCGAGCCGGCGAGAGCTTTGCAGGTACGCCTGCAGCAGCGTCAGCTCCCGGGGGGAGCTGTCCTTGAGCAGGGCCGACCGGATGTTCTCCGCCGTGGTCTTGGCGAGCGCCATCAGCAGCGAGCCGGCGTCCTTGCGCCAGCAGGTCAGGTCGATGGCGCCGACCGTCTTGCCGGTGAGCGGGTGCCTGATCGGTACGCCGGCACACGCCAGGTCCTCGAGATCCTCGGCGTAGTGCTCGTGGCCGAAGACGTGCATCGGGCCGCCGCCCTCGAGCGCGGTCCCGATCCCGTTCGTCCCGGCGAACTCCTCGGCGTAGCTGAAGCCCGGCGCGAGGGAGACCTTGTCGAGGTGCCGGCTCAGGTTGCCGTCGGCGGTCAGGCGCTGCAGCACCAGGCCGGTCCGGTCGGTCAGGATCACGCTGATCGGCTGCCCGTCGAGATTCTCGTGCAACTGCTGCAGCACCGGTAGCGCGCTGCGGGTCAGCGGGATGTCCAGGTCGGGGTCGGACACGAAGGGCAGGGTGATCCGGTCGGCGGGCAGGTTCCAGTGCCGCGATCTCACCCAGGACGCGAGAATCGGCGGCCGGACGTCCTGCGGCCGGACCGGATCGAACGTGAGGAAGTTCAGCCTGGCTATAGCGGCTCGGCTGCTGTCCTCGGCCGTAGGTGTGAGTTCGTCCACGAGGCCTCCTGACACCAGGCAGGTACACCGCAAATCCGCGCGGCCCCACCCAGTCACGTCGCACTTCGAGACTAGTACAGACAGCCGCAAGTGGCGTCTCAGATTGAGACAACCAGCCGACCCCTTCCGGGCTTCTGATGCGAACAGGCGATGAGGAGGTTCCGATGGAGAACGGCGTCCCGAGCCAGGAGTCGTACAACCCGTGGACCGTTGTCCACCTCGTCTTCGAGCATCTGGCCGACGCCGGGCTCCATCCGGTCCTCGGTGCGACCGGGCACCCGGGCGAGCCGGCCGCCGAACTGCTGCGCTGCCTCGGCATCGAGCCCGATCTGCAGGGCGACCATCGCCTCGCGCAAGAGAAACAGACCCGCCTGGCGGAGCTCCGGGAGGCCATGTTCGGCGAGCCGTGAGAGCCGGGGGCGCTCATCTCAATTTGAGACCTCGCCGCCGTGGCAGCAGCGATGTACTGCAAGGACAGTCGGTCACAGTGAGCGGGAGGAGTGCCATGAGTCGCCAGAGTGTGGCGAAGGCCCACCAGAAGATCCAGGAGCTGTCCTGGGAACCGGCGTACCACGAGCCGGTCTCTCAGTACGGCACCGACTACACGTTCCAGAAGGCACAGAAGAAGGACCCGCTGAAGCAGGTCCTGCGGTCGTACTTCCCGATGCAGGAGGAGAAGGACCACCGGGTGTACGGCGCCTCGGACGGCGCGATCCGCGGCAACATGTTCCGCCAGGTGCAGGAGCGCTGGCTGGAGTGGCAGAAGCTGTTCTTGTCGATCATCCCGCTGCCGGAGATCTCGGCCGCCCGGGCGATGCCGCTGCTGTTCCGGACCGTGCCGAACCCCGAGCTGCACAACGGCCAGGCGATCCAGATGATCGACGAGGTCAGGCACTCGACGATCCAGCAGAACCTCAAGCGCCTGTACATGAACAACTACATCGACCCAGCGGGCTTCAACTCGAGCCTGCGTGACTTCCAGAGCGACTACTGCGGCACGATCGGGCGTCAGTTCGCCGAGGGGTTCATCACCGGGGACGCGATCACCGCCGCGAGCATCTACCTGACCATCGTGGCCGAGACGGCGTTCACGAACACGCTGTTCGTCGCGATGCCGGCCGAGGCCGCCGCCAACGGCGACTACCTGCTGCCGACGGTGTTCCACTCGGTGCAGTCCGACGAGTCCCGGCACATCAGCAATGGGTACGCGACGTTGTTGATGGCACTGGCCGACGAGGGCAACCACCAGCTGCTCGCCCGCGACCTGCGCTATGCGTGGTGGAACAACCACCGGGTCGTCGACGCCGCGATCGGCACCTTCATCGAGTACGGCACGAAGGATCGCCGCAAGGATCGCGAGAGCTACGCGGAGATGTGGCGCCGGTGGATCTATGACGACTACTACCGCAGCTACCTGGTGCCGCTGGAGAAGTACGGACTCGAGATCCCGCACGACCTGATCGAGGAGTCCTGGAACCAGATCTGGAACAAGGGCTACGTGCACGAGGTCGCGCAGTTCTTCGCCACCGGCTGGCTCGCCAACTACTGGCGGATCGACCCGATGACGGACAAGGACTTCGAGTGGTTCGAGTACAAGTACCCGGGCTGGTACGACAAGTACGGCGCCTGGTGGGAGAACTACAACCGGCTCTCCACGCCGAACGGGCACAAGCCGATCGTCTTCGAGGACGTCGACTACGAGTACCCGCACCGCTGCTGGACCTGCATGGTCCCCTGCCTGGTCCGCGAGGACATGGTGATGGCCAAGGTCGACGGCCAGTGGCGGACGTACTGCCACGAGATGTGCAAGTGGACCGACGAGACCGCGTTCCGGCCGACGTACCAGGGCCGGCAGACGCCGAACATGGGCAAGCTGATCGGTCACCGCGAGTGGGAGACGCTGTACCACGGCTGGAACTGGGCCGACGTGGTGTCCGACATGGGGTTCGTCCGTGACGACGGCAAGACGATGGTCGCTCAGCCGCACCTCGACCTGAACCCGGACAAGATGTGGACGCTCGACCACCTGCGCAAGTGCCCGCCACTGGCGAGCCCGAACGTCCTGCTGAACGAGATGAGTGACGACGAGCGGACCGCGTTCGCCGCCCGTTACGTGCGCGGAGGGCCTGCCGGTCGACCGGCACCCGCGGACGCCTGATCCCCTCCCCGGGGCGGGTGGGTCACGACCCACCCGCCCCGGGTCATCCCCGGACAGCGGCAGGAGCCATGGGCGAGAAGCACGTCGTGAGGTTCGAACCTGTCGGCATCGAGATTGAGGTCGACGAGGAGCAGACGATCCTGCGGGCCGCGGCCGAGCAGGGCGTGATGCTGATGCACGGCTGCAAGGAGGGACAGTGCGCGTCCTGCAAGTCGTTCGTTCTCGACGGCGACGACATCGACCTGGACCGGTACTCGACCTTCGCGCTGCCGGAGTACGAGCTGGACGAGGGTTACACGCTGCTGTGCCGGGCACACGCCTTCGAGGACCTGACGATCGAGCTGCTCAACTACGACGAGGAGATGATCCGCTCCGGCCTGCCGATCCAGGAACGGACCGCCGAGGTGGTCGCGATCACGCCGGTCACCCATGACCTGCGTCATCTTGTCCTCAAGCTGGTGGAACCCGGCGAACTGAAGTTCTTTCCAGGCCAGTACGTCGACATCCTGGTACCGGGCGTGGACGCCAGTCGCTCGTTCTCGATGGCGAACACGTCCAGCCGCGAGAGCGGGCAGCTGGAGTTCGTCATCAAGGTCTACCCGGGTGGTGTCTTCTCGGAGTTCCTTGACCGGCAGTTGCAGGTGGGTCACCGGCTGGATCTGTCCGGACCGTTCGGTGTCTTCACCCTGCGGGACAATCCGGGCGCCCGGATCGTCTTCGTCGGTGGCGGCGCCGGGATGGCACCGATCCTGTCGCTGCTGCGGTCGATGGCCGACCGTGGCCTCGAACGGCAGGCCACCTACTACTACGGCGCCCGCAGTCACAAGGACCTGTGTTTTCACGAGGAACTGCGCGGGCTCGAGCAGGCGCTGCCGGGATTCCGCTACGTGCCGGCGCTGTCAGAGCCGGCCGACGACGAGGACTGGGACGGCGAGGTCGGCCTGATCACGGATGTGGTCCGGCGGCACGAACCGGACCTGAAGGGCGCCGACGCCTACGTCTGCGGGCCGCCACCAATGGTCGAGGCCGCGATTCCGATGCTCGAGGGTCTGGGCGTCGTACCGAAGCACATCTACTACGACAAGTTCACCACTACCGGCGACGCCGGTGACTCGAAGGTGCTGGAGGCAGAGAGCCGATGACCACCACACAAGACTCCGCCACAGAGCGGAGCGTGCCGAAACCGGTCTTCACCGACGCCGAAGCTGGCGCACGCGTGTTCCCGGACTCGAACTCACGGCGGTACAACTACTACACGCCCCAGAAGCGCAAGCAGAGCCACTACGAGGACGTGACCGTCGAGGTCCAGCCGGACCCGCGGCACTATCTGAGCCAGGGCTGGCTGTACGGATTCTCCGACGGGCGGGGCGGATATCCGATGGACTGGACCGTGCTGAAGGCCTGGGGCTCGGACAAGCCCGTGCCGGAGCGTGGACCGGGCAGCGGCGGCATGTTCGTGAAGGAGTGGCCGGCGACCGGCTGGCACGAGTTCCGCGACCCGAACGAGGAGTGGGAGCTCACGCTCTACCGCTACAACTCCAACGTTGTCCGCCAGGTCACCCAGAACGTCGAGGCCGCCAGGCAGTCGAAGGCCTTCGAGCAGTGGAACACCAACTGGGTTCGGTTCGTCGAGCAGCACATCGGCGCGTGGATGCACGTCGACCACGGTCTCGGCCTCTACCTGTACGCCAACGCGAACCGGCGGGCACCGACGAACATGCACAACAACGCGATCTCGGTGAACAGCATGCACCGGATCCGCGCCGCGCAGGACCTCGCGCTGTACAACCTGACCCTGTCCGAGGAGATCGAAGGCTTCGACGGCAGCGCCCACCTGGAGACCTGGAAGTCCGACCCGGCCTGGCAAGGCGTGCGTGACCTCGCCGAGCGGCTGACCGCGATCGACGACTGGTGTGAGGCGATCTTCGCCGCGAACGTCGTGTTCGAGCCGCTCGTCGGCGAGTTGTTCCGCAGCCAGCTGGTCCAGCAGGCCTCGCCCAGGAACGGCGACTTCGTCACCCCGACCGTGATCGGCGCCGCCGAGTACGACTTCGCCGAGCGCGACCTGCGCTACACGACGGCGATGTTCGAGCTGCTCACGAACGACCGTGAGTTCGCCGACCACAACAAGGAGATCATGCAGGACTGGACCTCCGAATGGACCTCGCACGCCTTGACCGCGGCCCGCACCCTGCAGCCGTTGTGGTCGCTGCCGGACGCGAAACCGCCACGGTTCGAGGACGGCCTCGACCGGGTCAAGAGCCGGTTCAACGGCATCCTCACCTCGCTGGGCCTCGAAGAACCGAAGGAGTTGGCACTGTGACCACGCTCAAGGCAGTCCACGAGAGCCCCTTCAAGTCCGATAGCACCGCGTCCAACCGGGCCGGCTTCACGCTGATGAACAACCAGGTCGGCGCGGTCGTGGCCGAGGTGATGAGTCACAAGGACAACGTGACGGTGACGCCGCTGCCGTCGATGATCCGTGTCGACGCGGTCGGAAAGATGGAGGTCGTGTACGACCAGATCTCCGAGGCTCTCGGTGAGGAGCCCGGCTACTTCGACCAGGCGGAGTTCGAGGAGAACATGTCGACCCACTACGGGCGCATGATCCACACGGACGACCGGACCATCCTGGTCGCCAATCCCGAGGACGCCGCCGAATACCTGGGTTTCGACCTGTCCGTTACCAAGTAAGGGGGTCGTCGTGTACGAGAAGAACGGTGAGAAGTACTACGTGGTCGACAGCCACATGCACTTCTGGAACGCGGCACCGGACAACTGGGTGCCGGGTGCGGAGCAGTACGCCAAGGGCTGGATCGAGTGCTTCCACGCCTACCAGAGTCTCGCGCCGAAGGAGACCCACTGGACGATCGAGAAGTTCATGAAGTACTCCGAGGACGACCTGATGAAGGACGTCTTCGAGGACGGCTACGTGGACGTCGCGGTGTTCCAGCCGACGTACCTGAAGGAGTGGTACAAGGAAGGGTTCAACACCACCGAGCGGAACGCCGCACTGGGTGAGAAGCACCCGGGCATGTTCGTCCACAACACCCGGTTCGACCCGCGCGACGGCGACCCCGGGCTGGACGACCTCAAGCGCAACGTCGACCGGTACGGCTCGCGCGGTGTCAAGCTCTACACCGCCGAGTGGAACTCCGGGTCGCGTGGCTACAAGCTCACCGACCCCTCGGCGTACCGCTACCTGGAGAAGGCCCAGGAGCTCGGGATCAAGAACATCCACGTCCACAAGGGCCCCACGATCTGGCCGCTGGACAAGGACGCGTTCGACGTCTCCGACGTGGACCACGCCGCGACGGACTTCCCCGAGCTCAACTTCATCGTCGAGCACGTCGGGCTGCCACGGATCGAGGACTTCTGCTTCATGGCGACCCAGGAGCCCAACGTGTATGCCGGTCTGTCCGTCGTCATCGGCGCCCTGATGCACGCCCGGCCGCGGTTCTTCGCGAAGGTGATGGGGGAGCTGTTGTTCTGGGTCGGCGAGGACAAGATGACCTTCGGCAGCGACTACGGCATCTGGGAACCGAAGTGGCAGATCGAGGGGTTCGTCGACTGGGACTTCCCCGAGGGCGACGAGTTCACCGACTATCCGCGGCTCGGGGTCGAGGGCAAGAAGAAGATCCTCGGGCTGAACGCGGCCAAGCTGTACGACCTGAAGGTGCCCGACGAGTACCAGCTCAAGGAGGCGACGCCGGCCGATCCCGACGACGCAAAGCTGGTCTCGTCGTAATGACAGCAGTAGTAGCGGAGCGGTCCAGGGTGCTGGCGGCCCTGGACCTGGTCCGGGATCCGGAGCTGGACGAACCGATCACGACGCTGGGGTTCGTGGCCACCTGCGTCGTGTCGGCGGCCGGCGATGTCGTCGTGCGGCTGCGCCTGCCGACGTACTTCTGCGCGCCGAACTTCGCCTTCCTGATGGTGGCCGACGCGTACGACGTCGTCTCCGCGCTACCCGATGTCCGGACCGTCGACGTGGCGCTCGAGGACCACTTCGCGGCCGGCCAGATCAACGCCGGGGTTGCGGCCCGGGCGGGTTTCGTCGCCTCGTTCGAAGGTGAGGCCGTCGACGAACTGGACGAGCTCCGCCGGACCTTCGTGACCAAGGCGCTGCTGGCCGGGACCGACCAGGTCTGCCGGCAACTAATTGCCGCAGGCACCGATCGGGCGGACCTTGCCGGCCTGACGCTGGGCGACGTACCGCCGTCGGCCGAACGGGACCGGCTGCTCCGGCGGCGGGCCGAGCTCGGCCTGCGGACGGACGCCGCCGCCGCACTGCTCATCGACCCCGGCACCGGTAGCGCGATCAGCGCGGCCGGGGCGCCGAAGTACTTGGGCATGGCTCGCCTCACCCGGACCGGGATCGAGGCCAACACCGGCATCTGCCGGGGAATGCTGCTGCACCGGTACGCCGAGACCGGTGCGGGCGAGGAGGCGCAGGGATGAAAGCCGTTCGACTGCACGGATACCACCGGCAGCCAGTGGTCGAGGACGTACCCGAACCGGTCGTCAAAGGACCGCTGGACGTCATCGTCCAGATCGGCGGCGCCGGTGTGTGCCGGACCGATCTCCACATCATCGAGGGGCAGTGGGACGCGGCGATGCACCCGACGCTGCCGTACACGATCGGACATGAGAACGCCGGCTGGGTGCACGAGGTCGGCTCCGCCGTGACCAACGTGCAGGTCGGCGACACGGTCATCCTGCATCCGACACCGACCTGCGGGCTCTGTCATGCGTGCCGCGCGGGCGACGACATGCATTGCGCCAACAGCACGTTCCCAGGGCTCGACAGCGACGGCGGGATGGCGGAGTACCTCCTCACCTCCGCACGCGCGTGCGTGAAGCTCGACCCGAGCACGCGACCACAGGACGTGGCCGCGCTCGCCGACGCCGGCATCACGGCGTACCACGCGGTCCGCAAGGCGATTCCACTGCTGCCACCCGGTACGACGTGTGTCGTCATCGGCGCGGGCGGTCTCGGGCATATCGGCGTCCAGTGCCTCGCCGCGTTGACGGCGACCAGAATCATCGTGGTCGACCGCAATCCCGAGGCGCTGAAGCTGGCCGAACAGCTCGGCGCCGACCAGACTGTGGTTGCTGACGGCAAGCAAGTCGAGACCGTGCTCGAGCTCACCGACGGCACCGGGGCGAACGTCGTCCTCGACTTCGTCGCCGAGCAGGGCGCGGAGCAGGACGGCTTCGCGATGACCGCGCCGGGCGGCTCGTACTTCGTGATCGGGTACGGCGGCCAGATCCAGATCCCCACCCTCGACATCATCTCCACCGAGCGGAACATCGTCGGCAACATCGTCGGCACGTTCAACGAACTGGCCGAGCTGATGGCGCTCGCCCAGACCGGGAAGGTCACGCTGCACACCCGGACCTATCCGCTTGACGCAGCCGCCGACGCGGTCGCCGACCTCGACGCCGGCCGGATCCGCGGCCGGGCGATCCTCGTTCCCACTGTTTCTTGACAAGGTACCTAGGCACGACCGGAGGGCTCTGATGGCCAAGGAACTGCGATTCGGTGAGCAGGCGCGGGCGCTGATGCTGGCCGGTGTGGACCAACTCGCCGAAGCGGTGAAGTCGACACTAGGCCCGAAGGGGCGGAACGTGATCCTGGAGAAGATCACCGGCTCGCCGGTGGTCACCAACGACGGTGTCACGATCGCCCGGGAGATCTTCCTCAAGGACCAGTTCGAGAACATGGGCGCCCAGCTGGTCAAGGAAGCCGCGATCAAGACGAACGACATCGTCGGCGACGGCACCACCACGGCGACCGTGATCGCGCACGCGATCGTGCGCGAGGGCATGCAGGCGATCGGAACCGGTGGCAACCCGGTGCTGGTGAAGCGCGGCATCGACCTCGCGGTCGGCCGGCTGGTCGAGCGGCTGCGCGAGGTCGCCCACCCGGTCGTCACCGAGCAGGACTTCGCCCGGGTCGCGGCCATCTCGGCCAACGACGACGACATCGTCGGAGCCGTGATCGCGAAGGCTCTGTACACCGTCGGGGACGGCGGGATCGTCACGGTCGAGGAGTCGGCCACGCACGGCATGAGGGTCGACTTCGTCGAGGGGTTCGAGTTCGACAACGGCTACCTGTCGCCGTACATGGTGACGGATCCGGGCAGCCTGCAGGCCATCCTCGAAGACCCCTACATCCTGTTGTGCAGCGAGAAGATCACCAAGGTGCAGGAGATCATGCCGCTGCTGGACAAGATCATGCGCGAGCCGCGGCCGCTGGTGATCATCGCGGAGAACCTCGAAGGGACCGCGCTGAGCATGCTGGTGCACAACCACGTGAACGGACTGTTCCAATGCGTCGCCGTCAAGGCACCCGGCTTCGGCGACCGGCGGCTGCACAAGCTCGAGGACATCGCCGCGATCACGGGTGGCGCGGTCTACAGCCGGCACTCCGGCTTCAGCCTCGAGACCATGACCGTCGCTCAGTTGGGGCGCGCGGACCAGGTCCGGGTCAACGCGGACCGGACCGCCATTGTCGCCTCGTCCGGGCGGGAGCAAGAGGTCGCGTTCCGGATCACGCAACTGCGGGCCGAGATGGAGCGTGCGACCTTCGGGGTCGACGAGGACGTTCTCACCGAGCGGATCGGGTCGCTGTCCGGCAAGGTCGCGGTCATCCGGGTCGGTGCGCCGACTCCGGCCGAGCTCAAGGAACTCCAGCACCGGGTCGAGGACGCGTTGTCGGCCACTCGGGCCGCGATGGCCGAGGGCATCGTCGCCGGCGGTGGGATGGCGCTGCTCCATGCCGCGCCGGCGCTCGACGACCTGGACGTGAAGGGCGATTACGCGACCGGGGCCGAGATCGTCCGGCGCGCACTCCGCGAACCGGCGTACCTGATCGCGACGAACGCCGGCTACTCCGGCGCGGAGGTTCTCGAGCGAACCACCCAGCTCGGCGTCGACGACGGCTTCGACGCCCTCGAGGGCCGCTACGGCAACATGCTCGAGATGGGCATCATCGACCCGCTCCGGGTCGCCCGCTCCGCCTTGCAGAACGGCGCATCGGTCGCCGGTCTGCTGCTCACCACGAACACCCTCGTCGCCGAGGAACAGACCCCGTGGGGCGGCAGCGCGGCCCTGATGACCGAGTACGGCGCCTTGGACGAAGGGCTGCACCAGCCATCGCCCGACTCCAGCACTCCCCAGTCCCTGGGCCTGGGCCCCTCGGTCGGCTGAGTCCGCTTGCGCGGGGTTACCTGCCGGGGAGGGATCGGGGCAGGCCGAACCATGGCAGGACGCTGTTGTCGAAGCGGGTCAGGGCGGAGACCCGCTCGCCGGTGAGGGTGAGGACCAGGAGACCGGCCCCGTGGCGGATGCCGTCGACAGGGCCGTACAGGTAGGTCCCGAACGCCACCTGACCGTTCGCCCGCGTCGGCACGAGGTCGTACGTCCGGTGGCCGAGGATGCTGGCGTAGAAGCGGGAGACGGCGTCGCGGCCGTGGTATTCGAGCGGGATCGGTGGCATGGAAACGCGGACGTCGTCGGTGAGCAACGCGACCAGCGTCTCGACGTCGCCGGCCCCGTAGGCGCGGACGAACTTCTCCACCAGCGCCTGCTCGGCCGGGGAATCCGGCGCGGGAGCCGGCTCGTGCTCGCCGCTCGCCGTCGTACGGCGCTGCAGACCGGCCCGGGCCCGTTTGAGCGCACTGTTGACCGAGGCAACGGTCGAGTCGAGCATGTCGGCCACCTCATCGGCGTGGTACCCGAGTACCTCGCGCAAGATGAGCACGGCGCGCTGGCGGGCGGGCAGGACCTGCAGTGCGGTCACGAAGGCCAGGGAGAGCGCTTCGGTCTGCTCGTAGCGTGCTTCCGGGCCGAGTGGCACGTCGATCGCACCCTCGAAGACGGCGTCGGGATAGGGCTCGAGCCACACGACGTCACTGAGCCCGGTCGGCTCCGGCGGATCGACCTCGGGCACGTCCCACTCCTTGGCCTGGCGTCGCTTGGTCGAGCGAAGCGCGTTGAGGCACCGATTGGTGGCGATCCGGTACAGCCAGGTACGGAGCGACGCGCGACCCTCGAATCCGGCGAGGCCTTGCCAGGCGGACAGCAGCGTGTCCTGGAGAGCGTCCTCGGCATCCTGGAAGGAGCCGAGCATCCGGTAGCAGTGCACCAGTAGCTCTCGGCGGTAAGGCTCGGTCAGCTCCCGGAACGCGCCGCCGTCCCCGGCCCGCGCCGTGATCATCAGATCGGTCGTCACCACTCCACCCTCGCGTCGCGTCTGTCAGCAGTATGGCTCGCTCTCCAGTATCGACACCGTCCGAGTCGCGAACTGGGCGGTCGGTGCGCGATCAGTTTCCCGATGTCGTGCTGTCTGCATCTTCGACAGTTCGAATTCATCAAGTAGGAGACGGTGCATGACAATCGCAGACAAGACCGTGCTGGTCACCGGCGCCAATCGCGGTATCGGACAGGCGCTGGTCGAGGAAGCTCTGAGGAGAGGCGCGACGCGCGTGTACGCCGGCACCCGCCGGCCCTTGGCCCACCCGGATGAGCGCGTTACGCCTGTGACGCTGGACGTGACGGATGCGACGGATCCGGGCCTCGGTCGAACGCGTCGAGTCTCTCGATGTCCTGATCAACAACGCCGGCGTCGCGCTGTACGACGACTTGGGCGATCGTGCCGCGATCGAACAGAGCCTCGCCGTCAACTTCTACGGCACGTACGGCATGACCCAGGCCTTCCTGCCATTGCTGACCGGTCCGGTGGACACCGAGATGTCCCGCGATCTCGACGTACCGAAGGCCTCTGCGGAGTCCGTCGCGCGAGGGATCCTCGACGGTGTGGAGAAAGGTGAGGACGACATCTTCCCGGACCCGATGTCGGAGTCCCTGGCCGAGAGCTGGCGATCCAGTGCGGCCAAGGCCCTCGAGCGCCAGTTCGCGGTCCTCGTGGCACAACCCGCCAACTCCTGAACAGACGGAACACGAAATGCCGCGTCTGCGGTGAATGGAGACCAGCATGCTGCTCGAAAACAAGAACGCCGTCATCTACGCGGCCGGAGGAGCGGTCGGGGGAGCGGTGGCCCGTGCGTTCGCTCGTGAAGGCGCCCGCGTCTTCCTGACCGGACGAAACCTCGGCACCATCGACACTCTCGCGAAGGACATCACGGCTGCCGGAGGAGTGGCTGAGACCGCACAGGTCGACGCACTCGACGAGGACGCGGTGGTGAGCCACCTCGAGGGCGTCGTCGACAAGGCCGCGACCGTTGACATCTCGTTCAACGCCATCGGGATTCCGCAGCAAGGTGTGCAAGGGACCCCCTTCACGGAGCTGTCCGTGGAGAGCTTCTCCCTGCCGATCACCACGTATACACAGGCCCATTTCGTGACCGGTCGGGCCGTTGCGCGTCACATGGTCACTCAGGGGGCGGGGGTGGTCCTGATGCACACGCCGGAGCCGGCCCGTTCGACCGCGCCGCTGCTCGGAGGTATGAGCCCGGCCTGGGCAGCTATGGAATCACTCAATCGCGCCTTCTCGGCGGAGTGGGCGCCGTACGGCGTCCGCGCTGTCTGCCTGCGCACGACGGGCCTGGAGGAGACGGCGACCATCGACGTCGTCTTCGGGCTTCACGCCAAAGGACACGGCATCACCCAAGAGGAGTTCAGGTCCGCCATTGCGCCAGAACTCACCGGAACCGTGCGACCGCACTGGTGGAGCTCGGAGAGGTCGCCGCCTTCGTGGCCTCCGATCGAGCCTCCGCGATGACCGGGGCCGTGGCCAACATGACCGGCGGAGTCATCGCCGACTGACCGACCCCTGCTGTGCCGCTGGTGGCCGGCGGACCGAGGATGGTGGGCTGGGACAGGAACCGGGGGGAGCTGGGACACGAAGTACAGCGGCTGCCCTGCCGCCTCCGTGGGTGGACCGAAGCCGCCTGGGACTGGATCTGGCTGGGCCTGGATCAGCCAGGAGAGCCGCAAAACCCTCCCCGAAGCGAGCCAAAACCCTCCCCGAACCGGCTCAGGGAGAGTTTTCCGGTTTGAATCCACCGCTCACCGGAGTCTGCAACCCGTTCGGGGAGAGCGCGCGGGCCGACTGTGTGCACCGCGTCCTGCGGGCGATTTCGTGGCTGTCGTGAGTCTTGTGTCAGTGGGGTGGAGCCTGTGGATTGCCCGGTTCTTGGCCGGGGGTCCCGTTCGCCGCGTCGGTCACCCAGACTCCGGGCGTGGGCGATCTTTGGAAACAAATGTGCGCCCAGTAACAATTTTGTTCCCCAAAGACGCGACCACGACCACGACGAACCGGCGTGCTCGGCGCACCTGGGAACACCAGCCGCCAGAACCCGACCGGCCCACACAAACGACACAAGAGCCGAAATAGCGTGTCCTGGCTCTCGCCAACCTGTGGACGGTCCCGGTGGTGACCCGACGCGAACTGCCGGATCCTTGGTCAGTCCTCGGTGGCGTAGAGGTCTTCGTGTTCGAGTTCGGCGTAGCGGCGGCGGACCTTGTCTTCCGGCTGGCCCTTGCGCCACAGGGCGAGGGCGATGTCGGCCGGGGGAGGGGCCGCCGTCGGTCTCCAGGTCTCGGGGTCCCACGTGTGTGAGCGCCGGAAGGCCTTCGGGCAGTGGAAAAACACCTGTTCGACGTCGACGAGCAGGGCCAGGGACGGTCGATGTCCCTTGACCACCAGGTCGTCGAGGTCGGGGAGGTCCGTGATCAGCGTGGCCCGGCCATTGATACGCAGCGTGTCGCCCCGACCCGGAATGACCAGGACCAGTCCGGCGTGCGGGTTCTCGAGGAGGTTGTGGAACCCGTCCATCCGGCGGTTGCCGGGGCGTTCGGGGATCGCAATCCGGGTCGGGCCGAGCACGCGCACGAATCCGGGCGGGTCACCCTTGGGGGAGACGTCGCAGCGCCCGTCGGCCGAGGAGGTGGCCACGAACACCAAGCTGGTGGCGGCGATCCATGCGCGGTGAACGTCCTCGAGGGTGTCGAGGACTTTGTCCCGGACCATCGGTCCGGGGACGCCGAACGCCTCGAGCTGTTCGACCGTGGTGACCGGCGTGAACGGTTCCATGACTCTCCTGGTGCTGGGCGTGTCTCGACATCCCAGACGATCGTGGCCAGACCCCTGTGACACTTCCACGTCGGTACGCCGTTGTGTTACGTGAAGAGATGCGTTTCATTGGGCCGGTCCCAGGCGGTCTGCCAGGTAACCGAGGATCTCGTCTCTGGCCGTCAGTGTGGGATGTCCGTCCACGTCGACGAGATGGGCGGTCACCACGCTGTGGGGTGTTTCGACCACGTCGCGGAAGAACGGGGGCGGGTCGGTGTTCGCCGAACTGCCCGGAAGGACGCGGCCGTCGAAGGCGTCGCCGAGGAGTGCTCGGTAGGCGGCGAAGCGCTGGCCCGTGCACCAGCGGTCGTTGTCGAATCGATAGCCGAGAACGGTCAGCCCGTCGCGGGCAACGCGGTCTCGGACCGCGCGCGCGTCGTCGTCGCTGAGCTCGAGTCCGGCCGGGTCGTCCAGCGGCAGGGACGGGTGGTTGACCACCGACGCGATGACGGCCGGCTCGAGCGTCATGGTGAGCGCGAAGTTACCCGTGAAGCACAGACCGATCGCGCCGACCCCTGGACCGCCGCATTCGGTGTGGGCTTGGCGGGCGAGCCCGCGGAGCCAGGCGATGACCGGGCTCGTGCCGCCTCCGGCGAACGCACGAAACTCGGCACTGACACACGCGCGACGGACGACTTCCTTGCCTTCCTCGGCCGTGGGGTAGGCGCCGTCGGTCCCGAAGAGCGAGGGGACATGGACGGTGAAGCCCGCGTCCCGCACCCACCGTGCCAGCCGAAGGACGTCGGGGCTGATGCCGGGCATCTCCGGCATCAGGATCACGGCCGGCCCCGAACCCGCGACGTACACCGTCTTCACCACCCCGTCCACGTCCACGAGTTGGCGAGAGAAGTCCGAGATCGCGTCGTTGGCGGTGCTCATGCTGACAGTGTGAATCGACGGACCGGCTTCGGGCGAGAGGCGAGATCGCCATAGTTGGCGGTAATCTCGCCAGAGAGGCGGGAGTGAGGAGCCAGGGATGAGCGTGCTGCGGGTCGGGGTGCTGGCGTATCCGGGATGCTTCGCGTCCGAGGTGTTCGGCGTACCCGATCTGCTGACGATGGCCACGCATGTCGCCGGCCCTGACCAGGCTGGTTACGAGGTGTCGGTCGTCTCGTCGCGCCGCCACGTGGTCGCGTCGGGCGGTGCGAGGGTGGCCGTCTCCGCAGTGCGTGACGTTGATGTTCTGGTCGTGCCGGGGTTCGAGCTCTCGCAGGACATTCGCCTGGACGCGAGACTTGCGCCGCTCGCTCCGGAAGTTGCCGTGATCCGTTCGCATGCCGCAGCGGGCAAGGCTGTCGTTTCGATTTGTGTCGGTGCGTTCCTGCTCGCGGAAGCGGGCCTTCTCGCCGGCCGCCGAGCGACGACGTCCTGGCTCTTCACAGACGAACTGGCTCGACGCTGTCCGGACACTGAGGTCCGGCCGGAGCGGTTGGTCGTCACCGACACGGGCGTGACGACGACCGCGGCGTTCAGTGCCATGTACGACTTCGCACTGGCTCTGATCCGGGAACACAGCGGCGCGTCGGTGGCCAGGACGACTGCGAGGCTGGCTCTCGTCGATGACGCGCGGACGTCGCAGACGCCGTACGTCGAGACGCGACTCCTCCCGCAGCCCGGAAGCGAGTTCTCGCGAAGGGTCATGCGCCGTCTCGACCAGAACCTGGCCGACCGCTACGACCTCGTCGGCTTGGCGGCCGCCTTCAACGTCAGCACTCGCACCTTGCTCCGGCGCTTCGCGGCCGAGACCCGCCAGACCCCGCTCGACTACCTCCACGCGTCGCGCGTCTCTCGTGCCCGGCACCTCCTGGAGACCACGGACCGAACCATCACCGGCATCTCGACCGCGGTCGGCTACAAGAACCCCGGAACCTTCGCAGCCCTCTTCACCAAACACACGGGCCAACGGCCGAGCGACTACCGCGCATCCTTCCGACGTGGGGCGAACGTCGGCGGTCTCACGATCGGTCCGGACGGGTGATCAGCGTCGAGCGCAGTTGGTTGATGAGGTTCGGGCCGACCAGTGGCATGATGTTCCAGTTCGCGGTCACCCGGTCCGCATCGATGACGACCCGGACCCGGACCCGGCTCGGGCTCGTGATGACGAACAGGTCGGCGTGGAAGACGTCCCCGGACCAGCCGCCGGCCGCGACGATCGGCCGCCCGAGCGGCGAGCTCTCCTGCCACTGGCCGTGCCCTACGGCGACGTCGAAGCTGACAGGAGGCAGTCCCAGATGAGCGTGAGCAGAGCCTGCGTGTCGGTTGTTGCCGCCGTGACGGCCACCACCAGGTCCGCTTCGGGAACGACCAGGCACAGCTGGCCCATCGCGCCGTCCCCTCGATAGCCATGCCGCGACTTCCAGAACTGGTATCCGTACCCTTCCAGCCAGTCCGGCCCGCGTGAGCCGTCTTCGACCTGCAGCGTCTCGATCTGTCGTCGGGTAGCCGCCTCGACCCACCGTTGCGACATCAGTTGGCGGTCCCGCCACCGTCCGCCTTGCAGTAAGAGCTGACCGAACGCTGCCACCGCCTCGGTCGTCAACCCATTCCCCCATTGTCGCCCAACCCTCACGCGACGCCGCGCTCTGCCCTCGCGGTCGGTGGCCGGTGTGCCGCGACGCCGGCGATGACGAGTAGCACTCCGACGATCTCGGGAGCCGTCGGAATCTGAATCAGCACGACCACGCCGATCACGGTGGCTGTCGCCGGTAGGAGACTGACAAGGAGTGCGTACGTCGCCCTCGGCAAGCGGGCCATGGCGAGTTGATCGGCGACGTACGGGATCACTGACGAGGAAACACCTACGCCGAGCGCTGCCAGCAGGCCGAGCGGGTCGAGGAAGACCGGGGCCGCGGCCCATCCGCCGATCGGCAGGGCGACGACAGTTGCGACGAGCATCGACAACGCCAGGCCGTCGATCCGCGGAATCCGGTCGATTCGAGCGATCCGATGGCCCAGCACGATGTAGGTCGCGAAGAGCAGTGCGTTGCCGACGGCAAAGATCAGCCCGAACGCTTCGCCGTCAGCGTGAACGCCGGTGACCAGGTAGACACCACCTGTGGCAAGGACAAGGGCGAGTGCGTTGCGGCGAGTGCGGGCGGCCGCCGCGGCTAAGGCAACGACCGGCAGGAACTCCACCGCGGCCACCGTGCCGAGCGCCATCCGCTGCAACGCGAGATAGAAGCAGACATTCATGAGCGCAAGGACGAGTCCCCAGGCAATGATCAGCCGGCGGCCGTTCACGTCGAGGTGCTTCCAGGAGCGCCACGGCCGCCGCCAGACAGCGAAGACCACTGCGGCCGAGGCGATCCGAAGCCAGGCAACTCCGAGCACCTCGACGCGCGCGAACAGGAGCACGGCGAAGGCGGGCCCCAGGTAGTGGAAGACGGCGCCGACCACGAAGTAGGCCTGTGGTGGCAACCGCTGCCAACGATTCGCCATGGCTACCATTCTCGAAAGAACGAAGCAGAACCACCAGCCCGTTTCGGAGCTCTAGGACCTGTCTGTCCTCTCACTCGGGCGGCGTTTGGTGGGACTTGCCTTCACGGTGGAAACTCGCGTTCAGGCGACCGAATCACGTCTCGGTCTCGCGAGACCGGAAAGCGGCCTGTACTCCGGCCTGAAAACGTGTGCTGGCCCCGAGAACGTCCATCAGAGCGGCCACCTGCCGCTGAACTGTCCGGTCACTGATCCCGAGGTGGCGGGCGATGACCTCCTCCTTCATCCCGGACAGAAGCAGGGTCTCGAGGCGGGTGCGATCAGCTCTCGCCTGCTCGCCGGTGTCGGGTCGCTCGCCGGTCGACGGCAACGGGAGCGCGCCCTGCCAGAAGCCTTCGAAAAGATTGCCCAAGGCATCGAGCAGTCCGGAAGGGTGGATGACCAGGCCCGCCTCGATGTCGGAATCACCCCGCTGCAGTGGGAGCAGGGCGTGGCGATCATCGATCAGACAGAGCGTCAGCGGGAGCTTCGGGGTCACCCGGCAGTCACCACCTGCGCTTCTGATGCGTTCCACGTCGTCCAGCGCCCTTGGCCGCTCGAGGGAGCTGGAGTCGTAGAGGGTCCGGCAGGTCACGTTTCGCTGCAGCAGCTCGAGCTCGATGTCCGTCGGATGCTCGTCGACGTCAGCACGGTTGAGCATCCGGAGCTCGTGACGAGTTGCGCGCTTCATCTGGCGCACTCGCTGCCACAGGGCTGAGCCGCCGATGACCACCTCGACGACATGCCTGACTGGCTGGACGAGATGCGTCTGATAGCGGCGGCTCACCTCCCGGGCAACGGCACGGGCGTGCTCGAGCTCCCGCTCGACGGCGATCAACCGGGATTCGAGCACCACGTCCGGGGCGTTCGCCGCATAGCGTGACGAGGAGCCGGCCAGCCGGCTGACAAGGCCCAGGTCGACCAGTCTTTCCAGCGCTTGGTGAACATCCTGTCCGTCGGTCGCCACGGTCAAGAGGTCAGCAAGACCAAGGACGTGATGGTCGACCAGACGTTCGTACACGGCTGCCTCATCAGGGCTCAGTCCCAAGGGAGCAAGGCTGTTGGAGTCATCGGCGGACCTGTCCGAGCGGCTTGTTTCACCCATCGCTGAGCCAGCCCCTCCGGACTGCTTGATAGCCGGCCTGGAACCGGGTCTGGACGTTGAGTTTGACCAGCATTCGCTGGATGTGGCGACCGACAGTGCGCTCGGACCAGCCCAACTGACGGGCTATCGCCGCGTCATTGAGACCTCCGACGAGCAGCGGCAGCAGGCACAGCTCCGTCGGAGAAGGTCGAGCCGAGTCATCGTCCAGCCACGGTTGCCCGTCGCGCACTCGCAACGGGATCGCCCGGGCCCAGTAAAGCTCGAACATCTCATGCAAGGCCTCCAGCAAAGTGGAGTCCTGGACACGCAAGGCCGAGGCGAACGCAGTCGGCTTGCTGTGCAGGGGCAACAGCGCCAGTGGTTCGTCGCTGAGCAACACCTTGATCGGTACTTCGGCCACCCGCGCGAGTTCGCCCGCCGCCAGTCCGGCCTGCAGGTCTGCCAGTCGTCCGGGCCGATCCAGGCCGAGCGGATGATAGAGGACGCGGTACTTGATCTCCTGCCCGAGAAGCTCCAGTTCGAGGGAGTTGATCGGGTGCGATTCGACGCCTGGTCCGGCCGTGGCATAGGGCGGCGCATCGGAGATGGAGAGCTCGGAAGGGGCGGCCAGTTGCTGTTCCCGCCACGCGTCGAGGATCGCCTGCCGGCCGTAGACGATGTCGATGAGATCGTCCACGTCCCGGTTGGGCCGCCCACCGTGAAACCTGGTCGCCAGCTCGGACACCTGTCGCCTGGCCTCGCTGAGATCACGCTCCCGGGTGCGCAGGAGCGCATCGAGCGCCGGTTCGGG
>Ga0193707_1000015_pt1 | contig 43992 bp, 50 predicted proteins | sample U3c2metaG_FD_143043 | JGI IMG/M metagenome (GOLD analysis project Ga0193707, IMG submission 143043) | Soil microbial communities from a riparian zone of the East river system, Colorado, United States - U3c2 | ecosystem: Environmental > Terrestrial > Soil > Riparian zone | place: USA: East River... | reverse complement strand
CTGGGGCGGAGCTGCGGGACCGATTGCGGGTCGAGTTCGAGAAGGCGCGGAAGGGGTCGGCGCGGACGCTGGCGGATGCGGCGCTCGATGACTTGGACTCCGCGTCGATCGGGACGTTGCACGCGTTTGCGCAGCAGTTGTTGCTCGCGCATCCGATCGAGGCCGGGCTGCCGCCGCTGATCGACGTACTGGACGAGGTCGGGTCGTCGGTAGCCTTCGAGGAACGCTGGGCGGAGTTGCAGCAGCAGTTGCTGGACGACGACTCGATCGCGGAGCCGCTGCTGCTCGCGATGGCGGTCGGGGTCGAGCTGAAGCATCTGCGGTCGCTCACGCGACTCTTCGGGAACGACTGGGACCTGATCTCCGAGCGCGTACTGGTGGCTCCGCCCGACCTGGTGTCGATGCCGGATCTCACCGGGCTGGTCGCGGCGGCGGCGCAGATCGGTGGGGTGGCGGAGTCGTGCCTGGATTCTGAGGACCGGCTGCTGCCGAAGGTGCATCAAATCCGTGAGCTCGGCGTGATGCTGGATGCCGCGACCGACCAGGAGACGCAGCTCGCGATCCTGCAGACCGTGCGTGGTCTGAAGGTCGGGCGGATCGGACGCAAGGAGAACTGGCCGGACATCGCTCGGGTCCGCGGCGACTGCAGCGAGGTGGTCGAGGTCGCCGGCTCGCTGGTCGAGCTGCTGCTGGATGCTTGCCTTCGGCATCTTTCCCACTGGATCGCCGGGCGGGTGCTGGAATCCGCCAGGATCCGTCGTGAAGAAGGACGTCTGGAGTTTCACGACCTCCTCGTTCTCGCCCGCGACCTCCTGCGCAAGAACCCAGCCGTGCGCTCAGCACTGCAAGAACGCTTCGAGCGGCTCCTGCTGGACGAGTTCCAGGACACGGATCCGATCCAGATCGAGCTCGCGGTGCGGATCGCGGGTGGTGCTGACGCGGAGGCCGAGGACTGGCGCGACGTCGAGGTGCCGGAAGGGCGGCTGTTTGTCGTCGGCGACCCGAAGCAGTCCATTTACCGCTTCCGGCGCGCGAACATCGCGACGTACCTGACGGCCCAGGACCTTCTCGGCGAGACCGTTGCCCTCACCACCAACTTCCGCACGGTGCCGCCGATCCTGCGCTGGATCAACACCGTCTTCGAGACCTTGATCCAGCCCCAGGAAGCGGCACAACCGTCGTACCAGTCGCTAACGCCGCACCGGACCGGCCCGTCCAGCGCCACCGCAGCTGCAGACCCGTCCCAGTCGGGCTCAGGCTCCCGGCGCGCCGGTTCGCGGCTGGCTCCGTCGGCTCCCCAGCGCCACCACCTCGGTCAGCGGCGACCAGCTCTCCTTCCTCGACAGCTCCGACGACGACCTCACCCTCTTCGACGACCTCCTCTCCCCGGAGAATGACTCCGGCTCGGGCGAGGAGCTCGGCGACCTCGCCACCGTCCTCCCCTTCCGACGCTCCGGCAACGACACCGTCTCCGCCGACCTTCCGCCGGCCGACGACACCTCCGAGCCGTACGACGAGACCAGCTCCGGCCCGACCGTCACCATCCTCGGCGCCGAACCGCACGACGACCTGCCCCGCGCCCAAGCCTCGGTCCTCCGCGAACGCGAGGCTCTCGACGTCGCCACCCTCATCGAGCAGGCCCTCCGCGACGGCTGGCAGGTGTACGACGACCGCGCCGGCGGCTGGCGTCCCGCGGCAGCCGGCGACATCGCCATCCTGGTCCCCGCCCGTATTTCGCTGCCCTTCCTCGAAGACGCCCTCGACCGCGCGGACATCCCGTACCGCGCCGAGGCCAGCTCCCTCGTCTACCAAACCGCCGAAGTCCGCGACCTCCTCGCCTGCGCCCGAGCCCTAGGCGACCCGAGCGACCAACTCGCCCTCGTCAGCACCCTGCGTTCACCACTGTTCGGCTGCGGCGACGACGACCTCTTCGTCTGGAAACGCTCCGGCGGCTCGTTCACCCTGACCGCGCCCGTCCCGGACCAACTCCTGACTCACCCAGTCGGCGAAGCGATGGAGTGGCTCCGCCGTACCTACTACGCTGCCCGCTGGCTCACCCCGAGCGAAATCCTCGCGAAAATCGTCTCCGATCGCCGCATGCTCGAGGTCGCAGCAATCGGCCCACGCGCCCGCGACGCCTGGCGCCGGATCCGCTTCGTCGTCGACCAGGCTCGCGCCTGGTCCGAGGTGGAGCACGGCGGCCTGCGTTCGTACCTCGCGTGGGCCGCGCACCAAGGCGAAGAGGCCTCCCGCGTCGCCGAAGCAGTTCTTCCCGAGACCGACGCGGACGCCGTACGCGTGATGACCATCCACGCCTCGAAGGGCCTGGAGTTTCCGATCGTCATCCTGTCCGGCCTGACCGCGGCGCCGAACCGGCAGCGCGGCGTCCAGGTGCTCTGGCCGCCGGACGGCGGGTATGCCGTGAAGCTCAAGTCATCCGTGCAGACCGAGGACTTCGACCTCGTCCAACCAGTCGACGAGCAGATGGACGACTACGAACGCCGACGCCTCCTGTACGTCGCCGCCACCCGAGCGCGCGACCACCTCGTCGTCTCCCTGCACCGCTCCGGCAACCGCCGCCACTCCAGCAACGCCGAGCTCCTCGCCTCCGCCGGCGGCGTCCAGGCACCCCACGCGACCCTCTTCACCAGCCCGCCCGCTGTAGTGCGCGAGCCGCGGACCACGCCTGAGGTCACTCCGCCGATCTCCCGCGCCGAATGGGAGTCCCGAGCCACCGCCGCCCAGTCCGCCAGCCGGAAGCGCTCCGCTCAGAGCGCTTCAGGTCTGGAAGGCACCGGCCCTGACGTCACCCTTGCCGACGTGGACCCCGGGACCGCCAAGGCACCCCGCGACCTCGAACTCCCTCCATGGTCCAAGGGCCGCTACGGCACCGCGATCGGCCGCGCGGTCCACGCCGTACTGCAAGTTGTCGACCTGTCCACCGGGGCCGGCCTCGAAGCCGCCGTGTCCACGCAGTGCCTAGCCGAAGGCGTCCTCGAGTACGCCGACGTCGTCACCGCCCTGGCGCGCTCAGCCCTCGCCTCCGACGTGGTGAAGCGAGCGGCCGCCCGCGAACACTGGCGCGAGTCGTACGTCGGTACCGTCCAACCCGATGGCACCGTCCTCGAAGGATTCGTCGACCTCATCTACCGAGAAGACGACGGCCGGCTGATCATCGTCGACTACAAGACCGACGCCATCCCCGCGGCGGCGTTGGAGAGCCGAGTGGCCTACTACGCACCCCAGTTGCAGGCGTACGCAGCCATCCTCCCCAACACCGCCCCGCCGGTCCTCCTCTTCCTCAACCCCACCACCGCCATCGAACGCCGCCTCTGACGCTTCGCCAGATTGTTGCGCTAGGCAACCGGTCGTAATTCACTGGTGGAGTGTCAGGGACGTTCCCCATCATGACCGTATGACTACGACCATCGGACTGTTGCTGTTGATTCCTGCTGCCGGACCGGCCGCGGGCATCCAGCAGCGCGGTGTCCGATGCCGGAGGTCGATTCCCGTCCGCTCGTGACGGCCGCGCTGGTCGCCGGCCGGCTACGGCACCGCCATGCCCGTCGGGCCCGTTGGCACCTATCTCGTGGCCTTGACCGCTCGAAGCTCGCTGCAAGTAGGAGCCAGCGCAGCAGTGGGCGTCGCGTCGGCCGACGGCTTCTACGCCCTGATAGCCGCCGTGGCCGGCTCCGCTCTGGCACCGCTGCTGATACCAATCGTTGGGCCGCTCCGCTGGGTCTCCATGGTGATCCTCGTAGGCCTCGCCACGGCCGGCGCCGCCTGAGCCACTGAGCCGAGAGGCACGAAGAGCACGACAGCGAGGAGGGAGGCGAGCAGTCGCCGGACAAGGTGCATGGTCGCCTCCGCTCAGTTGATGGCCTGTCACTAAGAGTCTATGGAGATCTGAGGCCTTGCGGAGCGGTTGGTTACAGGTTGTGGATAACGGGACGTGACCCCGGCGTTTGGATGAGCGCCCGGTCGCCTACGATCTGCGGAAACAGAGTGTGGAACGTTCGGATGATGGTCCGGCGGCTGGCGGGTCTGCCACCAAAAGTGTGAGGGTGTGGCTCATGAATATCGGTACTCGGAAGATCGTCGTCGATGAGGCGATCGCGCAGTTGCGGCTGTACGCCGAGACCAACGGCGCCGTACTGCAGTACTACGACGGCCTGCCGGGCATGACGAGCGTTGGCGGGTCCGACCCGAACCAGGTGACGCTCGAGGACCTGGCCCGGACGATGGTGGTCGGCTCCGACCTGCGGGCGATGAGGCGGAGAAGGAGTTCGCCGCGATCCCGGTCGACGCGCGGCTCGAGGACGCGACCCAGGGCAGCGACCTGTTCCGGGCGGCGATGGCGCTGGACGACAAGTTCACCGGCCACCGCGGCTTCGGCCACGCCAAGAAGTCGAAGCTGCTGCACCTGAAGCGGCCGTACCTTTACCCGGTCACCGACAGCTTCATCCGGATGACCTACGGCACCTCGTCGGCCGGTTCGGAGTTCCTCACCGCGGTCCACCGCGACCTGGTCAACCCGGCCAACATCCGCGACTTCAAGCTGCTGCAGGTGCGCCTGATCGCCGAGCCGTCCACCTCGGCCGCACGTCTGCTCGGCGAGGTCCCCACACTCCGCCTGCTCGACATCCTCGCCTCGCTCCTCGGCGAGGCTAAATAACCCCGAGCCGCGCCAACGGCTCCACCAGCTCGCGCTCCTCGTAGGACAGGTGTGAGAGCAGCGTGTCGTCCAGCAGGTCGACCGCTACGCGCAGACCATCGATGGAGCCTGAGCCATCGACCAGTGCGACCAGTGCCTTGTCCACACCTTCCAGTACGTCGTGGATGATGCGGTGCTCCGCTTCCAGCCGGTCCACGACGGGCGCCAGCTTCGGATCAGCTCGCTTGATATGCGGGAAGAGCGATGCGTCTTCCAGCGAGTGGTGTGTGGTCACCAGACGGCAGTAGGACTCGCGGTACGTGCCGAGGGCCCAGTTGTTCTGCCGCATGGTCATGGTGTTGATGTGTGAGCGCGCCTGTCCGACGCCGATCGAGCCGGCAACGACCTGCTCGACCAGGTCGCGGATCTGCTCGAGGTCTGCGCGCAGATGGTCGTGTACGTCGATCAGATGCTGACCGGACGACAGCTGGTACGGCGTATACGTGCGCTCCGAGTCGAGCGCAGGACCGGTGGGTCGCTCCGACTCATCGAGCAGTTGTACGGCGCTTCGTCGTACCGCCGGAGGTGGAGTCGGCACGACGCTGAACCCACCTGCGCTTCGGGGCTCAGAAGACTGCGGAGACTCAGAAACAACCGACCCCGAGCGGACAGCTTCGACTGCCTCACGGACACCGGCGGCGACCTCGGCGAACCGGCGGATGTCGTCCGGGTCGTCGGAACCGAGGATGTACGTGCTCATGCCTTCGCCAAGGGTCAGGTCCGCGAGCTGATCGATCCACAGCTCCTCTGGCCCTTGCAGGAAGCCACCACTGCCACTGAATCGGCCGGACAGGTTGTAGAGCCGTCGTACCGAGGCTGGGTCGCGGCCTGCCTCGACCGCGGCCTCGTCGATGATCTTGTTCATCGCGGCGAGCTGGTCGGGACCGGCGTACGCGCTGCTGGGGAGCCAACCGGTGGCGAGGCGTCCGGTAACCGCGAGCATGCGGGGCTTGTACGCGCCCAGCCAGATCTCGACGTCATGAGCGGGCTGAGGGCCGCGCTTGGCGCCGGAGACGGTGTAGTGCCTACCGGGCAGGTAAATGCCACCACCGGTCGGTATCCAGACCTCGCGAATGATTGCGATGGCTTCTTCCAGCGCGGTGATGCTCTCGCCCGGGGTCAGCTGCGGACCCGCGTTGGCCGCGACGGCATCCAGGAGCCGCCGGCGCCGAGGCCAGTCCATGGTTCACCTTCACCTGTCAGAGGCTCGCTCGCCAGCAAAACTACTTCGCTGGATGAATAATCTCAAGCACAGAACATCTGCTGACGAACGGGATCGTCAAGGGCTCAGCAGTTCGAAGGCTTGCTGAGGGGTGAGGGTGGCGCCGGTGGTGTGGGCAGCCTGGTAAGCGTCCCCACCGAGGGCGGACTCGGTAGCCGAGACAGCCCGGGTCAGATCCTCGGACTCGGTGGCGGCGATCAGGTAGTTCTCGCTGGCGCGCGTGGCGGCGGCCGCGCCGAGGAGAGTGGCGGCGAGGGTCTTGTCGGGATGGCAGGCGGCGATGCCTTCCAGCGCCCAGCACATGCTGCGTAGCGAGCCGAACTCCTCGGAGACCCGGAAGGCCTCCATGTGCAGTTCCAAAGCTGCGGCGACGTCGCCCTGGAGCTCCCTGACGAAGCCGAGCTCCTCCAGCACTATCGACAAGTAGAGGACCTGCTCGCTCTGCCGGCGGGCGGCGTCGATCAGGGCCTGCAGGCGTTGCGATGCCTCCACGAGAGCGCCAGTACGCCGGGCCGCGAAGCCCAGCACGATCTCCGCGAGGGCTTGAGTCGAGCGTTGGCCTTGTTCGGTAGCCAGCCGCAGTGCGCGCTCGCCGTGCGCGCGTGCCGACTCATAGCGGCCTTGGCGGATCGAGGTCCACCCGAGCATGCCCAGCGCGCTGGCCAGCTCTGGCCACAGCCCCAGCTCTTCCGCTATCTGCGCGCTCTCGAGATGCAGCCGCGCCGACTCGTCGAAGTCGCCGATGAGTTCCGCGTGGGCGCCCAGCCAGCCCGTGGCCTGCAACATGCCCCACCGGTCTCCCAGCGACCGGAACAGCCGCACACTCTCGGCAGCATCGGCAGACAGGGCCGGCAGGTCCCCCCGTACGTGCGCATGCTTCGAGCGAGCCGCGAGTACCGCAGCCACACCCCACCGGTCTTCGTCGGACTCGAAGCTCTTCAGCGCGCGCTCCAATAGCGTCAGGCACGCGGCAAGGTCTCCCGCGTCGCTACCGGTGTAGGCGATCCACCACAGTCCACGAGCGTCAGCCGCGTCCACCCACCGGTCCCGCTCCCCCACTGCGTCGCTGTCACCCAGCAGGTACATGAACCCGGCTCGCCAAGCCCCGGCCCGAGCAGAACCAGGCACAGCCTCCAGCGACCGCAAGGCCTCCACCAGACGCCCACGCAGGAACCAGTACCAGGCCAACGCATCCACCAACCGGTCCGCCACATCCAACTGCCCAGTGGCGAGAGCCCGATCCAATGCGGTCCGCAAGTTGGCAGAGTCCTCGTCAAGCAACTGCAACCACCGACTCTGCTCACTACCGAACAGAGCAGGTCGGGCCACCTCGGCCAGCGACGTGTAGTACGACAGATGACGCTGTCGCACAGACTCCAGCTCATCGTTCGCACGCAATTTCTGCGTGCAGTACGCCGCCACAGACTCGAGCAACCGGTAGCGCGGCCCATCCACTCCTTGCACGGGTACGACGAGTGACCGGTCCACGAGCCGAACCAGTACATCCAGAACGTCCGGCTCATCACACACCGCGGCAGCGGCCTCCGCCGTACAGCCATCCGCATGTACGGCGAGCCGTCGCAGAACGGACTGCTCTTCCGGAGCGAGCAGCTCCCAACTCCAGTCGATCATCGCGAGAAGAGTCTGCTGACGCGGTGCAGCGCCGCGGTGTCCGGTCGCCAGCAACCGGAAGCGGTCGTCGAGGCGTGCCACGAGACCACGGACACCCAAAGCGCGCACACGCGTCGCAGCGAGCTCCAGCGCCAGTGGGATCCCGTCAAGCCGCCGGCAGAGCACGGACACGTCGGCAGCCGTCTCCGCGGACAGAGTGAAGCCGCGAGAGGCAGCCGCTGCGCGAGTCATGAACAGCTGGACCGCACTGCACTCGGCGAGCGCCTCGATACCCAGAGAAGGCGACGGGACGTCAAGCGGCGGCACACTCCACACGATCTCGCCGGCGAGGCCCAGCGGTTCACGACTTGTCGCCAGTACGCGCAGGCCCGGTGCGGCTGCCAGCAGCCGATCGGTCAGCTCGGCAACCTGTGCGACTACCTGCTCGCAGTTGTCCAGGACCAGCAGCCGCGAGCCGATGACTGCTGCCAACCGCTCGACCACGCCCTCACTTGAGCCGGTGGAATCCCGTAGATCCAGTGCGGCCTGCACTGCATCCGTGAGCGAACTGCTGACCGAGAGAGCGTCAGGTGTGACCGGTGCCAGCTCGACCAGTACGACGCCGTCCGGGAAGCGGTCCGCCACCTCGGCGGCTGCTGCGAGCGCCAGGCGCGTCTTGCCTACTCCCCCGGGTCCGGTCAGTGTGACCAGGCGTGCGGAGGACAGGCATGCGCTGATGTCGGCCAATGCGTCAGTGCGGCCGATGAGGTCGGTCAGCTGGGCCGGGAGGTTGGTGCGGGCGTGCGGGAGCTCCTGCGTGAGGATCGACTGTTGAAGGGCGACGATCTCCGGGTTGGGGTCCAGGCCGAGGTCGTCCAGCAGGAGGCGGCGGAGCTGCTCGTAGCTCTCCAGGGCCTCACTCTGCCGGCCGCTGCGGTAGAGAGCCTTCATGTGCGAGGCCCGGAGCCGCTCTCGCAGCGGGTAGGAGGCCACGAGGTCGACAAGCTCGCTGACCGGATAGTCACCCGAGCCGATCCGCGCCTCGTGCCAGGTCTCCAGAGCAGTCAGCCTCAGCTCGGTCAGTCGAGCTATGGCTGTCTCGACGAACGGTTCGTCGGCGAAATCGGCGTACGCCGGGCCACGCCACCACGCCAGCGCTTTGTCGAGCTCCCCGGCCGCAACCCGGTCCGCGAACTCCAGAGCGTCGTACGACGAGCTGTCGACGGTGAGTGAGTAGCCCGCGGGACCGGACTTGACCAGAGCGCGGCTGCCGCGCTCGGCGTCCTCGAAGGCGCGGCGGAGCTGTGAGACCTTGGCGGAGAGGGTGCCGGACGGGTTGCCAGGGAGTTCGTCGCCCCACAGGTCGTGGATCAGGCGGTCTCCCGGGACGGGGCGGCCCTCGTGGACCAGCAGGTCGGCCAGGAGCGCGCGGACCTTCAGACCCTGGATGACGACGGGCGATCCCGCGTCCGTCCAGGCTGTCACCGGTCCCAACACCCCGAAGCGCATGGCCGCACCTTATTCCGCTTCACTGGCCCAGCGACCGGAAAGAAACCGTAATGGGCTTCCGGCAGAGTCTGAAGCACCGGAAAGGAGGCAGGACATGCGACTGGCAGTGATCATCGGCAGCACCCGCCACGGGCGGTTCGGCCCGACCGTGGCGCACTGGCTGGTCCGGCAGGCGGCTAAGCAGTTCGAGGTCGACCTGGTCGACCTCGCCACCGCGAACCTGCCTGCCACCCTCCCAGACACCGACGACGAGACGCCGGCGGAGGTCGCCGTACTCGCTCCGAGGCTCGACAGTGCGGACGCGTTCGCAGTGGTGACGCCGGAGATCAACAGCAGCTTCCCGGCGCCGCTGAAGACCGCACTGGACTGGTACTACGAGGAATGGCACGCCAAGCCCGTCGCGATCGTCAGCTACGGCCGCGAAACCGGTGGGCGGTGCGCCACGGCGCAGCTCCGGCAGGTCTTCACCGAGCTGCAAGCCGTCCCTATCCGCAACACGGTCGCGCTGCCCTGCTACTGGGAGCAGTTCACCGCGGACGGCGACTGGCCACGTCCTTCCGCCGGCTACGAGGCGGAGGCCACGATCATGCTCGACCAGCTCGTCTGGTGGGCCGAAGCGCTCCGGGATGCGCGCACCAAGCGTCCCTACCGATCGTAAGACATGTGTTCTTGCGAACACTCTGAGAAAGGGAACGACCCATGAGGAAGCTGATCGAATCCACCTTCATGACCCTGAACGGCGCCATCGACAACCCCCAGGCCTGGAGCCCGCCGTACTGGGACGACGAGCACTCCGCCTACTCCCAGGCGCTGATGGACGGCGTCGAAGCGCAGGTGCTGGGCCGCGTCACCTACGAGGGTTTCGCCGACGCCTGGATGCAGCGCAGCGGCGACCCGTTCACCGACAACTTCAACGCGATGCCGAAGTACGTCGCCACCCGCACGCTCACCGAGTGGAAGTGGAACGCCCAGCCACTGGAGGGCGACGCCGCCGAGGCGGTCCGCCGGCTCAAGGCGGAGGACGGTGGCGACCTGATCAAGTACGGCACCGGGTCGTTCTCGAAAACGCTGCTGGAGAACAAGCTGGTCGACGAGTACCACTTCTGGATCTTCCCGGTGCTGGCCGACGGCGAGAACATGCTGCACGGCTCGGGCGTCGAGATCACCCACCTCGAACTGCTCGGCTCGACCACCTTCAAGTCCGGCATCGTCGTCCACAAGCTGGCCCCCGCCTGAGCACTCGTCCGACAACAGCACATTACGTACAGCACATCACGTACGGCACATCACGTACGGCACATCACGTACGGCGTCCAGCCGGCCACCGATTCACACAGGTGGCCGGCTGGACGCTTGTCTGCGCAGGTGCTGGGCACCGGTTCGGCTTCGGGGATGTGAGGCGGCGCTGGGGACCGCCTGCCGCAGGTCCCCGCGATCGGTTTCGCCAGATCGCAGGTCCGCACCAGAAAATCGGACTGGAGGTCTGATGGGTACCGTCCTGACCATCGTCATCATCGTCGTCGTCCTACTCGCGGCGGCCGCGGTGTTCTTCATGTATCAACGCAAACGTTCAGAGCAACTGCACCAGCGATTCGGCCCGGAATACGAGCGCACTCTCGAGGAGTCGGGTGACCAGCGCAGCGCCGAGCACGAACTGCGTGAGCGTGAGCGCCGCGTGTCGAAGCTCGACATCGTCCCGCTGAGCCACGAATCCGCCGAGCTCTACCGGGACGAGTGGGCCCGGATCCAGCAGAGCTTCGTCGATCGTCCCGGCTCCGCCGTGGCCGACGCCGATCAGCTTGTGCTGCGGATGATGCGCGAGACCGGATACCCGGTCGACGAGTTCGACCAGCGGGTCAACGCTATCTCGGTCGACCATCCGCAGGTCGCCGCGCACTACCGCGACGCACACCGGGTCGCGGTCGCCCAGGCGCGTGGTGAGACCGACACGGAGGAACTCCGCCAGGCAGTCACCTCCTATCGCGCACTGGTTGACGCATTGCTGACCGGCGACGAAGACGACAGCGCACGCCACCGCACCCAACCGACAGACGCGAAGGAGCAAGCATGACCAGGCACGATGACCGTCGCCTCGAACCGACGGCGAACGACGACCGCGTCATGACCGACACCGACCGCACCGACGCCGACCTGACCGACCGCACGACGGACGACCGGCTCGACGACCGCGTGGACCAACCGCAAGGCGACCGTACGTCGAACGCCATGCCGGGCAACAGCACCACCGAGGAACCACTGGTGGCGCCCGATGCGGTAGTCGACTTCCGGGCCCGCTGGGAGGTCATCCAGCAAGGCTTCGTGGACGACCCGCGCAAGGCAGTGAGCGAGGCGGACAACCTCGTCGACGACCTGCTCAAGCGCCTCTCGGAGACGTTCGACCAGCAGCACCAGGACCTGGAGAACCAGTGGTCCGACGGAGAGCCGTCGACCGAGGACCTCCGCTCGGCCCTGCAGCGCTACCGCGCCTTCTTCCAGCGCCTGCTGACCCTCTGACTCAGACACCCGTCTGACATCGGCCCCCTCTGACAGAGGCAAACTCCGGCACCGGCACCACATCTACACCAGACCGCACGGCCCGTACGGCAGACGTCGTACGGGCAGCGCGGTTTGTTGCCTAGGGCACGATGTTCTGGTTCAGATGGAACAGGTTGCCCGGGTCGTACGTGCGCTTCACCTCGGCCAGCCGGTCGTAGTTCTCCCGGTAGTTGTCGCGGACCCGGCCCTGGTCGTCGTCGGCCATGAAGTTGACGTATCCGCCCACCTCGGAGTGCGGCGCGACGTCCTCGTAATACGAGCGAACCCACTCGACCCCGGCCACGTTCTGCGCCGGGTCCGGCCACATGCCGGCGATCACCGTGGCGAAGTTCGCGTCCCGGTAGGCGAACGCGGTCGCTTCCGGCGTGACCCGGTGGCAGGCACCGTTGATCGGATAGATGTGCACGGTCGAGTTCACCGCCGGCAGCCCGGGCGCGTGCCGCAGGTGAGCCTGGATCGCTTCGTCGGTGAGTTCGGTGACGAAGTTCGCCTTCCAGTAATGCTGCAGCCCTGGTGGTACGAGCGCGTCGAACATGCCGTTCAACGCCGGATACGGCATCGGCCCGACGTGCTCGGCGACCACCGGCGCGAACTCGCGGAACTTCGAGATCTCCTCCTCGCCGCGGTCCAGGTCACCTGCCCAGCAGCCGACGATCGCGGCGAACGGCTCGCCGTGCCGGTTCGCCGGGATGAACGGCAGCGGCGGCGCGATCTGGAACGCCGGGAACCCGCCGAGCTGCTCCGGCGCGTCCTTGATCAGCTCCCGGAATCCCGACAGCACGGCGGCCGCGTCGGACAGCTCGAAGAACATCGGTCCGCCGTAGATGGCCGACACCGGCGCCAGCCGGAACTCCAGCGCGGTCACCACGCCGAAGTTGCCGCCGCCACCACGCAGCGCCCAGAACAGATCCTCGTTGTCCTTCTCACTGGCGATCAGGAACTGTCCGTCCGCGGTCACCACGTCGGCCGAGATCAGGTTGTCGCAGGACAGCCCGAGACCGCGGGCCAGGTACCCGATCCCGCCGCCGAGCGTGAGCCCGCCGACGCCGGTGGTCGAGATGATCCCGCCGGTCGTCGCCAGCCCGAAGGCGTGCGTGGCCGCGTTGAAATCGCCCCAGGTCGCGCCGCCGCCGGCCCGGGCGGTGCGGCTGACCGGGTTCACCCGGACGTTGCGCATCCCGCTCAGGTCGATGACGACACCGTCGTCGACAGTGCCGAACCCAGGCACGCTGTGCGAACCACCGCGCACCGCCAAGTCCAACTCGTTCGTACGCGCGTAGTCCACAGCGGCCATGACATCGCCGGCGTTCTCGCACCGCACCACGACCTGCGGCCGCTTGTCGTGCATCGCGTTGTAGACCCGGCGTGCCGCGTCGTACCCCTCGTCACCCTCGGTGAAGATCTGTCCTCTGGTGCGTTCCCTCAAGTCGTCGATCGTGCTCATGTCCGCTCCCCGGCCCGTCGCCTGTCGCCTGCCGGCGCGCGTACGGCGCGCGCCGCGTAGACCGGTCGCCACCGTCGAGCGCTGCGCGAACCTCACCCCAGAGAGCGTCTGAACCCCCGACGGGCAGCCGGCCCTCCCCCAGACCTCGCCCGTTCCACCCCGACACTCTCTCGCGGCCCTCGATCCGTCAATGCCTGAAAAGTTCTCCGGCCGATGTCGAAGCCGGTCCGTCGGCTCCGACCAGGAGGCGCAAGCAGAGCTCACCAGGAGGACATCATGCGGAAGATCATGTACTACGTGCACCAGTCGCTCGACGGCTTCATCGAGGGCCCGAACGGCGAGTTCGACTGGGCCGAGCTCGGTCCGAGGACGACTTCCGCGGCTGCCGCTAGGGACTGGCCGTTGCGGGGCCTGGAGGACGACCGCCGCGGCTGCCGTTAGAGGCTGGCGGTTGCGGCAGCGCGGAGGGCGTCGACGACCGCCGCTACGGCCGGAGTTTGGGTACGGCGGGTCAGCAGGAAGACCTGGCGTCCGACAGAGCCTTCGGCCGGTAGGCGGATGGCGACACCGGGCGCACTGTGGCCGAGGACCAGGTCTGGCAGGAGTGCGCCGGCGCCGGTGGTGCGGACCAGCTCGGGCAGGATGAGGAAGTCGTCGGACCTGTCACGGAGGTCCGGTTCGAAGCCGCCGAGCTCGCGGCACACGCGCACCTGCATCTCACGATGACCGGTGCCGGGTTGGCAGCACGCCCAGGGGACGTCAGCCAGCCGCGCGATCGGCACCCGGTCGGCGGTCGCCTCGGTCATCTGGTCGAGGACGAAGGCTTGCCGCTCGATGTTCGCCTCAGCGACGTGCTTCAGCTGGAAGTTTGCCCGCGTGCCGACGCCGGGCTCGTCCGGCACCTGTGTCTCGGTCATCTGAACTCCCCTTCAGTTCGCCGAGGTAGCGCCGGACGAGCCCTCCCCTGAAGGCCTTTCCCCGAAGCGTCGCCCTTTAGGGCAACGGCTGCCATTCGTCGTCGCGCATCCGGAGGATCGCCCACCCCACCGCGGCGAACCCGGCTGCCTGCAGACCCCAACCGAACAGATCCAGGGTGTGATTGGGCACGATGATCGCTGCGACGAAGTGGATCGGCTGCGAGACCATGACCGCCACCGCGGCCCACCGGCCGACGATCTGCGACCGCCAGATCGCGAGCCCCAGCAGGATGGTCCCGACCACGTGGCCGAGGACGAAGAACGCACCGGCCAGGTTCATCGATCCGTGTGTGACGTCGACCGCCTTGGCGATCGACGTGGCGTCCAGCCCCGCCGTTCCCGCTGACCAGGTGAACAGATCGCCGGACGCGGTCCACGGCAACGACAGGTACCCCGGTACGACGAGGAACAAGGCGATCGCGGTCAGCCACGGAGCCCGCCGACGGGTCAGCTTGCCGACGAAGTACGCCCCCGGAACCAGCGTCAGGATCCCGATGTAGCCGAACCAGAGGACCAGCGAACCGCGATCCAGATTGTTGACAATCTTATTGGTGATCGTCGACACGTCGTCGGTGGTGTTGTACGGCAGGAAGTACCGCAGCAACGCGATCGCGGCCGGCCCGATCGGTAGGGTCAGCGCCGCGACCCACCGCGACACCGGTCTTACATCAGTACCTGTCGTACTTGTCATCGTCTGTGTCATCGCGCACCCGCCAGCTGACGGGACGGCAGCAGCACGGCCACGACGCCGAAGACAGTTGCCGCGACTCCGATTCCCGCGCCTGCCACCGCCGCGGCCGGCACATCGGACACGAAGAACGCAGGTACGGCGAGCAGCGCCGACGCGATCCGCAGAGTGATCAGCGGAGCCAGCGCCCACCGCTTCCCCTGCCAGGCGAAGGCGAGAAGCACCAGGCTGATCACCCCGATCACCGACCCACCGACCGCGATCGCCATCGGCGGGTGCTCCCCGTCCGTCATCAGCGGCCCGAGCAGATCCACCACCGACACCAGCCCGAGCACGACTAGACCAGCCTTGTTCAACCGAGACATCTTGCTACCCCCTCGTCAGGTTTCTTGATGGCTCCACCGTCGCGGCTCACCCCGGTACGGCGCCTGGGCGCGGATTCCCTGCGGATCAGGCGGTTCCCCGGCCGATGCGGGATCGGATTCCCGAGACGCCGGGACACTTCCGGGCGCACACTGCGGATATGAACGCAGCAGCCGGCGCACCCTCCAGTCCAGCCGCGGGCATGGAGCGGCGCAGGTACCGCCCGGCTAGGCAGTTGCTCGCGGGCGGCTTCGGCGGGTTCGCCGTCGCGGAAGTGGTCGCGGCGCTCGTGCTCGCCGCGGTCATCGGCTGGGGCTGGCGGGATCTGCTGGACGCGTTCGTGGTCACGAACGGGGTGATGGGACTGACATTCGGACTGTGCGGTCTGGTGATCGCCTGGCACCGGCCGGCGAACCCGATCGGCTGGCTGTTCATCGCCGACGGCATCGGTCACGCCACGACAGCACTCGGCGCAACCCTCGCCCCGCTGATGGCCAACGCCGACGCTCCCGTGACCGCCCAACGTCTGATTGTCACCATCGCGCTGTCGGCGTGGCCGTGGTCGATCGGCCTCTTCCTCCCGCTCGCGCTCGTGTACTTCCCAACCGGTCGGCTGCTCTCCCCGCGCTGGCGCTGGGCAGCGATCGGCATCGTCGTCACCGCACCACTGTTCGTGCTCGAGACGATGGGCACCGGGGAGCCGATCTCCCCGGGTCTCCCCCGCGGCTACCTGTCCATCTCGTCGTACGACGAACTCCAGCCGCTGTGGACCGCCGCCGAGTTCCGCAACCTGGTCGCATTGGTGCTGGCGATCATCTGCCTGCTGATCAGATACCGTCGCGCCGACGAAACGGGCCGTCGGCAACTCCTGTGGTTGCTATTGGCATCCGTCATCGCGGTCCTCTTCGTCACCCCGTGGGCGTTCATCGCCGGTACGCCGATCCTTGTCCTGCTGGCGATTCCGCTCATCCCCGCGGCCGTCGCGGTCGCGATCGTGCGCTACCAACTGCTCGACATCCGGCTGGTCGTGTCGCGAGCACTGACCTGGGCGCTGTTGTCGTTGGTTGCCATCGGCGCCTATGCCGCGCTGGTCGCGCTCCTCGACTCCTTCATCGCGTCCCAGGTCGGGCGGTCCGCCGCGGTCACCGTGTTCGTCGCCCTGATCATCGCGCCGGTTCTCCCCCGCCTCCAGCATCTGGTCGACCGGGCGCTGTACGGCGACCGCAACGACCCGGCCCGGGTCGCGTCCCGCGTCGGCGAGCAACTGTCCGCCGGCCTCCCCGGCGTTGTCGCCGCGATCCGCTCCGCCCTCCGCCTCCCGTACGCCGCGCTGATTGTCGACAATAGGATCGTCGCCAACGACGGCACTCCCCCGGACATCGACACACCTCACACTGATGCACCGCAGACTGATGCACCGCAGTCCGCTGCACCGCGATCCGCTGGACCACGGGCCGCCGGAGCGCTCGAGGTCGTACCGCAGACCGCCGGAACGCATACCGACGCACCACGGACCACCGGATCGCGGGCGGTCGTACCGCAGTCCGCTCTACCGCAGTCCGCTCTACCGCAGACCGCCGGAACGCATACCGATGCACCGCGGCCCGCCGGATCGCGGGCGGTCGTGTCGCTGGAGCTCGAGTACGGCGGTCAAGTGGTCGGATCGCTCGAAGTCGGAGTGCGATCGGGCGAGTCCGGGTTGTCGTCGGCGGACCGCAATGTGCTCGCGCTGGTCGCCGTACCGCTTGCTGTTGCCGTGCAGGCGACCCGTCTCTCGACCGAACTGCAGTCGTCGCGCGAGAGGCTCGTCTCCGCCCGGGAGGAGGAACGCCGCCGTCTCCGCCGCGACCTCCACGATGGGCTCGGCCCGACGCTGACCGGTGTCGCGTTCACCGCCGACGCGGCCGCCAACCTCGTCGTCACCGACGCTGCCCGAGCTCACGAACTCCTCGCCACCCTGCGCGCGGACACCCGCACCGCGATTGCCGACGTACGGCGCCTTGTCGACGATCTGCGACCACCCGCGCTGGACGAACTCGGCCTGATCGGCGCATTGCGGCAGCGTGCGGACCAACTGTCGTTCCGTGCGGACGGCGCCTCGATCCAGGTCGACGTGTCGGCTGACGGGCTGCCGATGCTGCCCGCGGCGCTGGAAGTCGCTGCTTATCGGATCGCGACCGAGGCGCTGACGAACGTTGTACGGCACTCTCGGGCGACGTCCGCCGTACTGGCGTTGCGCTGTGGCACCGATCTGGAGATCGAGGTAAGCGACGACGGTCCGCCGAACAGGGCTTGGCGCCCAGGCGTCGGCATGCATGCCATGCGAGAGCGGGCCGCCGAGCTGGGTGGGAAGTTCGAGGCCGGCCCGACGCCGCGTGGCGGGCTCGTCCACGCGAGTTTTCCCTTGGAGCGCGGATGATTCGCGTTGTGTTGGCCGACGATCACCCGGTGGTCCGGGCGGGCCTCGCGGCGCTGCTCACGTCGCTGGACGGAATTGAGGTAGTCGGCGTCGCGGCAACCGGGCGAGAAGCGGTTCGCGAGGTGATCACGACGCGCCCGGATGTCGCCGTACTCGATCTGCAGATGCCGGACCTCGACGGTTTCGCGGCGACGCGTGAACTGGCGCGGTCGGCGCCGGAGGTCGCTGTCCTCGTGTTGACAATGTTCGAGGACGACGATTCGGTCTTCGCCGCGATGCGGGCCGGCGCTCGCGGCTATTTGGTGAAAGGTGCCGAGCAAGAAGAGATCGCCCGGGCGATCCAGGCGGTGGCCGCCGGCGAGGCGATCTTCGGGCCGGGCGTCGCGCGGCGCATGCTCGGCTTCTTCTCCGCACCACCGCCCGCGGCCGAGCCGTTCCCCGAACTCACCACGCGCGAACGCCAGATCCTCGACCTTCTCGCCGCCGGCCTGTCCAACACCGCCATCGCCGACCGCCTCGACCTCGCGTCGAAGACCGTCGCCAACAACGTCTCCGCCATCTTCACGAAGCTCGGCATCGCCGACCGCTCAGCCGCCATCGTCCAGGCCCGCAACGCCGGCCTGGGTTCGGACGGCGGCTAGCCGATCGCCTTGAGGTAGCGGGTGCCGATCGTTTCGAGGTGGGTGAGCAGGGCGGGCGGGCCGTCCACGTGGAAGTCGAGCCCGAGCATGCCGATGTAGACGGCGATGATCTCGAGCGAGTCAGCGCCGGTGACGAGGACGCTCGTACTGTCGTCGACCGACTCGACCACGCCGACCGCGGCGTGGATCCGGGACAGCACCTCCTGTGCCGGCGCGAACACCGTGATCCGGGCGTGCACCTTCCACCCGGTCGTCGCGACGTCGCGCAGTACGAAGTCGGTGTAGTCGTCAGCCGCCATCGGACGGGGCTGATAACGCCGACCCGTTGCCATCCGCAACGACATCCAGTCGACCCGGTACGTTCGCCAATCGCCGGTCTCGTCCCGGGCGACGAGATACCAGTACCTTTGCCAGCTCACCAGGCGGTACGGCTCGACCAGAATGGGCAGGTCGGCGCCCCGGCCCGACCCGGCGCCACGCATCAGCGCACCTGTCAGGATCGAATAGTCGAACCGCAGGTGGTGCTCGTCGCGGATGCAGGCCGGGATCGCGGTCAGCGCGGCCGGATCGATCTCGGGATCCGCGACGTTCGAACCGGTGTTGTCCGGCCCCTTCGACATCGCCCGATGGATCGCGTTCACCTGGCGCCGGAGCCGATGCGGCAGGACCTGCTCCAGCTTCGTCAGCGCTCTCGCCCTGCTGTCGACCATCCCGGCGACGCCGGCGACGGCCGCGAGCTTTGACCGGGGTCAGACCAGGTCAGGTGCGAGCCAGGCGTGGTCGACTGGTAGCAGTTCCACCGACTGGGGTGGGCGCAGGAACCCGGCCGCCCTGATCGCTTCGACCGTGTCGAGGTAGTCCTGCGAGGACGTCAGCGCCTCGGCGGCGGCTAGATCCCGCCACAAGGTGATCGCCGCTCGCCCGTCCGCGGTCCGCGCGAAGAAGACGGCCCGACACCCAGGCTGCCGCTGGAACATCGGCAACGACCGGTCCGCCGCGAACGCGTCGTACTCCTCGGCCCGGCTCTCGTCGAGCCCGGTCCGCCAGATCCGCGCAATCATCCGCCGCTCCCTCCGACGGTTTCAGCCTAACGGCCACGGGAGCGCCCAGTTGACCTGGATCCGTGAACGGCCGCCGAGGTGTCCGAGCCCCGTCCATACCGTGGAGGGGTCCTCCCCTGACGTTGTCCCTTCTCCCCTGGTATTCGGAGGGAGAACGGACCACTTGAGGGGAGGACCCCTGAAATGGCGCGGGGAGCACGGTCGCCGTGGTGATCGGCATGTTCCCCCCGACACCGGCGGGATCGGCGGACACCACCGGGATCCCGTCGTACTTGTGCCACTTGAAGAGTCTGTCAAGACATCTGCGAAAAGGCTCTTCAGCAACCGGCGGCCCAACGACAGGTAACCGATCGCTGTGCCTCCTGGGCTGCGGGTCTGTCCTGTGAGGCCGCCACACCCATTGCGCGTGGAGTGTGTCGGCCTACGACATGGATCGGTGTTCGCGGTGGACCTAGTTTCCACCCATGGATCCAAGCAACGCGCCCGGACGCGGTTCCGGGGCGGTGATCGAGACCACCGGACTGAGCAAGAGTTTCCGCGGCTTCACCGCCATCGACGGGGTCGGCCTCACCGTCTCGGAGGGTGACGTGCATGCGCTGGTCGGGCCGAACGGCGCGGGCAAGACGACGCTGTTCAACCTGCTAACCGGCTTCCTCAAGCCGAGCGCCGGTCAGATCAGCCTCAGCGGCCGGGACATCACCGGCTCGTCGCCGGACCGGATCGCGCGGCTGGGTGTGGCCCGCTCGTTCCAGATCACCAACCTGTTCGAGCAGTTGACGCTGCAGCAGCACGTCGAGCTCGCCCTCATGGGTACGACGAAGCTCGGCCATCGGTTCTGGGTGTCCGACCGGGTCCTGATCAGGTTCCGGGAGCGTGCGGGCGAACTCCTCGACGAGGTCGGTCTCGCCAGGCATCGCGGCGTACCGGCCGGCACTCTCGCCTACGGGCAGAAACGTGCGCTCGAGCTCGCCCTCGCACTCGCTCTCGATCCCGCTGTGCTGCTTCTCGACGAGCCGACCGCCGGCATGGGGATGGAAGACGTCGAGCGAACGGTCGAGCTCGTCCAGCGGATCCGTGCGAACCGGACCGTCGTTCTCGTCGAGCACAACATGAGCGTCGTCGCAGGTCTCGCCGACCGAGTCACGGTGCTGCAGTTCGGCCGGATCCTGACCGAGGGGACGTACGAGGAGGTGCGCAACGACGCGCGGGTGATCGAGGCGTACCTGGGCGGTGAGTCCGCTGCTTAGCGTGCAGGGCGTCAACGCGTCGTACGGCGAGGCGCGGGTGCTGCGCGACGTATCGCTCGACGTCTCAGCCGGCGAGGTGGTCACACTCGTCGGCCGCAACGGCGCCGGCAAGACGACCCTGCTCCGCTGCCTGATGGGACTGCACCGTCCAACTGCGGGAACCGTCACCCTGGGCGGCACGGACATCACCAATCTGCCGGCCGACCGGCGTGCCCGTCGAGGTCTCGGATTCGTGCCCGACGACCGCGGCATCTTCGCGAGCCTGAGCGTCGAGGAGAACCTCAGGCTGCCGCCCCGGGTCAACGACGACGCGTGGTCCATGGACCGCGTGTACGAGTCGTTCCCCGTGCTGAAGGAACGGCGCAAGTTCCCTGGGACGAAGCTTTCCGGCGGCGAGCAGCAGATGCTCGCCATCGCCCGCGTACTGCGGATGGGCGCCCGGCTCCTGCTGTGCGACGAGCCGACCGAAGGTCTTTCACCGGTGCTCGTGCACCAGATCGGCGACATCCTGCGCGACGTCAAGGCGGCCGGGGTGACGGTGCTGCTCGTCGAGCAGAACGTCCGGTTCGCCTCCACTGTTGCCGACCGCCACTACCTGCTCGCCCAAGGCCGGGTCGCGCAGACGCTGGACAACGCCGAGGTCAAGGAACGCGAGCACGAGCTGCTCGAGTATCTCGGCATCTGACCCACCACCGGAGGAGAACTGATGCGACGAAATCTCATCCCGGCGATCTCGGCCCTGGCGGTCGTCTCGCTGCTGGCGGCCTGTGGCGGCGGGGCGGGCGGACCGTCCGGTGGTGGGGGGAAGATCAGCGACGACAAGATCGTCCTGGGCGTCCTCAACGACCAGACCGGCATCTACAGCGAGCTGTCCGGTCCGAATGCGGTCAAGGCGGTGCAGATGGCCGTCGACGACTTCAAGGCCAAGCACGCCGACGATGCCGTCACCAAGAACATCGAGGTCGTCGTCGCCGACCACCAGAACAAGCCGGAGATCGCGAACACCAAGGCGCAGGAGATGTACGACCGGCAGAAGGCCGACATCATCCTCGACGTACCGACCTCGTCGGCCGCGCTGGCGGTGGCCGGCGTAGCGCTCGCGAAGAAGAAGCTGTACATCAACATCAGCGGCGCCACCACCGAGCTGACCGGTGACAAGTGCAACAAGTACACCTTCCACTGGGCGTACGACACGTACATGCTTGCGAACGGCACCGGTACGACGGTGACCGAGGCCGGCGCGAAGAAGTGGTACATCGTTTACCCGGACTACGCATTCGGTCAGGACATGAAGAAGAGCTTCACCGCGGCGATCCAGGCGGCCGGCGGTCAGGTCGTCGGTGAGAAGGCGTCGGAGTTCCCCAACACCAGCGGAGACTTCTCGTCCCAGTTGCTGCAGGCACCGGCTGCCAAGCCCGACGTACTGGGCACGATGCACGCCGGTGGCGAGCTGGTGAACCTGGTCAAGCAGTACAACCAGTTCAAGCTGAAGGACAAGGGCATCGCCCTGTCGGTCGGCCTGATGTTCATCACCGACATTCACTCGCTCGGACCGGACGCATTGGCCGGCACGAAGTTCACCGACGCCTGGTACTGGAACTTCGACAAGCAGAACCGTGACTGGGCAGACAAGTTCAAGGAGAAGACCGGGTCCCGCCCGTCGTTCGCGCACGCGGCCAACTACTCGGCCGCGATGAACTACCTCGAAGCGGTTCAGGCGGCCGGCACCGACGCCTCGGACGACGTGGTGAAGAACCTGGAGGGCAAGGAGATCAACGACGTCTTCCTGCGCCACGGCAAGGTCCGGGCCGAGGACCACAGCGTCATCCACGACGTCTATCTGGCCGAGGTGAAGCCGAAGAGCGAGGTCAAGGAGGACTACGACTACGAGAAGATCCTGACCACCATCCCGGCGGACAAGGCGTTCAAGCCGCTGTCCGAGAACACCTGCAAGATGGGTTAGGACCACCCCGGATGAGCGAACTGCTTCAGCATGCCTTCAACGGCCTCGTCAACGGGAGTTTCTATGCGCTGCTGGCGCTCGGGCTGTCGGTCATCTTCGGGATGCTCGGGGTGGTCAACTTCGCCCACGGCGCGTTCTACATGCTCGGTGCGTTCGGCGCGTTCATCCTGCTCAGCGAGGCGAACCTGGGTTTCTGGCCCGCGCTGGTGATCGTTCCGTTGGTACTGGGCGGGCTGGGGATGGGGCTGGAGCGGGTGCTCGTCCGGCGATTGGTCGCGCTGGATCCGCTGTACAACTTCCTGCTCACGTTCGGGCTGACGTTGATCCTCCAGGATCTGCTCCGGATGAAGTACGGCTCGCAGGCCCAGCCGTATCCGCAGCCGGCCGGCCTGGGCGGCTCACTGAACCTCGGTCTGTTCGACTATCCGGCGTACCAGGTGTTCGTGCTGGGCTTCTCGGTGCTCGTCTCGCTCGGCGCCTGGTTACTGCTGGCCCGGACCAGGATCGGCATGATCGTCCGCGCGGCGACGGAGCGGCCGGAGCTGACCCGGGCCTTGGGCATCAATGTCGGGCGATGGATCTCGCCGGTGTTCGGCGTCGGCATCGCCCTGGCCGGACTGTCCGGCGTACTCGCGGCCCCGATGCGGGCGGTCAGTCCGCTGATGGGCGCTGATCTGATCATCCTGGTGTTCGCCGTCGTCGTGATCGGCGGTCTCGGGTCGATCTTCGGCTCGGTCGCCGCCGGGTTCCTGATCGGCATGTTGCAGGCCCTCGGCAACGTGTACGTCCCAGGGCTGGCGACCACGTCGGTCTTCATCGTGATGGCCATCGTGCTGCTGTGGCGGCCGGCTGGTCTGTTCGGCCGTGAGGAGACTGCGGTATGACGGCGCTGGCTTTTCGCAAGCTGGCGGCGATGCCTCGCCTGTGGCGACTCGTCGGGTTGCTCGCCGGGCTGCTGATCGCACTCGCGTTGCCCTGGTTCATCTATCCGCCGGTGGCGATGGACATCATCGCCTGGGCGCTGTTCGCGGTGGCGCTCGATCTGCTGCTCGGGTTCACCGGACTCCTGTCGTTCGGGCATGCGGCGTTCTGGGGTAGCGCGGCTTATACGGCCGGCGTGATCGCCATCAAAACTGGTGCGCCCTTTCCGGTCGCGATCCTCGGGGCGGCAGTCGTGGCGATGGTGCTGGCCGTGCCGATCGCGCTGCTCGCCGTACGGAGTACAGGCATCTACTTCGCGATGGTGACACTTGCCTTCGCGCAGATGGTGTACTACGTCGCGAACCAGTGGCGCAGCCTGACCGGTGGAGAGAACGGGCTGCAGGGCATCCCGAAGAACCTGTTCGGGCTGGATCTCTCGGATCCGTTCTACTTCTACTACGCCGGCCTGCCGATCGCACTGATCGGACTGCTGATCGCGTGGCGCGTGGTCCACTCCCCCTTCGGGCGGGTCCTCGTCGCGATCCGGGAGAACCCTGCGCGCTCGCGTTCGCTCGGCTACCCAGTGGACCGGTACAAGGTGATGATCTTCGTGATCTCCGCCGGGCTGTCCGGACTCGCTGGTGGCCTGTACGCCGTCAGCCACGGGTTCGCGTCGTTGCAGGAGGTGTACTGGACGACGTCCGGCAAGGTCGTGATCATGACGGTGCTGGGTGGTATCGGGACGCTGTGGGGCAGTACGATCGGCGCCGCTTTGATCGTGGAGGTCGAGGACTACGTCGCGACCTCGGGTATCCACATCGGCCCGCTGAACATCACCGGTCCGGGCCTCATCGCCGGGCTCATCTTCGTGGTCGTCGTACTGCTCTTCCGGCGGGGCGTCTGGGGAACCGTGGCGCACCTGTTGCGTCGGCGCCGCGACGTTCCAGAGCCACATCTCAGTGGTACGGCTCCGGATGTGGCCGAGCACGAGCCGGCCGTGGCGCAGAAACCATGACATGAACACTCCGCCGCATCTCGACGCGGGCCGGATCTACCGACTCGCGCCGTTCGAGGAGGTGGTCACCGAGCTGCGGAAGACACTCGCCGCCTCGGTCGTTCCAGGAGTTGCCGGCGGCAACGGGTTGTATGTTCTGCTTGGCGAAGGCGGAGCCACGGTCGCAACGTTCGACCACGCCGCGCTGACTGCCCGTCGTACGCCGGCTGTGTCGGCCCTGGCCACGGACGCTCTCGCGCGGGACGAGGTACGGCGGCTGGCGGTCTTCGGGACCGATGTGCAGGCTCGCGAACACGTCCGTGCGATGCGCTGGATCCGGCCTTCTCTGGAGCAGATCGAGATCGTGGGTCGTGAGCCGGTGGCAACCGAGCGGTTCGTCGCGATGCTCCGCGGCGAAGGGCACCCGGCCGTTGTGGCGAGCGCGGCGGACGCCTCCAGCGCGGACTTGATCTGCACGTGTACGTCGAGCCCGGAGCCGATGCTGATCGGCGAGAAGGTGGCGGCCGGCACGCACATCAACGCTGTCGGATGCGGTGAACTGCCGACGGGTCGGGTCGTCGACGACCTGGTTGCGCTGGCCCGCGGTCAGGTCCGGCGCGAGTCTGCCGACGAGGTGACGATCTTCGTGCCGCCAGGGCTTGCCGTGGAGGATCTCGTAGTGGCGACTCTGGCCGCGCGGAACGCCGGCCTGATCGACTAGGCCGTGTCTGATGGTCCCGCGCCGTAGCGAGGAGGTGCCGTGCCGAGTGCCGCGCAGTAGGCGCGGGACCATCAGACACGGCCTTAGGACCGCACGAGGCGGTGGAGCCTGAGAGCAAGCTGGATCTCCAGTGAAGGCTCGGCTTCCTGCCAGTCGGGGCCGAGGAGTTGCGACACCCGATCGAGGCGCTGGGCAACGGTGTTGACGTGTACATGGAGATCGTCCTTGGCGCGGGTCAGGTTGCCGCCGTTCGCAAAGTAGGTCTCCAGGGTCTGGATCAGCCCGGTGCCGCGGCGTTCGTCGTACTCGAGCACAGGACCGAGTATGGCGTTCACGAACCGCTCGACGCCTCGAGCCTCACCGAGCAGCACCCCCATGAAGCCCAACTCGCGGCTGCTCGTCCCATCGCCGCACCGGCCGAGCGCCGTCAGCGCCTCCAGGCATCGCAGCGACTCGGCGTGGGCGGCCGGAACACTCTCGGGTCCCGACACCGGGCCCGCCGCACCGACTGTCACCGGCTGCCCGATCGCGACCGCCAACTCCTTGGCGAGCCGCCGCGCCGCCGCCCCGGCTTCCTCGCCGGGCAGCAGCAGTACTGCGCGATCCTGATGCAGGCCTGCGATTCCGTCTGACTGCGAGGCAAGGTGGCCGGCTGCGAAAGCCAACCGGTGCAGGCGCTCGCGGTCCGCCTGCGCGACCACCACAGCGAACTCCCCGTCGCAGTTGAAGCCGACCTGTCGCGCGCGCTCCCTCAGGGCATCCGCGGCTCGCTCGCCATTCGTGACCAGGTCGGAGATCAGCTCGCCGCGGATCCGGTTCTCCGTCTCCATCGCCGTACGCTTCATCAACTGCAGCAAGGCGGTGACCAGTGCAGCGCGTTCCAAGACCCGCTGATCCGCACCTTCCAGGTCTTCTCGCCCTTGCAGTACGAGCGCCCCGAACTCCTCCGAACCCGCCACCACGGCAGCAAACCAGGTGCCGTCGCGACAGACAGCTCGACCCTCGGCACGCGACGCTGCGACGGCCTTGAGCCACTCGGCCGGCGCATCATCGGCTTCCAGCACGGACAGGCGACCGCCTAACACCTCCGTGACCGCGGCGGCGACCTCCTCGACACCACCGCCACGCAATGCGAGATCGGCAAATCGATCGTGGGCCGCGGCTGCCCGTTCCACCGCCTCACTGTGCCGACGTACCAGGGTGTTCGCCGCATCGAGCTCCCGTACCGCGGCCCGCGCCTCCTCGAGCAGCCGTGCCCCATCGATCGAGATCGCCGCATGTGCTGCCAGCGAGCACAGCAGCGAGATCTCGTTCCTGGCGAACGGGCGCCTGCTGCGGTCGGCCGCGAACAGCACCCCGAGCACTTGCGGTCCCAGCAGCAGCGGTACGCCGAGAATGGCCATCAGCCCTTCATCGGAAACGGCACTGTCGACGTCCTGGACGTGATCGAAGCGCTGGTCAACGGCGTAGTCGTCCGTGGCGTAAGGCAACGAAGTATCGGCGACCAGGCCGCCCAGACCAGCTCCCATCGCGAGGCGGACCTGCTGAAAGGTCGCCGAGACCGCGCCGGCCGTGGCCCGCATATACGTGTCACCGCGGTCGGGGTCCATCAGCATCAGGTACGCGACATCAGTGTGCAGCAGCGTGCGATCGCGTTGAGCACACCGTCGACATCCTGCAGCCCGGCGAGGTCACCTGCCGTCTCGAACAACGCCTCCAGTTCGATCTCCCGACGCCGGCGATGCTCGAGCGCCCGCCGTACCCTCAGCGCAAGCGACTTCGCCTGCTCGAGGTCGTTGAGCCGTTGTGGGGTGGCGCCCTTGGCGACCGCAGCACGCAGCGGCTCGTCGTACTCCTCGGGTCGGGCGTCGCGAGCGAGCAAGCTCAGGAAGGGCGTGTCCTTCAGCGTGCTGTCCACCCTCCGTCCATCACGAAGGAGGTGCCGGTGATCGAATCGGAGTGCGGTCCGCACAGGTAGGCGGCGAGCTCAGCCACCTGCTCGGGCTCGATCAGCCGCTTGACCGCCGCCGGCGCCAGCATGATCCGCTCCAGCACCTCGTCAGGCTCGATGCCATGGGCAACCGCCTGGTCCTCGACCTGCCTCTCGACCAACGGCGTCCTCACATACGACGGGTTGATGCAGTTCGAGGTGACCCCACGCGCAGCACCCTCCAACGCGATCACCTTCGACAACCCCTCGAGCCCATGCTTGGCCGCTACATACGCCGCCTTGAACGGCGACGCGCGCAACCCATGCACCGACGAGATATTGACGATGCGCCCCCACCCGCGCGCATACATCTGCGGCAGCACCTGCTTGGTCAGCCGGAAGGGGGCTTCGAGCATGACACGCAGCATGAGCGAAAACCGCTCCGATGAGAAGTCCTCGACCGGGCTGATGTGCTGCAACCCCGCATTGTTGATCAAAACGTCACAACGCAGGCCGAGCGCATCCACGGCGTCGAGATCGGCCAGATCGACGGTTACTGCCCGCCCACCGACCTGCTCCGCGACCCGCTCGGCTCCGGGGCCGTCGACATCAACCACAATCACCTCAGCGCCCGCGTCGGCAAACCTCTCCACACAGGCCGCCCCAATCCCACTGGCCCCACCCGTAACGACCACAGACCGCCCGCTCAACCCAAGCCCCGCATCACCCATCCCCCGACGCTAGGCACCCTGGGCCACGTCGAACACATGCGCTACTCACACACCGACACGCCGACCGGTGTCCGCAGCAGACATACACGGGGACCTGCCCGCCATGCTCCGTCAACTGCGGCACCCAGTGAGTCCTGTGGATAAGTCCAACGACGGCAGATCCGGCTCAACTAGGCTGAAGCGACCGTCGGTGAAGAGAGTTCAGATGTCCACACAGAGACACCGCAGGGCCGGCCCAACGGTGATCGCGTCAACGTCATCGACACGGCGACCGCCGCACACAATCTCCCGCAGATGCTGGAGCGATTCCGCACAGGCCGGCTTGAACCATTGATCTTCGGCGATGACGGCCGACCAGAGGGCGTGATCGTCTCCTTCGACGATTGGGAGCGGCTCGAGGCTCTCGCCGAGGACGCCAAACAGGGCGAGCGTGCACGGGACGTGACTCAGCGACGGGTGTCGACAACACCGGCTGAAGAGTACGTATCAGCGGACGAACTCGCGGAAGAGTTCGGCTGGAACCTCGACAGCAACCGTGAGCCACCGACCGCGCCATGAGCGCCACTTTCCACCTGCTCGTCCATCCAGAACCGCGTGATCAGCTCCGCGACTTGCGTGCCCGCAGCCAGGTCGACCCCACCCGGACCTCCGTGACTGCGCGGAGATCAAGCTCCCCGTTGTCCAGGAGTTCAACCGGCGCCGGGCTCCGATGGGTCCCTCACACCGACTTACTTACCGCGAGTTCGACGGTCTGAGTGCATCGGATCCTCCCGTTCGACAGATCATCGCCTTCGAACCGCGCAAGGACGGTCGTCCCTTCGACGTAGCCGCCCGACGACTCGGGCGCTCCAAGGGCGCTCCGCTGAGCGAACTCGACCACCTGCCTGAGGTCCGACCGGCGACCGGCCCGGACAAGGACGCGGCCCGCCCGATCTCGCCCGTCCGAATGCCGCTACCTCCTGACATCGCCCAGGCATTGAAAGCATGCGATGGGTTGTCGCCGGCCTCGGCCGCACTTCTCACCCAAGTCCGGGAAGGAACGGCGGCAATCCGGCGCCGGATCTCACCCGAGGGTCCCGCACAATCCAGATAGCACTTGAACCGATCCGCACTTGCGCCCTGCCGGATGTATCGATTCGTCATTGAGGAAATCTGAGCTCGGAGATCTCAGTCAGATCGATCCCGTAACGGGCATACACCTTGACCGTGTTCTCACCGGTGAGAACGTCCTCGGAGATGCCCAACGCCTCGCCGACCCGGACCACATGCTCCCGCGACTGTCCCTCGATCTCGAGGTACGACGGAATCAGAGGCCACGAGTCGATCTCCAACTGGGCGCCATCAAGCGCGAAACTGACCCCGCCGAGCACCCAGACCGACGATCCGGTCCGCCAGTTCATCCGGCTCGACATCCCAGCACCTTGGCCTCGAACTCGATCGGCATTTCTCCCTCTCGGCGCCGTACTTCACCCGCAAGCGTCCGAAACTCTGCGGGGGTCTGCCGACCTCAGGGGAGCCATCGATGTCTTCCCAACGCCCACTATGCCGGACTGCGATCGGGACCGACTCCATCAGGAATCGTCTCGTCCCGCAGGTTGTCTTTCTGGAAGACTGTCAAGCGAACCCGGTTCAGGGCGTCCTCCGTGGGCAACCGCAGGCCAGGGTCATGCATCGCGCCGCAGTACTCGCATGCGTGTTTGTCGTGCTCGCCGAATTCATGGCAGATATGACCCCGCACGCCGTCGAACCAGCCGAACCGGCACCTCACGGCACCATCGGATCGTCGTGGCCCTCTCGGATCTCGGCCCGCGGATCGACGCACTCGGGCTCGCTGACTAGCTCGCACCGCAGTAGGCGGCCCGAGAGGTTGTGAATGCGCAGGCGGATGACCTTGGCGTACTGCTCCGCTAGCTCCGGCGGAGCGACGTGCTCTTCGATCAACTGATCGCCGAGCCAGAGCTGCACCTTCCAGAGCACTACATGGACCTCCGTCACAGACATCTCCTAGCAATCACTCGGCGCGGTGCGCGGGCGCATCATCGAGTCTGCAGACCGGTGGCCGCGTTCGAGAGAGGCTCGGTGCGGACAGTGAGGTTGTCCGCGTGGACGGTCAATCCCTGACAGGTGACCTGGCAAAGGGGGACCGTCTGCGGTAGGGGCCAGTTATCATCGCAGGGTGGCGCATTTGGCGACGTACGACGGTCTGACCTCCTGCGCCGGCAGCTTGTTCTGGTTGGAATCCAGCGGTGATCGGCATGTCCTGAAGCGTTGGAGCCCTGGTGTCGGCACATCGCTGGCAGCACCCGGTGACTTCGATATCGATAGCGGGATCCACGCCTATGGCGGCGGCACATTCGCGACGGCTGCGAACGATCTGTGGGGCGTCGCGGGCCAGGATGGGCGTATCTATCGGCTCAGTCCCTCGGATGCGATACCGCTCACCGCTCGGTCGTCGGATGCGTACGGTGACCTCATCGCGTCTGGCGACGAGCTTCTATTCGTCAGTGAAGGGCGTGACGGCGATCAGATCCGAGCGGTGAGTACGACCACTGGCCTCACACGGCTCCGCCAGCAATCCTCCGGGTTCCTGGCGGCACCGCAGCCATTCGACGACAAGTTGGCCTGGGTGAGCTGGACCGCCGATCAAATGCCGTGGGACAGTACCCGGCTTTGGCTCACCCACTACCAACCGACGGGCGAAGTCTCGTCCCGTTCGCAACTCGTAGCCGGAGGTGCTGACGAGTCAGTAGTTGAGCCGCGGTGGGGCCCCGACGACAACCTCTACTTCATCTCAGACCGGACAGGTTGGCTCAATCTGTTCCGATGGGACGGAGACGTCACTCATCCAGTGGCACCTGTAGCGGCTGACTGCGCCGCCGCCCCGTGGGAACTTGGCTACCGCAGTTACACGTTCCTGAACGATGGATCGATCGCCATCCGCGTCCGGGCAGGCCTCCGCGATCGTCTGATGATCGTTGACCGAACCGGCCATCGGCAGACATTGGATCTGCCCTACACGTCCATCAAGCCATATCTCGCCGCCCTGGATGACAAGGTCGCCGTCATCGCGGGGACGCCCACCACTGCACCGGCAGTTGTTGTAGTGGACCGCGAAGGCTCTTGCTCCACCATCGCCGGCGAACCGACTTCCGACCAGACACTCCGCATGCCGGAGGAGCGTTCGCTCGGCGAACTGATGTTCCTGTTGCATCCGCCGGTAGGGGCCGATGACAACTGGAGCGCACCCGTCATTGTTCGGGCACATCCCGGTCCAACCGATGAGGTCACCTTCCGGCGTGATCCGCAGGCCGATTTCTTCAGTCGCAATGGCTTTGCTGTGGCCGACGTCGATTACCGCGGCAGCACCGGCCACGGCCGCGAGTTCCGCCGAAGCCTCTACGGCCGCTGGGGCCTTGACGACGTAGCAGACTGCCGGACTCTGGCGGAACATCTCGTAAGCATCGGTACGGCGATCGAAAGACAAGTCTTCATCTGTGGAGCGCCCATCGTTGATCCGAAACGCTGGGCGGATAGCGTGCCGCGGTTTCAGCGAGCGCACGCAACGGCATTGTCCGTAGGCGCAGGACCTGTCACAGCTGGGGAGATCACCCGACCGGTGCTCCTTGTGCACGGCCGCCGCGACCCGATCACCTCGGCCCAGGACACCGCGGACCTTGCGGCGAGCTTGCAGTCTCGCAACGCAGACCATGAGTTGTTGCTCCTCGATACCTCTAGTCACACCCTCGCAAGTCCAGATCTGGCGAACACAGTGCTGGAAGCCGAACTCAAGTTCTTCCGCCGGATCATCGACTCAGCCCGGTAACGCCGATCGCACGTACTCCCCAAACTCCACCACGGACCTGAGTTCCGCATATGCGACAAGCTCCTGGCACAGCTCGCCGATACGCCGTCTGCCGCGCATCGACGAAGTCTGAGCTGCAAACCCGACCGCACGCCGGCCAACAGCGCACGCCTCCTCCGGCTCACCGGCTCTCGCCAGCGATGAAGCCATCAATGCAGTATCGATCGCAAGCCGCCTGACGTGGCCTGGCGCCACGTGGCACAGGGCCTCGTCCGCCTGCTCCTGGGCCAAACCTTGATGGCCGAGATCGTGGAAACAATGGGCCATCTCGTCAGCCAGATAGGCCGGGCTGAAATAGCCGATCCATGCCGGTTCCTCCTCTGGTCTGCTCGAGTCCAGATGGCTCTCAGCCCGCAACAACGCACTCGTCGCGACCTTCTCATCGCCGCGCCGTGCCGCGGCACGAGCGAGTACCGCTTCGAATGCTGAGGTGACTCCATGACTGGACGTGCCAGCCGTTCCGTGCAATCCCACGCGGGCCATCCGCATCGCTGTATCGACATCGCCACCATGCAGGGCAAGGTGCGCACTGCTCACCGACAGCAGGTAACCCCCGTAGAGGCGGTCGCCAGCCGCAGATGCCAGTTCCAACGCTCGCACGTAGCAGTCTCGCGCATATTCATCGAGACCGAGATCGATGGATTGGTATCCAACCAGCTCCCAAAAACCGGCCGCCGTCGCATACAGCGCCGACGCTGTGGCGTTGTCAGTGGGTAGGCCTTCGAGGAGCGCTTCGAGGTCCGTCTTGACGTAGCCAGCCACAGCATGGCGCATCCGGCCCCCACCGTACTGGTGATCGAGTTGTCGGAAGGCCGCCAACTGCTGACGAGCCGCGTCAACTGCCTCTTCATCGATTCGACGGTCGGCGTCGGCGCCAAGTATCCGGATCTTCCCCGGGTCAGCTGTCAGCCAATCGAGGGCGCAGCCCGCTCGAGGGTCTGAGCGCCGACCACACGTTGCTGACGAGAATGCTGCTGGGAACGCAAGCTCGGCCCGAATGCCTCCAGGAGTCCCGAAGCACCGAGAGTCGCGTCCAGCTCTGAGATCAGCTCCGGCGTCGGCCAGCGGAGCGCCTTCTCTATTTTGCCGATCTGATCTTTGCTGACAAAGACCAACGCCCCTAGGTCTGCCTGCGACAGACCGCGGCGAATCCGCAGTTCCCTGACGGCAGCGCCGAAAGCATGCCGAGCAGACAACTGCGGAGACAGAGAACGAGGAGCTTGAGCCATCTCCTCACCTCCCCCAACGCTTGCTCATGAATCGGCTCTATCAATCCAGCGGCCGATCGTGTCGACCCGTAGTCGGCCGTTCCCCTCATGCTCTCGACATTGCCGACCAACAGCCCGATCCGCGGGCGCGACTGCATGCGGACAGCTGGCTTGTCCGCATCAGAACTCTCGACCACCTCCGCAGATCACATCCACACTCGATCACGTAACGCAATCGTTCGCCTACAACCAGCCGAGGTCAAGCCGCTTACGACCCGGAAGTCCAAGAACAGATGACTCTCATTAGGAGTTGACACGGATGAACGACTGGATGGCCGCGATGTACGCCGGGGCGATCCTCCTGTACGGCTGGCTGGCCGCGACTCAAAAGCGAGACAAGTGAACGGCGGGCACGCTGCACAAGTCGGGACGACGCGCTCACCTTGATGGCTCGCGCCCGCTCCTACCTGCCTCCCCTCAGTCTCACCCAGGCTGTCTGAACCGGTCTGCAGCCCGTTGCTCAAGTCCCGGGCCTTGAGCACCTGAGCCGGTGGGCCGGCGCATCGATCCCTGCATCTGCGCCGGCCCGCCGTTCCACTCCGCCGATCCCCATGGAGAACCGAACGGTCACCTTGTCCCGCAGTTGCCTGCGGATCCTGGGGCCAGCACATCCCGATCGAACAAATGACGGATGATGTCGTTGACATGCTCGACAAGGTCCTCCACGCAGACCGAGGTGAACCACGTGCCTGATCGCCCGTACGTTCTGCTGTCCGTCGCCGCATCCATAAACGGCTACATCGACGACAACACCGACCAGCGACTTCTCCTCTCCAACGACGAGGACTTCGACCGAGTCGACGATGTCCGAGCCAGCGTCGACGCGATCCTTGTGGGCGCCATTACCATTCGCCGCGACAATCCTCGCCTTCTCGTCCGCTCCGACGACCGCCGCAAGCGCCGCGTAGAGGCAGGCTTCGCCGAGTCACCGATCAAGGTAACGATCAGCGCGAGCGGCGACCTCGACCCGTCGTCGAAATTCTTCTCCACTGGCGAGGTCGACAAGGTCGTCTACGTCCCGACGTCCGCTACAGAAAAGGCCACCGCCGCGGTCGGGGCGCTGAGCCACGTCGTAGATGCTGGGCCGACAATCGATCTCGGCTTCGTCTTGAGTGACCTCGCCCAGCGCGGCGTGAAACGGCTCATGATTGAAGGCGGCGGCACTATGCACACCCAATTCCTCTCCGCCGGTCTGGCGGACGAGATCCATCTGGTCGTCGCCCCGTTCTTTGTCGGGGACAGCAGCGCACCACGCTTCGTCAGCGACGCTCAATTCCCTCAGAACCCGTCCAACCGCATGGCCCTCGCCGAGGTCAAGCAAATCGGGGACGTCGTCCTCCTCCGCTACCTCCCGAAGGACCCCAGCCATGCCTGACCTCGACGACCGCCACTGGCTCGAGCAGGCCATCGACCTCTCCCGATCCTGCCCACCAACCACCACAGCCTTCTGCGTCGGCGCCATCATCGTCAGCGCCGAGGGCGACGTCATGGCCACCGGGTACTCCCGCGAGACCGACCCCCACGACCACGCCGAAGAGATCGCCCTCACCAAGGTCTCCGCAGGCGATCCTCGCCTCACGAGCGCCACCATCTACACAAGCCTCGAGCCGTGCAGCAAGCGAGCCTCTCGTCCCCGAACCTGCACCGATCTCATCCTCGCCGCGGGTATTCCTCGCGTTGGCCTCGCCTGGCGAGAACCATCCATTTTCGTCGACTGCGAAGGCGTGGAACTCCTTGAGGCCGCCAGCGTCGACGTCCTCGAGTTCCCCGACCTCGCCAAAGAGGTCAAAGAGATCAACGCGTACCTACTGGCCTGAACCCCGCTCAGGCCTTCTCCGGAGCTTGTCCGCGGACCTCATCCGCGGGGAAGCGCGTGGTGGAGCCTTGCAGTTTCCGTAGCGCGGCATCAGCTAGGTCGATCTCCAGTACGTCGGCAAGCCGCACCATATAGATGAGTACGTCGGCGAGTTCCTCACCGACTCGGCCGCGGAGCGGCTCGTTACGCACACGGGTGACGGCGTCGTCCGCAGGCAACCACTGAAACAGCTCCGCGAGCTCCCCAACTTCGCCGACCAGGGCGAGTATCAGCGACTTCGGATCATGGAACTTGCCCCAGTCCCGCTCCTCGGTGAACACCCGCATGCGGTCTCGCAACTCGATCAAATCAGACACGCCGCGAGCATGACACGGATTCCGCTCGCAACGCTCACTGGATAGAGTCGGTGCAGCGGCCCGACGGGCTTCCGCCGAACGTCAGCGTTCACAGGACATGCCCCCACCCGCACGACCTTGTTTCGTGCTGCCTGGGGGATTCCACCCGTGACGCTGTTTCGCCAATCCGGCGCTGGTTTCGTCATGCTGACGCTCGACCAGCAGTTTGTCCTGAGGATCGCCGAGCAGATGCTCTTCCACACCGGCCGTCGCGCTGCGCCGGCTGAGCTGAGGTCATGGGAGCGCAGTCTGCCGGTCTTGGCGCAGGATCTTCAGCAGGCGGGGCTGAACAAGGTCGAGGTCCTCGTCGAGCACCACCTTCCGCTGACTTCGAAGCGCGCGGATGTTGTCTTGGCCGGCCGCCACCCGAGAACCGGCGAACCGTCGTACGTCGTCATCGAGCTCAAGCAATGGAGTCGCGCCGCCGCCTGGGATGAGGATCGAGAACTCGTCCTGATCGATGGCTTCCCGAACGCACCACGGCTCCATCCCGTCGCACAGGTGCGCGGGTACTGCGACTACCTGGCGGACTTCGCCAAGTTCCTGGACGGCCAGACCGATGCGCTCGCGGGGGCCGCCTACCTGCACAACGCAATGTCAGAGTCAGATGTTCGCGATCTCTACGACTATCCGCAGGACAGCCGGGGCCGGCTCTTCACCGGCGCACGGCGCTCCGAGTTCATCGAGTTCCTTCTCGATCGGCTGGACCCTGATATGCCCGGCAGTCCGTACGCCGATCAGCTGATCAACTCCGCAGTCGCGCCATCGAAGCAGCTGCTCGCGGTCGCGGCGGACGAAGTGCAGCGGCGGGAGCGGTTCGTCCTCGTCGCGGAGCAGAAGCTGGCGCACTCCATGGTGTTGCACGAGGTTGAGCGCGCACGGAGCCGCGATCACAAGTCTGTTGTCATCGTCACCGGCGGACCAGGAAGCGGCAAGAGCGTCATCGCGCTCTCGCTCCTCGGCGATCTCGCCCGTCGTGGGCGAAGCGTCCTCCACGCGACGGGCTCTCGCTCGTTCACTCAGACCCTGCGCAGAGTCGCGGGCCAGCGCCAACCGCGAGTCCAGCGCATGTTCAAGTACTTCAACCAGTTCATGGACGCCGAGCCCAATGAACTGGACGTTCTGATCCTCGACGAGGCGCACCGCATCCGAGAGACCTCCGTAGACCGGTATACGAAGGCCGAGTTCCGGACTGGCCGACGTCAGGTGGACGAACTGATCGCAGCCGCACGAGTCCCGGTGTTTCTGCTCGACGAGCACCAGGTCGTGAAGCCCGGCGAACTCGGCACGGTCGCCGAGATTCAGAGCTACGCCGCCGACCTCGGCCTGCCCGTGCACTTGGTCGAACTCGACACCCAGTTCCGATGCGGAGGCAGCGAGGAGTACATCCAGTGGGTTCAACGCCTGCTCGGCCTCACTGACGGAGGTCCAACGGACTGGCCCGGTGATCCGTCCTTTGAAGTCCAGGTAGCTGACACGCCAGAATCCATGGAAGCAGCTCTCCGCGCCAAGACCGCAGAAGGATACGGCGCACGAATCGCCGCTGGCTACTGCTGGCCGTGGAGCGACCCACGCCCCGACAAGACTCTCGTACCCGACGTCCAGATCGGGACCTGGGAACGCCCCTGGAACCTGAAGGGCGATCGCAGAGTCGGAGATGCCCCGCCCGCCGCACTCTGGGCAAGCGACCCCGACGGATTCGACCAGGTCGGCTGCGTCTACACAGCCCAAGGCTTCGAGTACGACTGGAGCGGCGTAATCCTCGGGCCAGACCTCGTCTGGCGCAACGGGCGGCTCACCACAGTCCGCGACGCCAACAAGGACCCAGCCTTCCGCAACCGCAAGACCACCGACAACGCCACCTTCGATCGCCTGGTCCGCAACACCTACAAGGTCCTCCTGACCCGCGGCATGACGGGCACCATCCTCTACTCCCCCGATCCAGAAACCCGCGACGCCCTCCACAATCTCGTCAACAACCGGGCCACTAGGGCCGCGACCCCACCATCCGTTGCGTAGATCTTCATTCCGCCTACATCGCAGACGTCGGCAACGCTGTAACTGCTACCGGCGCTACTGACATCGCTGATCAAGACATCATGCGTGTCCGAGCCTGGAGCACGCGCTGGCGTGCTCGACCGTGCGTAGGATCCTGCTAGTCGAAGCATCTTAAGGGGGCAATTCATGGGTTTGAGCCTGTCCGCTGACCTTGCACTGCGGGAACGGATCATGGAGCGCCTTGCCCACCTACGCAATCAGTCCGGCGGCACTGTCACCCGCGATCAGCTGACCAAGTTCGACTTCGACGGCGAGCAGCGACGCTTGGTCGATGCCTCCCGCGGTATCTGGAACCCCCGCGACCTCAACGCGACTCTGTCGATTATCAGCTCACCAGACGGACCGTACGACGATCGCCAGGTCGACCGCGGCTTCTTCGTTTACGCCTATCGCGCTGGATCCACGGATGGCGACAACCGGAAACTGCGGGCAGCTATCGAGCCGAGTATGCCGATGATCCTGCTACTCAAGCTGAAGGCCGGGCTCTTCGTCCCAGTCTTCCCTGTCTTTGCGGTCGCTGATAATCCGAAGGCCCGTCACTTCCTGATCGCGCTCGACGAATCCCTGCGCTTCATCGAACATCCGGAGAACCTGTCCGAGCCAGTCAAGCAGTACGCCGAGCAGGTCACCCGGAGACGACTCCACCAACCTGTTTTCCGGGCCTCAGTCATCCGCGCCTACGAGACTCGCTGCGCCGTATGCCACCTTCAACACGGTGAACTACTCGACGCCGCTCACATCGTGCCCGACTCAGACGACGCTGGTCTGCCTCTCGTTAGCAACGGCCTCAGCCTCTGCAAGATTCACCACGCTGCATACGATCAGAACCTCTTGGGCATACGACCGGACAGCGTGGTCGAAATCAACCAAGCTCTGCTGGCGGAGCGCGACGGCCCCATGCTGAAGTACGGTCTGCAGCAGATGCATGGGGCCGCTATTGCCTTACCGCGCCGCAAGGTCGAACGGCCCAACACCGACGCACTTGCCTGGCGCTACGAGCAATTCAAGGCAAGCTAACCCGGGTAGCAGATGGCTGGCGACAGACGTCGGCTTCTATCACCACCCATCGTGTCGGCGAGGGCTGCGGCTAGCGCTCCGGCCGGGCGCAGCGCGAGGCTGCATTCGCAATCGGCCCGGCGAGGCGCGCGATCTAGTCTACGGCACCTTCGTCGTCCGCGGTCACCTCGGCCCTGCCGATTTCGCCCGTGCGTGACAGCACGAGGTGTCCTACTTCCGCGAAGTCAAGATCCACGTTCACGTAGTGGGGATTCACTCCCGCTCGCGTGCGAATCCGCGTCAGATCAATCATTTCTCTCCTATGGGTTCCTGGGTCGACTGAAATGCCCGTCATGAACGGCCACCTTGCGGGGCTGAGACGACAGGCAAAGGTAGACGGGCGGCTGCAAGTCGCCGCGGGCTCGCTGATGGGCCCAGAAGATCGTGAGACCTTGGCCATCCGGCTAGCTACTCGGGAGGAGTGCGCCGGAGCGTCTGGATTGCCTCAATACGATCAATCACACTGTAGCGCCGCTCCGGCTGTAGAGCCTGGGACACGCTCAAGGCGCGCCAGCACTCCGGTTGTCGGTTCGATCTGGCAGGCTCTCCCGCGAGGTGGTGAACGGATGAAGCCAGGGATCTACGATGCGCTGATCACGAATGCGCTGCTCGAAGCGCTCGACCGCACCGACGCCAGCGCACGAGACGTCCGGCCCGTCGATGAGGCAGATCAACCTGAGGTCCTCGCGCGGCACGTCCGCGACGCCGTCTTGCGGGTGCTCGGCAGTACTCGCGATCAAAGCAAGCGCGTCGCGCTCGTTAACGACTTGCTCGAGCGCCTGGCGTCGCATGACGACGCAGTGCCGGCTGGCGAACCTCAACAGTTGCTAGCGCTCCACAGGAGTCACGCCGTACGGCGATGTCCGTCCCACCACCCCGCTATCGGAAGCCGCGTTGCTGACCAAAGCACATGGTGAGCCTTCGCTCGGTCCCGAGCTACGCGCGGAGATTGACACCTCCGACGTCGTCGACCTCATTTGCGCGTTCGTGAAGTGGTACGGCCTCCGGCTGCTCGAACCTGAACTACGACGTCTCAGGCTGCGAGAGGCTCCGTTCCGGGTCATCACGACCACCTACCTCGGCGCCACAGACCGACTTGCGTTGGATCGGCTTGTCAACGACTTCGGCGCGGAGGTAAAGGTCCAGTGCGACGTACTGCGCACCCGCCTCCATGCGAAGGCCTGGCCTGCCCGCGCACATGCTTCCCAGCCTGCGATCATCCCTGTGCTCGCCGACGGTGTTCCGTCGCGATCGATAGTATTTGGTCCGGATGTCATCAGCTCGTATGGACCGGCGCAGATGGTGGCACAGCTCGCCGCACCCAACGCGCAGTACCTGCACCTCATCGCCGAAGACGGCGTAGCAGAGCACTTGGTCGTCCTGGGCGACGACTCCTATGCCGTCTTCACCGGAGAACCCGGCAATTGGGCGGTGCGACAAGAAGGCCCGGAGCAGCTCTGGGACAAGGTTGAGGACGCGCTTGCGAAGTGGCATGCCTCCGGCGAACCGAACCTGGACACCTTCCAGATCACCGTGACTCCGGACCGCCAGGTGATAGACGTCGCTGGTTGGACAGGCGTGCTGCCAACACTCGATCTGCGCTATCCCGACAAGGATGGCCAGTGACCGACAAAGACCAGCAGCGACGCGATTGGAGGTGCGCTCGACTCAGCTTGCCGGTGTCGCCGAGGCTAGCGCGGCAGAGCCGTGCCGGTTCGGTCGGGACAGGTCCGGCGCGGAGGTGTCGGATGCGGCAACATTGTGGACATGCGACTCCTCGTCCTCGGCGGAACTTGATTCCTCGGACGCACGGTCATCGCTGACGCATTGGCCCGGGGCTGGGATGTCACCGCCTTACGCGTGGCCGAAGCGGATCGCCGCCTGCGGGCGTGAGACATGTACGCGGCGACCGCACCTCAGTCGAAGACCTCAAGAGCCTCGCTGCCGGAGGCCCATGGGACACGCGACTCGCAGGTCTGCCGTGAGTGAGCTTTCCCGTCTTGGAAAATGGCGGTCCTTGACCCGGCTGGGCAGGGCGGGGAGCATCGAACGAGACGATGCGGACGAGGAGGCAGATTATGTTGCGGAAGCTGTCAGGCGATCCGGCATGCAAGAACGGTACGTGCCCGACGTTGTGGGCAACAGAAGACGGCGCTCACTATATGGTTCAGGGCTATGTTGAGTCAGATCCCGAGCGGCTCGCGCAGCTCGACCTGCCGGCGGGTGAGTCTGCCGTTGTCGTACCAGCCGCGGTTCTGGAGACGTACTTCCGTGCTCAGAGGTGAGGAGTTCGGCCGCCTCTTCGAGTCGTTCGAGCGCGATGCCTTCCGCTTCGAGACCTTGGCGACGTACGACGTCGAGGAGGAGAAAGAGGAGTTCGAGAAGTTCCTCGCGGGTGAGCCGATGCCACCGGAGTGGTCGGACAATCCATGGGTACGAGCGATCACGAGTCGCGGAAAGGCGATCGCAAGGGTTCACGTCCTGCGCTCACCGCTAACCGACTACCTGCGCTACGAACTAGCCGCCTATCCTGGCAACGTTGCGGCTGGGGAAAACATCGGGATCATCGATCTATCAAAGCAAGACGTGTCCGGACTACCCGACCACGATTTCTGGCTGTTCGATGACTCAGAGGTCTACCGGATGTTCTACGCGCCTGACGGCAAGTTCGAGGGAGCGGAACTGTTGCCCGCCGATCGATTGCCTGAGTACCGACGCTATCGAGAAATCGCACAGGCGAACGCAGCGCCGCTGGAGGAGTACCGGCCCGATTGAACAGTGACCGGCAGAAGGACCTCGGGAAAGCCCTGCGTGCCCTACGGATCGCCTCCGGTCGGACCGGAGCCGCCGTTGCGCGCGGGGCTGCCATGTCTGCCAGCAAGCTCTCCAAGATCGAGAACGGCAGGGTGCTTCCATCGGTCCAGGACGTTGAGCTGATCCTGACAGCCTTGCAGGTGTCTGAAGAGGCCAAGGCGGAGTTCGTCAGCGCTGCGCGGGTGGCGGCGACCGAGGAGACGGCCTGGCGGGAGCTCCGCCGGATGGGACAGTGGAAGCATCAGCAGGCCATCCAAGCCGTCGAAGCGCAGACGACGGCGCTTCGTCTCTTCCAGGGACAGTTGATCCCTGGACTTCTCCAAACGGCCGAATACGCGTCAGCCGTGTTTGCCTTGCCGCCGACGCTGCCAGAGGACACGAGAGCGAAGACGATCGCTGCTCGGATGGAGCGGCAGTCTGTGCTCTACCACCGTCACCGCTCCTTCCACTTCGTGATCTGCGAACACGTCTTGCGCTGGCTGATCTGTCCACCGTCGATCATGGCCGTGCAGCTTGATCGATTGCTGTCCCTATCTCGTCTTCCAAACGTCCGGATCGATGTGCTGCCGCTGGATCGACAGATGCCGGACTTCCCGATGACCTGCTTCAGCGCTCACGACGATCGCCTCGTGATCGTCGAAACGTTCCATTCGGAGCTCACGACCCGCGACCCGAGAGACATCTCGCTGTACCTGTCGACGCACGACCGGTTTGCTCGTGCGGCTCTCCAAGGAGATCACATGCGCGAACTCTTGAGCCTCATCCGTGACGGGTTCTTTCAGGCACGGGAAAGGAGCTAGTCCGGCGCGCCAGCCTCGGGGACTCTGAGGACGTGGAGACGAAATCGACTGGCCCGCTCGGCGAGTGCTTCTGTCGTTGGCGCGAGGAGCCACGTGGATAGCCGCCCCCTCCCGCTGCTCCTCGGTTACCTGCACAAACATCTACTTGCGACCCAAGATGAGCTGGCTCATGTGCAGGAGAGGTTCGAGCACTTCGCTCGGCTCGAGGGGTTCGGCTTGGGCGCGGTGTACGTCGAGGAGATCGAGACAGCACCGGCTGCCTTCGAAACACTCGTGCACACCATCGATCGACTTGATGCCGCCGCGATCGTGCTTCCAAGTCTGCTGCACTTCGCTGTCCTGGGAGCACCAGCCACGATCAAGCGCCACTTCGAGCATCTCACCGGCGCGCGCGTCCTCATCGCCGCCACTACAAGCCGGCTGGCAGGCGTGCCGGAACCCTGACTCCCGCGTCTGTCAGCCGTTCCAATCCTCAACTGAAGGAGATTGCTATGAGCAACATTGTTCCGTTGGGGTTCGTCATCTGTCGTCGCCGGTCGAGGCGAAGGCGGTGGAGTTGCCGATGTCGTACAGCGCGGATCTGCAGTTGAACTTGACTGCGACGGGCAACCCGTATCACGCGATCGCGGCCTCGCTGCCGGAGACGACCACCGTGGAGTTCGCCGTACCGACTGAGTGGCCGGATGCGGCTCGAGCGTTTGCCGTATCAGAGGCGAGAGTCGGCGTGCTCGGCGTGCCGGGTTCGCTGCCGGTTCGGTGGATCAATCATCCGGCAAAGGATTCCGCGGCGAACTACAAGTTCGTCGGCGTCGCCGGGCAGGCGATCTACAAGGGCCTCAGCGGCGGTCAATGGCATTGGCTCGCGGTGAAAGCCGGTGTACCGATGGTGGAGGCTATGGCCGACGCGCTGCAGCGGAAGGACGACTAGCAAGTGAGCGACTGGAACGAGGCAGCACGCAAGCTCGCCGAACAGGTCACGGCCACGGCTCCCGAGTGGCACGACGCTGTGTGCGCCACACCTCGGCATGTCTCGATCCGCAACCGGGCCATCAGGTGCTCGACGACGGCACGGGCTCAGGCTACTCGGCAGCGTTGCTGAGCCACCGCCTCGGTGATCAGCGAGTCACCAGCATCGATGTTGATGACTACCTCGTCGAGGCCGCTCGTGAACGCCTCGCCAGCTTCGGCCGGACACCGCGGCTGGAGGTCGGCGACGCGACAGGCGAGCTACCAGACGGCCGATACGACAAGATCCTGGCCACAGTGTCCGTGCGACCTGTCCCCCATAGTTGGCTGGAAGCACTCCGGCCAGGTGGACGGATCATCACCACAATCGTGGGGACGTCGCTCCTGGTCAGCGCGGACATGGGAGACGACGGCATCGCCCGTGGCCGAGTCCCCGCGGATCCAGCGAACTTCATGCGGACCAGGCAAGCTCCGGACTACCCGTCCCGGCTCGATCAGGTGTACGACGCGGCGCGCGATGCCCCGGGCGACGACGTACGACGACTCGACGGTCCCGTGCCGGATCTCTGGACCGACTGGTCGTTGCGAAGCCTGTTCGAACTCGACAGCCCGGACATCGAGAACCGCTCGGCGACTCTCGACGACGGATCCGAGATCGTCTGGCTGCTCGGCGACGACGGTTCGTGGGCACGAGCGGAAGGAGCCAACCGAATCGTCCACCAGAGCGGCCCGCGCCGCCTATGGGACGACCTGGATCGAGTGCAGAGGAAGTCGATCGAGACGGTCAGATTCGCGCTCGACCAACTGCGCGTGACTCTCTCGCCCGAGCAAAGCACGCTGACCAGCCCGGACGGCTCCTGGAGCCTTCGCATCTAGCGGGGCTGATTCAGGTTGCCACGCGGGCAGTTCGTCCCAGTCGGCGACGTACGCGGGGTCGGGGATGCGCTCGTAGATCTGAGCGATCCAGAAAGTAGCGCCTACAAGTCGCTGCTCACGTCGTCAGTGGGCTGGCCAGGTTGGCGCGGGGATTCGATAGTGTCGCGATGTGACGGCTGACGGCGAGACGCGGGCGACGCTGTGGAAAATCCATGGCGAGCGGCTGATCGACGACACACGTCGGTTGCAGCTGAGTATCGCATCCGTCGAATTGCCTGACGGAGTGACGTTTGAGCAGTACGTGCTCCGGATCCCGAAGGCCGCGATGATGGTGGTACTCGACGACAACCGCGAGCACGTGTTGATGAT
>Ga0193707_1000014_pt1 | contig 44181 bp, 38 predicted proteins | sample U3c2metaG_FD_143043 | JGI IMG/M metagenome (GOLD analysis project Ga0193707, IMG submission 143043) | Soil microbial communities from a riparian zone of the East river system, Colorado, United States - U3c2 | ecosystem: Environmental > Terrestrial > Soil > Riparian zone | place: USA: East River... | reverse complement strand
CGCGGGCTCGTGAAGCACCCGCTCCTGGAGCGCGCTCATGCTGGGCAAGCCTTCCTCTTCGATTCGCTTCCACAGGCGGCGGCGAATCGACGCATAGGCGTAGGACCGGAAATCAAACCCGTAGTGACGGAAGATCCCCTCCAGCAGCAGCTCGATCTCGATTCTTTCCAAGTCGGGCTTGAACGTCTGCCGGTCGGGCTCCGCGCCAGTGGCGGGTACCTCCGCTATCGGTACAGCCATACTCGCAGCAGTGACAACAGCTGTTCGGTGTCGACGGGCTTCGTGATGTAGTCGGACGCTCCCGCGGCGATGCACTTCTCGCGATCACCCTTCATTGCCTTCGCCGTCAGCGCGATGATCGGCAGCGACTTGAACTGATCCATTGCGCGGATCGCCCTCGTCGTCTCGTACCCGTCCATCTCCGGCATCATGACGTCCATCAGCACCGCATCAACGTTCGCATCCTTCTTCAGCTCGTCGATCGCCTGCCTGCCGTTCTCGGCGAATCGCACGACCATGCCGTGATCCTCCAGCATGCTGGTGAGCGAGAAGATGTTGCGCACGTCGTCATCCACCACCAGGATGCTCTTCCCGGCGACCACGGAGTCGGCGTCGTGCAGATGCTCCAGCATCTTCCGCTTCTGCTCGGGCAGCTTCGCTTCGATTCGGTGGAGGAAGAGCGCCGTCTCGTCGAGCAGGCGCTCGGGAGACTTCACATCCTTCACGATGATTGTCTCCGCGTACTTCTTGATCTTTGTCTCGTCCTCCTGGCTCAGGTCCTTGCCGGTGTAGATGATGATCGGAAGGTCGTGGTTGTCCGGATCCGACTTCACCTTCTCGAGCAGATCGAAGCCGGTCATGTCACCCGAGTGGAGACCGAGATCGAGGACCATGCAGTCGAAATGCTTTCCCTGGAGCTTGCCCAGCGCTTCTTCCGCGGAGCCAACCGCGGTAATATCGACGTCGTCGTGCGCGATCAGCTCGACGATGCTTTGCCGCTGCGTTTCGTTGTCCTCGACGACCAGCAGGTTTTTCGGCACGGTGTCGATGAAAGCGGAGATCCGCGCGAACGCCGTATCGAGTCCTTCCTTGCTGACCGGCTTGGCCAGGAAGGCGATCGCGCCCGCCTTGAGGCCTTCGCGCTTCTCCTCGACGCCGGAAATGATGTGTACCGGAACGTGCCTGGTCTCGGGATCGCGCTTGAGACGATCGAGCACCTCGAGTCCATCCATTCCCGGCATGTCGATGTCGAGGGTGATCGCGTCCGGGCGAATTTCGCGCGCGGCCGTGAGACCCGCCTCTCCGTCCAGCTCGACCACCGCCTTGAAGCCCTTTTCGCGCGCCATGTCGAGCAGAACCCTCGCGAAGTTCTGATCGTTCTCGATGACGAGCACGGTTCGATCGCCATCCTCGATTCGCTCCCTGTCATCGTTGATCACAGTTTGCGGTACGGCCCTGCGCTCGGGCCGATACTGCAGCGCGTCGCCGGTCTTGCGTCGCTGGTCTCGACTCGCCGGTTGTGGCCTCACCGGAGTGGTCCGCCGCGGCGCTACTACCGTGTTGCGCGGCACCGAAGGGTAGTTTCTCACGCGGATCGGATCGCGATCGGGCCCCTCCTCACGCGGGATGTACCGCAACGGGAGGAACAGCGTAAAGGTGCTGCCCTGATTCTCCGCGCTTTCGACCCTGATCTCGCCGCCGAGCAGACGCGCGATCTCCCGGCTGATCGAAAGTCCGAGACCCGTTCCACCGTACTTGCGGCTCGTCGTCCCGTCCGCCTGTTGGAACGCCTCGAAGATCAGTCGCTGCTTGTCCTTGGCAATGCCCACGCCCGTATCGGAGACGCCGAAAGCAAGCACGTCAGACGCGGCTTCGAGCGTCGGGTTCAGGAATCGCCGTCCCTTCTCCGCACGGCGAACGGTGAGCGCGACGTCTCCCTGCTCCGTGAACTTGAACGCATTGGACAGCAGATTCTTGAGAACCTGCTGCAGTCGTCCGCCATCGGTGAAGAGCGTCTGCGGAAGATCCGAGGTCACGTCCACGTGGAAGCCAAGCCCCTTCTGGTCGGCAAGCTGATTGAAGCTGCGCTCCACGAACTCCTTGATCTCCTCCAGGCGAATCTCCGTCGGATTCACATCCATCTTGCCGGCTTCGACCTTGGATAGATCGAGCACATCGTTGATGAGATTGAGCAGGTCGCTGCCCGACGTGAGAATCGTCTGCGCAAACTCGACCTGCTTGGGCGTGAGATTGCCGTCCTTGTTCTCGCTGAGTAGCCGCGCCAGGATGAGAAGGCTGTTGAGCGGAGTCCTCAGCTCGTGCGACATGTTGGCGAGGAACTCCGACTTGTACTTGGAGCTGAGCGCGAGCTGCTCCGCCTTCTCCTCGAGAGCGACCCTCGCTCCCTCCACTTCCTCGTTCTTCGATTCGACCTTCCGGTTCTGCTCGGCGAGTAGCGATGCCTTTTCCTCGAGCTCCTCATTGACCTGCTGCAGCTCTTCCTGCTGATCCTTGAGCAGCTCCTCCGAAGTCCTGAGCGTCTGGGCCTGCGCCTCGAGCTCGGCGTTGGATTTCTTGAGCTCTTCCTGCTGCGTGCGCAGCTCTTCGGATTGACTCTGAAGCTCCAGAGTCAGGCTCTGTGACTGCTCGAGCAGCTCGGCGGTCCGCATGTTGGCCGCGATCATGTTGATCACGACGCCTACGCTCTCCGTGAACTGATCCAGAAAGAGCTGGTGGATCTGGCTGAAGGGCAGGAACGAAGCGAGCTCAATAACCGCTTTCACCTCGCCTTCGAAGAGGACGGGGAGCACCAGGACGTTGCGCGGCGGCGCCTCTCCCAGGCCCGACGAGATCCGGATGTAGTCCTCCGGAACGTTCGTGAGAAGAATCGGCTTCTTCTCCAGCGCCGCCTGGCCGACGAGCCCCTCGCCGAGGTAGAAGCGATTGCCGACGTGCTTGCGCTCCTTGTACGCGTAGCTCGCAATGAGCTTGAGCACCGGCGTGTGGTTGTCGTCGTCCATGATGTAGAACGCGCCATGGTGAGCCGATACGAGCGGCGTCAGCTCCGACATGATGAGCTTCGACAGTGCTTCCAGATCCTTTTGCCCTTGCATCATCCGCGAGAACTTCGCGAGGTTCGACTTCAACCAGTCCTGTTCCGAGTTCTTTTCGGTCGTGGACTTCAAGTTCACGATCATCTGATTCATGTTGTTCTTCAGCTCGTCCAGCTCGCCCTGGGCCTCGACCGCGATCTGCCTGCTCAAGTCGCCGCGCGTCACCGCGGTTGCGACGTCCGCGATCGCCCGCACCTGCAGCGTCAGGCTGTTCGCCATCGCGTTCACGTTGTCGGTGAGCGCTCTCCACGTGCCGGCAGCACCGGGCACTTCCGCCTGGCCTCCGAGCTTTCCTTCGGTGCCCACTTCCTTGGCGACGCGCGTCACTTCGTCCGCGAAGACGCGGAGCGAGTCCACCATCGCGTTGACGGTGTTTTTCAGCTCGAGAATCTCGCCGCGCACCTCGACGGTGATCTTCTGCGACAGATCTCCCTTTGCCACGGCCGTCGTGACGAGGGCGATGTTTCTGATCTGGCTCGTCAGATTTCCTGCGAGCGTGTTCACGTTGTCCGTGAGATCCTTCCACGTTCCCGCGACTCCCGGAACGTTGGCCTGCCCGCCCAGCTTGCCTTCCGTGCCTACGTCGCGAGCCACTCGTGTCACCTCGGATGAGAAGCCGCTCAGCTGATCGACCATCGTGTTGATGGTGTTCTTCAGCTCGAGGATCTCACCCTTCACGTCGACAGTCATCTTGCGCGAGAGGTCTCCCTTCGCGACCGCGGTCGTAACGTCGGCGATGTTCCTCACCTGACCGGTGAGGTTCGACGCCATGAAATTCACGTTGTCGGTGAGATCCTTCCACGTGCCGGCGACGCCAGGCACGTTCGCCTGCCCGCCCAGCCGGCCCTCGGTTCCCACCTCACGCGCGACGCGCGTCACTTCGCCCGCGAACACGCTCAGGCTGTCCACCATTGTGTTGATGGTTTGCTTCAGCTCGAGGATTTCTCCCTTCACGTCGACCGTGATCTTCCGCGACAGATCTCCCTTCGCGACCGCGGTCGTCACGTCGGCAATGTTTCTGATCTGGCCCGTGAGGTTGGACGCCATCGCGTTCACGTTGTCGGTAAGGTCCTTCCAGGTTCCACCGACGCCGGGGACACTCGCTTGCCCGCCGAGCTTGCCTTCCGTACCCACTTCCTTGGCGACACGGGTTACTTCGTCGGCGAACGAACTGAGCTGATCGACCATGGTGTTGATCGTGTCCTTGAGCTCCGCCGTCTCACCCTTCGCTTCGACGGTGATCTTTTGTGAGAGATCTCCGCGCGCGACTGCCGTAGTCACCGCCGCGATGTTTCGTACCTGGCCGGTGAGATTTCCGGCCAGAGTGTTCACGTTGTCGGTCAGGTCCTTCCACGTTCCCGCGACTCCGGGTGCGCTCGCCTGGCCGCCGAGTTTTCCTTCGGTGCCGACCTCGCGCGCCACGCGCGTCACTTCGGCCGCGAATGCGCTGAGCTGATCAACCATGATGTTGATGGTCTCTTTCAGCTCGAGAATCTCTCCCTTCGCCTCCGCAGTGATCTTTCTCGACAGATCTCCCTTCGCCACCGCCGTCGTGACGTCGGCGATGTTTCTCACCTGGCCGGTGAGGTTCGACGCCATGAAGTTCACGTTGTCAGTCAGGTCCTTCCACGTTCCCGCGACGCCCGGCACCTCCGCCTGTCCGCCGAGTTTTCCTTCGGTTCCGACTTCCTTTGCCACACGCGTAACCTCGGACGCGAACGCGCTGAGCTGATCGACCATGATGTTGATCGTGCTCTTCAGCTCGAGGATCTCACCCTTGGCTTCCGCTGTGATCTTTCTCGACAGATCGCCCTTGGCGACCGCCGTCGTGACGTCCGCGATGTTTCGAATCTGTCCAGTGAGGCTGGATGCCATTGCGTTCACATTGTCCGTCAGATCTTTCCAAGTGCCGCCGACGCCAGGTACGGCCGCCTGTCCACCAAGGCGCCCCTCCGTCCCTACCTCGCGCGCCACACGTGTGACTTCGGAGGCAAACGTGCTCAGCTGATCGACCATCGTGTTGATGGTGTTCTTGAGCTCCGCTGTTTCGCCCTTCACCTCGACGGTGATTTTCTGTGACAGGTCTCCCTTCGCGACCGCTGTTGTGACAGCCGCAATGTTCCGCACCTGGCTCGTAAGATTTCCGGCCAGCGTGTTCACGTTGTCGGTGAGATCCTTCCACGTTCCGCCGACGCCCGGTACTTCCGCCTGCCCGCCCAGCTTGCCCTCGGTACCGACCTCGCGCGCGACACGCGTCACTTCCGATGCGAAGGAGCTGAGCTGGTCCACCATGATGTTGATGGTGTTCTTGAGCTCGAGAATCTCGCCGCGTGCATCAGCGGTGATTTTGCGCGACAGATCTCCGCGCGCGACCGCGGTCGTGACGTCGGCGATGTTTCTCACCTGACCGGTGAGGTTCGACGCCATGAAGTTCACGTTGTCGGTGAGATCCTTCCACGTGCCCGCGACCTGCGGCACCTGCGCCTGTCCGCCGAGTCGTCCTTCGGTTCCCACCTCGCGCGCGACACGCGTCACTTCCTCCGCGAACGTGCTCAGCTGATCCACCATCGTGTTGACGGTGTTCTTCAGCTCTAGAACCTCGCCTTTTACGTCGACAGTGATCTTGCGCGACAGGTCACCCTTCGCAACCGCGGTCGTTACGTCGGCGATGTTTCTGATCTGACCGGTGAGGTTTCCGGCGAGCGTGTTGACGTTGTCGGTCAGGTCCTTCCAGGTGCCCGCGATGCCCGGCACCGCTGCTTGTCCGCCCAGCTTTCCTTCCGTTCCCACCTCGCGCGCCACACGAGTTACTTCCGACGCGAACGAGCTGAGCTGATCGACCATCGTGTTGATCGTGTTCTTGAGCGCGAGCGTCTCGCCGCGCGCTTCGACCGTGATTTTCTGGGAGAGATCTCCCTTGGCGACCGCGGTCGTTACCGCGGCAATGTTTCTCACCTGGCTGGTAAGATTTCCAGCGAGCGTGTTGACGTTGTCAGTCAGGTCCTTCCATGTGCCGGCGACACCAGGCACTTCCGCCTGTCCGCCCAGCTTCCCTTCGGTTCCCACTTCGCGCGCGACGCGCGTGACTTCGTTGGCGAAGGAGCCGAGCTGGTCGACCATCGTGTTGACGGTTGTGCCGATTCGGAGGAACTCGCCCTGCACCGGCTTGCCATCGATCTCCAGCACCATCTTCTGGCCGAGGTCACCCTCGGCTACTGCGCTCAGCACGCGAGCTACTTCGGTCGTGGGCGAAGCGAGGTCGGTGATGAGCGTATTGACTGACTCGACGGTGGAGCGCCAGCCGCCGATGACGGGACCGATGGAAGCGCGATCATTCATCTGGCCCTGGCGTCCGATGGTGCTGCTGACGCGCAGCATCTCCCCGGACAACCGCTCATTGAGCTTGGCGATTCCGTTGAACGCGTCCGCGATCTCCGAGAGCAGCGGATCTTCGGACATCGCGAGCCGAACGTCGAATTCACCGTCTCTCAGATCGCGCATCGCGTTGAGGAGGAGTCGGAGGCTCGCGTCCTTCAGTTTTCCGTCGGGGGCGAGTCCGCCTGACCCTTCTTCGCCGCGTTTGGCGCCGGCACCGTTGCCGTTTCCTTTCCCATTGCGTCCCTTGCCGCCGTTTTTCCGGCGCGAGCCCGCGTTGGAAGAGCGCTCGGAGCTTTCCTCCGTACCAGTCTCTTCCTCGATTGTATCACCGATTTCCACGACTCTACTCCTTGGTGTGACTTCTCTTAGGGCCCGGCCGCTCGCGGGGTCCTTGAATCCCTCGGTTTGCCGGCTCGGAGCCGGTGGGGATTAGTTCTACTATTCAAAAGCGGGGCCGTTGTGGGGACAGCCCGGCCTTGTTATTCGGCCTTTGGGCTGACTGCGACGGGGTCTCCGAAGTGGATCTGACCCTCCGACAGCACTCGCGCGTATACTCGGCTCCATCCCGGGTGAAGCTTTTGCGCGATGCGGATGAATTTTCCGTCGATAAACGACGCCTTGATGGTCTTGCACGGGTTTGTGAACGACACGACCTCGAGGAGAACGCGATCGCCGATTCGCAGCTGCGTTCCGGGGACGACGAGATCCCAGTCGACTCCCTCGAGGGTCACGTTCTCGCCGGCGGTTCCAATGTCGATCGGGTGACCTTCCGCTTGCAGCGAGCGGATGCGTTCCAGGGAATACACGCATACCGCTCGGTCGGGTCCGCCGTGGTGCTCTGTGTCGTCTTGAGCGTCTCCTACGAGCCCTAATCGAGACACTTGGGCGCCACTAACGCGGCTTTTCGGCACTCCTCCATCAGACACATTTATGGACACGACCGTCCCGATTAGATGGCTGTCTAATCGGGACGTTGCCTCGTCAGCTTTCACCGAGACTCCCTCCGACCACCAATTTGGGCGGACGCAGCTCGGGCCAGCCCACCTTTTCACTGGCCAGGAGGCTCACGGGAATACCTCCGTTGCTCGTGCTGAACCTCGGCCGAAGCGAAAGCCGCATCTGCGCCGCCAGCACTGCGTCAGATGTCAGAATTCCGATCCTCCATCCTCGCTTCGTTTTCAGGGCATTCCCAAGCGTCGCGTACAGGTCGCGTAGATCTTCGCTCTCGCCTACCCGCACCCCGTACGGCGGATTGGTGAGAATCCAGCCCTCGCCATTCGCGACATCTTCGAGCTTGGCGATGGACCCCGAGAGCGACTCCGACGAAAACCGAACATCTCCACCGACTCCCGCTCTCTCCGCGTTGTGCATCGCGGCCCGGATCGCGCCGGCGTCGCGATCGCCGCCCACGATGTCGAGCGTCGGGTTGGTTACGGAGGCACGCGCCTTTTCGATGATCTCGTTCCAGAGACCGCGATTGAAGCTGGGCCAGTGCATGAATTGAAAGTCCCGCTCGAGACCCGGCGCAATCCCGCGCGCGATCAGCGCGGCCTCGATCGGAATCGTGCCCGACCCGCACATCGGATCGAGCAGCGGCTCCCCTCGCCGCCCATCCCACCCGCTCGCCAGCAGCATCGCCGCCGCCAATGTCTCCCGAAGTGGCGCCTTTCCCACTTCCTTCCGATATCCCCGCCGGTGCAACAGATCACCCGAGCTGTCGGCGCTGATCTCACACTCGTCGTGCACGATTCTCACGATAACGAGCTGTCGAAAACTTCCTTTTTCCTGGTATTCCTCCTGCTCCTCATCGGGGAGAATCCCAACTTTCATTTCGGTGCCGCTCGGCGCCACTCCCGCGATAACGGACAGCACGCGCTCTGCCACGGCGTCGGAGTGATACAGTTTCGATTTTCTGCAGGTGACGCGCACTTCGACCGAGCCCTTCTCCGGGAGAAACTCCGGCCACGGCAATTTTTTCGATCTCCGCTCGAGCTCGTAAAAAGTGCTGGCGTGAAATTGCCCGAGTCTGACCACCACGCGGCTCGCGGTGCGAAGCCAGAGGTTCGCCTGGTAGATGCGATCGAGATCACCTTCGAATGCGACTCCTCCGATCTCCTGCCGCCCTCTCACGCCGAGCGACTTGAGCTCGCCAGCGGCGATCGACTCCAACCCCGGCGCCGTTGGCGCGAAGATCTGGAATCGCGATAAGGGGGAAGCGGGCCGAGAGGAGGCAAGTGGCATGATCGCTCAGCTTACCATGTCGGCTTCTTCGTGTCGAGCGGCGATGGACATCGCGGTTCCTGAGTCTGATTGGGTGGGCGGAATACTTTGTGCCTGTATTGGCGGGAGTGTCGAAACGAATAACTAGGGAAGCGGCTCTGGAGCTGCTGCGCGATCGCTTTGGGCATCAGGGTTTCAGGCTTGGCCAGTGGGCGCCGATTGACGCCGTTCTCTCCGGCAAGGACACCCTGGTAGTGATGCCGACAGGAAGCGGGAAGTCGCTGATTTACCAGCTGCCCGCTGTGGTGATGCCCGGACTGACGATTGTGGTGAGCCCGCTCATCGCCCTGATGAAGGACCAGCACGACAAGCTCTCCGCCCAGGGAGTGAGCTCCGTCGCCATGCATTCGCACCTCTCCAGCGCCGAGTCGCGGGAGGCGCATCGCCAGATCGCCGCGGGCGAAGGAGAAATTCTCTATCTCACTCCCGAGAGGTTCAAGGACCGCGCTTTCTTCGAGCATCTGCTCTCGCGTCCCATCAGCCTCTTCGTCGTCGACGAGGCTCACTGCGTCAGCCAGTGGGGACACGATTTCCGCCCCGATTACCTGTCGCTCGGAGCCATCTCCAAGCGACTCGGCCGCCCGCCGATACTCGCGCTAACCGCCACGGCGACCGCGCACGTTCAGGCCGACATCATCCGACAGCTCGGCATGATCGATCCGCACATCACGATTACGGGATTCGCCCGCCCGAATCTCCGCTTCGAGGTGGTTCGCACCGTCAACGACCCGATCAAGGACACGATACTTCGCCACGCTCTCCAGGAATTCGAGGGCTCCGGTGTGATCTACGTCGCGACCGTGAAGGAGGCTGAGCGCCTGAACACGGCGCTCTCGGAGGAGTTCAGCGTCGGGATCTACCACGGCAAGCGGCCGGCGGCTGATCGTAAGGATGTTCAGAACCGCTTCATGGCGGGCGACCTCAAAGCGATCATCGCCACCAACGCCTTCGGGCTCGGCATCGACAAGCAGGATCTGCGCTGGGTGATCCACTACCATTTCCCGGGCTCGATCGAAGCATACTATCAGGAAGCCGGCCGGGCGGGACGGGACGGCCAGCCCGCAATTTGTAGAGTGCTGTACCGCGTCGAGGACAAGCGGATACAGTCTTACTTCCTGGGCGGCAAGTATCCGGAGGTGCAGGAGGCGGCGCAGGTCGCGCTGGCGCTGGAGAAGTATCCGCTCAAGACGCCGGTGCTGCTCGACGACATCGTCGAGCTCACGGGAATTCCTTCCCGCAAGGCCAAGATCGTTTTCGCGCTTCTCAAGCGTCATGGCCTGGTGCGTGAGCACCGCGGCGGGAAGTGGGAGAGGCTCGGCGACAATCTCTGCGCCGTGGATCTGAGCGCGGATCTCCAGGACTACGAGGAGCGGCGCGCGATGGATCAGGAGAAGCTCCGCACGATGATCCAGTTCTGCCAGACCACGCAGTGCCGCACCCGCTACATCCTCGAGCATTTCGGCGAGGAGATCGTGCCCGAGTGGAGTTGCCGCAACTGCGATGCCTGCGACGACATGGAAGCGCGGCACGCATCGCGAGCGGAGCAATCGAAACTGCAACCGAACGAGATGCTAGCTGCAGGCTGACAAAAGCCGATAGCTCCCTCGTCCTGCCCTCGTGGCCAGTCTACATTATTGGCCATGCAGAACAGTCTTGCCGTCAAGATTCTCCGGGGCTCGGGATTCCTGGTTCTCGCCCTCATCGCCTCGTTCGTGCCGAGAATGCTCGGCCTCCCCGCGAGCACGCAGGACAAGGCGAATATCGCGACCACGCTCGCTCTGTTCATGCAGGGCGTGATTTGGACGAACATCATCATCAGCCACTACGTCCAGCGAAATGTTCTGACCCACGCCACCGATGGCAGCAGCATCACGACGTTCAAGGCCATCGGCGCCGTCGCGCGTCTCACCATTTGGATCATTCTCGGCCTGGTCGCGCTTTCGGTACACAATATCGAGATCAAGCCGCTGCTCACCGGCCTCGGGATCGGCGGACTTGCGATCGCGCTCGCCGTTCAGAACATCCTCGGCGATCTGTTCGCCGCCATCTCTATCGTCATCGACAAGCCGTTCGTGGTGGGCGATGCGATCTCGGTCGAGAATTATCGCGGCAAGGTGGAGCACATCGGTCTCAAGACCACTCGCGTGCGGAGCGAGTCGGGAGAGCTGATCATCTTCTCCAACGGCGAGCTGCTCAAGAGCAAAATCAGGAACTATTCGCGATAAAAAAAAGGACGCCCGCGCTCTCGCGCCTGACGTCCTGGTCGATGGCCTGGGTTGGAATTCTCGCCTCTAGATAAGTCTCGCCTCGAGCTGCAGGTCGACGTTGCCCTTCAACGCTTTCGAGACCGGGCATCCCTCTTTGGTTTCCTGTGCGATCTGGTCGAATTTTACCTTGTCGATTTTCGGCACCGTCGCCTGGACATTGAGCTTCATCGTAGTAATGCCGAATCCGCCTGGAACCGCCTGAACCGTGCACGCCGCCGTCGTCTCGATTTTCGTGGCTGGTGTACCGTTCTTCTCCAGACCTGCGCCCAGCGCCATGCTGAAGCACGCGGCCTCTGCCGCGGCGAGCAGCTCTTCCGGATTTGACCCTGCTCCGCTTTCGAACCGCGAGCTGAAGTTGTATTGACCTCCGATCCCGCCACTCTCGCCCTTGAAGCTTCCTTTACCGTTCTTGAGTCCGCCTTCCCACACCGCAGTCGCTTTTCTCGTTGGCATTCGGCTCTCCGTTGCGTTTGAAGATTTGACTGGCGAAAGCTAATTACATTCCATCGTATGGAGAGCGCTCCGGCCAGCTCGGGCATTCCGCCGTCAATCGATCGTGTGTTGAGATTGTTCCGATCGATGGGGCGCGAGGAGAAGATGCAGGCGCTCATCCAGTACTCGAAGAAACTCGAGCCGCTGCCGGATCGATTCAGGGACTTGGACCTTGGATCATTCACCGTTCCGGAATGCCAGACGCGCGTCGACATCATTCCGGAAGTGCGTGACGGTCGGATGTACTTCTACGCCGATCTCAACGTCCGCCAGTCGCCCACCATCGCGGCCGTTCTCGCCATCATCTTCGGAGCGGTGAACGGTCAGCCGCCCTCGACCACGCTCGGTATTCCCGGCGACTTTGTCAGCGTATTGATGGAAAGCATTGGATTGGCGGCGCGGGAGCCGGGCCTGAACGCGATGATTACGAGGCTCAAGCGGTACGCTCGCGACGCTGAAGCGCAGGTTGCCAGGGGATAGGAACAGCGCGGCTGTCCCTTGGCCGAGAGCGAGGTATCGCGCTCGCAGAATTCCGGGCGGCCGCTAAGTTCCGCGGGTTGATGCTGGATCACACAACAAGGAGTCACGATGGCAGATCAGACGCAAACGCTCGGCACTCACCGTCGGTGGGTTCCGGCGTGGCATTTCTTCACTGTTCCCGTATTGCTTATCAACGTCGTCCTCGCTGTGGTGAACTTCGTCCGCGACCCCAGACTCGCCGGTGGGTGGGCGGTCCTGGTGGCGATCGCCCTGCTCATTGGAATCGTCCTCTCGCGCAACATGCCACTTCGCGCGCAGGATCGCATCATTCGTCTAGAGGAGCGGGTCCGCTTCGAGCGCCTTCTTCCAGCCGATTTGCGTGGTCGTATTGGCGAACTGACGGCCGACCAGTTCATTGGCCTCCGATTCGCGCCCGACGAGGAAGTGCCCGAGCTGACGCAGCGCGCGCTCGGCGGTGAGCTCAAGACTCGCTCCGACATCAAGCGCGCCATTCGCGGCTGGCGCCCGGACCACATGAGAGTGTGACCGCCATCGACCGCTGCGCGCTCAGCTACACAACGCTCCTCGAGCTGACTTCGGCGGAGCACCGCCGCTGGCGCGATTGGTTCGTCGAGCATCCAAACGCATGGGCGGTTCCATTTGCCACCGGCCGGATGGCGACGGTCGGCGGAGTGGTGCTGCACATTTTCGCAGTGGAGCTTCGCTACGCGCAACGACTGCTGGATCAGGATGTGACGGCCTGGGAGGAATTCCGCCAGACTTCGATGGACGAAGTGTTCGAGCTCGGCGATCATGCTCGGGGTCAGCTGGTGCATTTTCTCACGACGGCCCCTGAGAAGGAGCTCGAGCGCGTTCTGACGTTTCAGACTCTCACCGCCGGCACGGTCTCAGCCAGCAAGCACAAAATCGCGTCGAACATCTTCCTGCACGACATTCGTCACTGGGGCCAGATCGCGACGGTGCTACGACAGAACGGGTTCGCCGATCAGTGGGCGCACGACCTGCTGCTCAGTAGCATCGAGTTGTAAGCGCGCATCGAGTTGTAAGGGCGGCTTGTGTGGATCTCGCTTCACCCTAATGGCGCGCTGACCGCGATTGCCATCCTGCTGCTCTTCGTTCGAACGGCGAGGCTGAGCGCGCAGGACGTGCCACCCCTGAGCAGCAGCACACGGCTTGAAGTGGACAACGATCTCTTCGCGCTGCGGGGCAGCGGTCCGCCACCGGATTACGACTACACTCACGGGACGCGCGTGAGTGTAACTCGGCCGAGTGCTCCGGCCTGGCTCGCGCGCGCGCTCGGCGCTGCATCGAAGTGCACAGATGCTGGCGCGGCAGAGCGCGCATGTCTCCTCTCAGGATTTTCTCTCGGACAGGAGATCTACACGCCGCGCCACAACTCGCCCGACCCGGTTGCCGGTGATCGGCCGCATGCCGCGTGGCTCTACGGTGCGGTTCAGGTCCAGCGGTTGGCCGGAGCTCGGCTTCAGTCGTTCGAGATCCGCGCCGGAGTCACCGGACCACCTGCGCTCGGAGAGCAGGTGCAGAATGGCGTGCATCGTTTGCTGCACAATCACGTGGAAGCAGGCTGGGAGGATCAGCTCCCGACGCGCCTCGGAGTAACCGCTGACTACGACGCCACCAGGCTGTTTGGTCGCGCTGATTCGTCCGCCCCTTCACGCTTTGTCGCGGGGAGCGTCGGTGCGACGTTCGGAACGCTGCGTCGAGCGGTGCGGGCGGATGCCTCGGCGTACTACGGATTCGGCGCGGCGCGCACACCAAGCGCCGACGCGCCGCTGGTGACCAGGCCCGGCCGGTTCTATTTGATAGCCGGCTATCAGCAGTCGCTGGTACTGTTCAACGCGTTCGTGGAAGGCATCGGGACGACGCAAGGAGCGGCACGACTCCCGTGGGTCGGCGAAGCTTACGGAGGAGTCGGGTGGCGGTTTCGCCAATTCGCCGCAGAGTATCGATACGTTTCGCAGAGCCGCGAGTACCGCGCCGAGCCGGGGCGTCACGCCTACGGCGCAATCGCCCTGTCATTTGTCGGCCACTGACGCATTGGACCGCGTCTCGTTCGGCAGTCCGGATCACCTGGATTGGAAAGAACTACCGATACTTCTCCATCAAGGCCTGTAGCGCCGCACTTCCCGGGCACAACTGATCATACGTCAAATCGACGAGCGGCGTCGAGACTGTCTTCCAGACAGCGTGCATGTCCGCACCATGCTCATCGATGAACAGCAGACCCGTCGCTACTTCATCCCGCTGCTGGCACTCGCGCACATGCGCATACGCCGCCTCGCGATTCGTCGGATCGTAGCCTTCGTGGGTCTTCCTGAAGCGGACGACGCTTCCATCGTGCATGGTCACTATCGAGATGGCCTCGTTCGTAACCGGCGCCTTGATCTCCCGGCGCAGCGGGACGAAATCCGCCGCTGAGATCTCCACCTCGTGTTCGCGCGTGAACTTATAGCTCTTCGTCGAACCCTCGTGATCGTTGAACGTCACGCACGGCGAGATTATGTCGATCAGCGCAAGGCCGTTGTGGGACAACCCAGCCTTGAGAATGGGTATGAGCTGCGCCTTGTCCCCGGAAAAGCTGCGCGCGACGAACGTTGCGCCGAGCGTGAGCGCGAGGAGTACGGGATCGATTGGCGGCTGGACGTTCGTTTCGCCTTTCTTGGAGGTCGAACCGACGTCGGCTGACGCGGAGAACTGGCCCTTCGTCAGGCCATATACGCCGTTGTTCTCGATCAGGTACAGCATCCGCACGTTGCGCCGAATGGCGTGACAGAACTGCCCCAGCCCAATCGACAGCGAATCGCCGTCACCGGAGATGCCGATATAGGTGAGATCGCGATTCGCGGCGTTGGCGCCCGTGGTCACCGACGGCATCCGCCCATGAACGGAGTTGAATCCGTGCGATTCCCGCATGAAATAAGCGGTCGTCTTGGACGAGCATCCGATGCCGCTCATCTTCGCCGCGCGATGTGGCGGCAGCGCGAGCTCGAAGCAGGCCTGAACCAGCGCCGCTGTCACTGAGTCGTGCCCGCAACCAGCGCACAACGTTGACATCGCGCCTTCATAATCGCGCTGAGTGAAGCCCAGCGCGTTCTTCTTGAGACCCGGGTGCCGAACCTGCGGCTTGGTGATCGATGTCATACCGAGGCCTTTCTTTTTTTGCGCGGCTTAGGCTTGGTATCGGGTTGTAAGAGGTGACCCGATACCGCGTTGACGACGATCGTCGCCGTGAGCGGCATCCCGCCGTAGTCCAGCACCGGAATCATCTCGTCGCGCGGCTTGCCCGTCTCTATCGCCAGCAGTGACCGGAGCTGCGCATCGCGGTTCTGCTCCACGACGAAAGTCACGGCGTGTGAATCGAGAAACGCGCGAACCGGCGCGTCGAATGGGAACCCCCTAATGCGCATGTAGTCGGCGACTATTCCCATGTCGCGCAGGCGATCGATCGCCTCGAGCACCGCGGCATGACAGCCGCCCAGCGACACGATCCCGAGCTGGGCGCCCTTAACAGTGTGAATCTCCGGCGCCGGGACGGCGGTGGCGGCAAGTCGGAACTTGCGCGCCAACCGGTCGACGACTTCCTGGTATGCGTCGGCATCCTCGGTGTACGTGCCGTGCTTGTCGTGACCTGAGCCGCGCACGAAGTACGCGCCGTGGCCGTGGACACCAGGCAGCGATCGTGCCGCGATGCCGTCGCCCTCGGCGTCGACGTACCGCGAGAACTTCTTCACGGACTCGAGCTCGTCGGCGGTCAGGCACTTGCCGCGATCCGGGCGAAAGCTGTCGTCCCATTCCAATCGCTTGCACATCCAGTCGTTCATCCCGATGTCGAGGTCGCTCGCGACGAACACCGGCGTCTGAAAGCGATCGGCGAGATCGAACGCCGTCACGCTCATGTAGAAACACTCTTCCGGGTTGCATGGAAAGAGGATGATGTGCTTCGTGTCTCCGTGCGACGCATACGCCAGCGACATCAGATCTGCCTGCTGCGTGCGCGTCGGCATGCCGGTAGATGGGCCGGTCCGCTGAATGTCGAAGAAGACAGCCGGGATTTCCGTATAGTACGCGAGCCCCACGAATTCCTGCATCAGCGAGATGCCCGGTCCCGCCGTGTTCGTGAAGGCGCGCGCGCCGGCCCAGCCGGCTCCGATCGCGATTCCTGCCGCCGACAGCTCGTCTTCCGCCTGGATGATGCAATATCTGGCCAGCCCGGTGTCCGGCTCGGTTCTGAACTTCTTGCAGAACGAGGTGAACGCCTCCATCAGCGAGGTCGACGGCGTGATCGGATACCAGGCGCCGACCGTTGCACCGGCGTAGACCGCGCCGAGCGCGGCCGCCGAGTTTCCGTCGATGATGATCGAGTCGCCGGTGGCATCCATGTGATCGAGATGAAACGGCAGCGGACACTCGAAGTGCGTTTTGGCGTAATCGAAACCCAGCTGGATCGCGCGACGATTCGCTTCGAGCAACCCCTTCTTCTTCGAGAACTTCTCGGTCAGCATCTGACCGACGATCTCCATGTCCATGCTCAGAAACGCGGCCAGCGCGCCTGAATACACGATATTGCGAAGCAGCGTGCGATTCCGATCGCCCTCAAAGTTCTCGACGCACATCTTCCCGAAGGGGATGCCGAGGATCGTGATCCCTTCCCGCACCAGGTCGGGCTCGAGCGGCCACGACGAATCGTAGAGGAGATACCCGCCCTTCCTCACCGATGCGACGTCCTTCGCGTAGGTGCTCGGATTGAGCGTGACGACGAGATCCATCTCCGGGGGCCGCGCCGTGTACCCGTCCTTGCTCACGCGAATGTCGTAGAACGTCGGTAGTCCCTGAATGTTCGACGGGAAGATGTTCTTTCCCGTGACCGGAATGCCCATCCGAAAGATCGCCTGCATGAGCAGGCTGTTGGCGCTGGCCGAGCCCGTGCCGTTCACGGTGGCCATCCTGAACGAGAAATCGTTGACGCCGCTCATGCGATTGCCACCGACGCTGGTTCCGGGCGCGAGAGCGCATACGGAAGCACCAGCTCGAATTTCTTCATGTCCCACGCCGCCGTCGGACACCGCTCGGCGCACAGCCCGCAATGGAGACAGATGTCCTCGTCCTTGACCATCACACGCTTCGTCTGTGGCAATGGATCAGAGACGTAGAGGTCCTGGGTCATGTTCTGCGCTGGTGCAGAGAGCATCGTCCGCAGGTCCATCTCGTTCGCGGCGGGCGTGATCGTGAGACAATTCACCGGACAGACGTCGACGCAGGCGTCGCACTCGATGCAGAGGTTTTTCTCGAAGTGCGTTTCGATGTCGCAGTTCAGGCAGCGCTCGACTTCGGTCGCCGTCTGCTCGGGGGTGAAGCCCAGCTCCACTTCGACGCCGATAGCCGAGAAGCGCTTGACCAGCTCTTCGTGCTGCATCTTCGAGCGCTCCGACGGATTGAAGTCGTTCGAGTACGCCCACGAGTGCAGCCCCATCTTCGTGCTCTCGAGATGCATTCCTTCCGGCGGGCGCTCCTCGACCGGCAGGCCCTGGCAATGCTGATGTATCGAGATCGCCGCCTGGTGGCCGTGCTCGACTGCCCAGATGATGTTCTGCGGGCCCCATGCGGCGTCGCCGCCGAAGAACACGCCGCGCCGCGTGGATTCGTAAGTGGTCTTGTTGATGACGGGCATGTCGTGCACGTCGAATGCGATGCCGATGTCACGCTCGATCCATGGAAATGCGTTGTCCTGTCCGATGGCTAGGATGACCTCGTCGCAGGGGAGAGTAACCTTGTCGATCACGGTGCTCGTCTGGCGGCTGTTGTCGTCGGTCCAGCGGAGCCGTTCGAACTCCATGCCGACGAGTTTCCCGTTCTCGATGACGAAGCGTTTCGGCGCGTGATTCTCGACAATGCGGATTCCCTCTTCGGCGGCGTCATCCAGCTCCCACGGGGAGGCCTTGAAGTACGGACGCGAGCGCCTCGCCACGACCTTTGTATCGATACCGCCCAGCCGGCGTGAGGTGCGGCAGCAGTCCATGGCTGTGTTGCCGACGCCTATTATCAGGACGCGCGGCGAGATCTTGTCTATGTGGCCGAAGTGGACGGAGCCGAGCCATTCGATGCCGATGTGGATGCGTTCGCGCGCGCCGGCGTCCCAGCGCCCCGGGATATCGAGCTCCTTTCCCTTTGGCGCGCCGCTGCCGACGAAGACCGCGTCGAAATTGTTGCTTGTGCTCAGCAGCTCCTTGAGGCTCGAGATCGTCGTGTTGTACCGCACCTCGGCGCCCATGTCGATGATGTAGCCCGTCTCTTCGTCAAGCACGCTTTCAGGAAGGCGAAAGGCCGGGATGTTGAAGCGCATCAGGCCACCGGCGCGCGCATACTTCTCGTAGATCACGACCTCGTAGCCGAGCGGAAGGAGGTCGTTGGCGACCGTGAGCGAGGCTGGGCCGGCGCCGATGAGCGCGATGCGCTTTCCGTTCCTGATTGCCGGCGCCTTGGGAAGGTATTCCTGGATGTCGTCCCGCAGATCCGCCGCCACTCTTTTCAGCCGACAGATGGCGACGGGCTTGCCGTCTATTCTTCCTCGCCGGCAAGCGGGCTCGCACGGTCGGTCGCAGGTGCGGCCGAGGATGCCAGGGAAGACGTTGGATTCCCGGTTGAGCAGGTAGGACTCGGTATAGCGGCCCTGGGCTATCAGTCGCAGGTATTCCGGCACATTGGTGTGGGCCGGACATGCGTACTGGCAGTCTACCACCTTATGGTAGTTCTTTGGATTCGACGCGTCGGTATAACAGGACATGCGGCTCTTCGTGCGGGTCTTGTGGATGGTGTATGTTGGAAGATGGCGGCGCAAGTGGTTACAGCGGTGCCGCGCCGTGGTAACGTACACGAAATCGAACTACGCGCTCATTTATGAGGAAGAGGAATGGCAGACATCACGATTGAAGTTCGCAAGAATGGCTCGTACCGAGTGTACGGCGACGTTAATCTCATCGATCATGAGGGCAATCCGATCCCGATTCCTGAGGGTAAACGGAAAAACTCCCCTGAAGGCAAAACATGGATCTCTCTCTGCAGGTGCGGCGGCTCAGTGATGAAACCGTTCTGCGACGGGACTCACAGCCGCATTGGCTTCATCGGCGCCGAGGAAGCGGTCCAGAAGATCGATGCTACTCCCCCATCGCCTTGATCAGTACGCGCTTGGGACGCATGCCGTCCCACTCGCCGTAAAACACGCGCTGCCACGGACCAAAATCGAGCTTTCCCCCAGTGACGGGCACGATCACTTCGTGACCGACCGTCAGCGAGCGAAGATGCGCCGCCGCGTTGTCCTCGCCGGTACCGGTGTTGTGGCGGTAGTCGTCGGGTGACCAGGGCGCAATTCTGGTCTCGAGCCAATCCAAAATGTCCTTCCATAGACCCGGCTCGTGATCGTTCACGAACACCGACGCCGAAATGTGCATCGCCGACACCAGAACCATCCCTTCGGTGACCCCCGCCGCGGCTCGACACTTCTCGACTTCTTCGGTGATGTCGATGATCTCCTGCCGCTTTTTCGTATTGAAGGTCAGGTACGTCGTGTGAGTGTTCACGCCGGCTGCTTCTTCCCGAGCAGCTTCGCGTGCCACGAATCGCCGGCGTTGAGCTGGAAGCGCGCTCTCCATTCGCGCAGCGTCGTGACGGTCGGATCGAAGACCTGGGTCTCGGGGCCAATCCTTCCTTCGACGCTCAGCTCCGTGAACCTGTCGCGATTGACCGCTTGAATGCGACCTTTCGCATCACGATAGAAGATCAACCCGCTCGTAACGAGACTCGCTCCCAATCTCGGCTCCAACGCCTTGAGCGAGCGAAAGAGTCCATCGATCGAACAGCCCGATGCGCCAGCCGTGGACTGATCGACACCGATGGTGAGGAAGCGGCCGTACCTCCAATCCCGGGCGGCGGTGAGGGGCGCTCCGTGCGCATGCCATTGCGAGAGAAAGCGATCGACATCGCGAAGAAGAAGATCGGTGGCCGATGCATCGAGATCGTGATCCGCGCCGAATACCCACGCGCGAGCGCTATCCGGAAGGTCTTCGATTTGTACTAACGGCATGTATAACCTCTCTGAGTGCACTCTACCATCGATCAAAGACAATACCCGTTCGCTACGAACCAGCAACGGGTGTAAGGCGAGTTCTTGAAGAAATCGAGCAGCTTTTCACTGACCTTGGTCTCACCACTCTGTGAAGGATGCATGCCGTCTTCCTCGAAGTCAGCCCGCGCCCATCCGAGCCCGTCGGAACGCGGTGTCGCACCGGCCGCCCACATGTATGGTCCCCACAATATCAGCGGCGCCGCCTTTTTCGTGTAATTGAGAGTTCCCGCGCGCGGGTTGGCCGGCAGTCCGCGCATCTCGTTGATCTGGGACTCGATCACCCACTTCACCGAGAAGCCGCCTTCGTACGCGTACGGCTCGGGGTTCAGATCGGTCGTCGCATATCCGCCATAAATGCGGCTCGATAGAAACACGAGGCGGAGATTGGGATAGCGGACCCGAAGCGCGCGTAAAACCATGCCCAGATTGGCGAGAAGGATATTCGCATCGGCGCTGTCGGCGGGGGCGCGATGAAGGCTGTCCGTTTTTGTAGCGAGCGATACCGAAGGCTTCTGATCATCCAGCTTGACCCAGGCCACCTGGACCTGATTCTCGCTCAACCCGAGCGGCGCGAGACGACCGACCTTGATGCGATCGTAGCTGGGAGAGGTCGGAGATGTCCACGCCGGGGCATCCTGACCGTCCGCCGCCCCGTTCACGATCACCATCGTGTAATGGTTCACGCTGGGATCCACCGCCGCTTTCCCCATGAATGTCCACGCCGCGCACGGGGGACCCGAGTTCTGCGAGCACCATTCCTGTGTCGCGTTCGACATTCCGATCGAGAGCAGCACGTACTTCCCGAACGGACTCTCGTCGCCATTCACATCGAGGGGCTTGATCGAGTTTCGCCGGGCGCGCGCGGCGGAGTCGTGGTCAGCGGGTGGCTGGTTGACTCCACCGGGATATATGCCGCCGGCGTTTCCGTAGTACGTCCGCGCGAGCAGATCCGTCAACGGAATCCTCACGGTATCGGTCGGGGGGCCGACGACAACTGGTTTGGGTGGCGGCGGTGGTGGAGGAGGCGCGGCGCATCCGATCAGCGCACTCGCTAACGCGAGCCCAACCACCGTGCGACTTCTGGCCCGCATTACTTACTGAATTTGTTCGGCCTTTACTCTCTTTCGCTCCAGCAGAGCCCGACCTTTCGCTTCCCTGGCGGCCTCGGCTGTGGAGCGCTCGGTCTCCATGTGCAGCTCGAGCGCCTTCCACGTCGCCTCGGTCGGCTCCGCGTAGGCGATCAGCACGACGGAGAGATCGTCGTTTCGGCTGACAAGCATGTCCTTGTCAAGAACGATGACAGCGTGCGTATGGTCGTCGGCGAGGATCATCGTGCGTCTGGTTCGGTGGAGAACTGCGGGGTAAGCCGGGGTGCTCGCGGTGATGCTCAGGTTCTCGATCGGACGGAACGCACCGCTGCGCTCCTGCAAGTACCTGCTGTCCGGCTTCGCTACGATCTTGACCGCCATCCCTTCTCTCCAGCGCGAATGTCTCCCTCAATCTACACCAGTAGCGCTCCCGGTGACTCAGCCGTCGGCGTAGAGGTCGTCACGCGTGAGGGGAATGTTCGAATGTCCCTGCGCATCAGGCTTCGCCAGCAGCGTCTGGATGATGTTGATAGCCGCCTTTGTGAAGGCGTTCGCCGAGGCGGACATGTAGAGCCTCCAGACACGGAAAGTGTGATTTCCGACGAGCTCGATCGCCTCGCCGCTCTTCTCCTCCAGCGATCGCACCCAGTGCCTCAGAGTCATCGCGTAGTGCTCGCGCAGACTCTCCACATCGCGGACTTCAAACCCCACGCCTTCCGCGGCGGCAATCACATCGTCGGTCGCGGTGAGCTTCCCGTCCGGAAAGACGTAGGTGTCGATGAACGCATCGGCCCGCCAGAACTTCCGGAAAATCCGCTCATTCATCGATCTCGGGCGAGCTTCGCCGAGGCTGACGATGCCGTGGTTCAGGAACAATCCGCCGGGCTTGAGCGCGCGGTAGACGGACTCGAAGTACACCGGCAGATGAGTGAGTCCGACGTGCTCGATCATCCCGACACTGGCGATCTTGTCGAAGTTGTCCGCGGCGGTGAGGGTGCGATAGTCGCGGATCGCGACGCGGCACCGGTCGGCGAGCCCCGCCTCCGAGATGCGCTCATTTGCGAGGTCTGCCTGGTTCGGACTGAGTGTGATGCCGGTCGCATCCACTCCATAGTGCTCGGCGGCATGCATGACGAGACCTCCCCAGCCGCTGCCTACGTCGAGAAAGCGCTCGCCGGGCTTGAGACGAAGCTTCCGGCAGATCAGATCGAGCTTCGCGACCTGCGCGACATCGAGCGAATCTTCCTGCGAGCGAAAGTACGCGCACGAATAAACCATTCGCCGGTCGAGAAAGAGCTTGTAGAACGCGTTTCCGACGTCGTAGTGAAAATGAATCGCCGCGGCATCGCGCACGGGTGTGTGGCGAGGCCCGAGTTTTTTCGCCCGCTCGGGGAATCGAACGTTGGCCAGATCGTCGTCGGCCGTGCCCGGGAGCCCTACCACGAGACCGACCAGACGCGCAACCGCGAGGGGTGAGCGAAGCCTGTCGCCGATCATTTCACCCAGGTTGGATGCGGCTTCCATGTTTCCCTCGATCTCGACGTCTCCGCTGATATAGGATTCGACGATAGAGAGCTCGTTCGGGGGAAGCAGCATTCGGCGAAGCGACGCCGGACGAGTGAGCACCATCGTGAACGGCGGGCGGGGGTTGCTGCCGCGATCGATCGACCCGTCCCAGAATTTCACATCGAACGGGCGCCCGCGCGGCTCACCGAACAGAGCCGCGAGCACGACACGACAGCGTGACAGCGCATCGTCATACGAGCGCGATTGCGCGGTCTCCTCGGCGATTGAAACAAGCGCGTCCGGCAACTCAGCCTCCCGAGCGGGGCACTGGCTTCGGCGTGTCGAGAAGCCGCCACATATACCACGATCCTACGGTGCGATATGGCGCCCACTTGGCGCCGATCTTCTTTACTCGTTCCGGTGTCGGAAGCTTCCGCAAGCGATAGGTCCTCTGGATGCCCTTCTGTACGCCCAGGTCCAGATCGGGTAATACGTCGGGCCGGCCGAGCCTGAACATCAGGAACATCTGCGCCGTCCACCGGCCGATGCCTTTGACTGCTGTGAGCGCCGAGATGATTTCCTCGTCGGTCAGCTCGTGAAGCGTTTCGATCGGCAATGTTCCTAATGCAACCCGAGAGCCAAGATCTTTCAGGTACGCGGATTTCTGCCGCGACAATCCAATCGAGCGCAGCTGCTCGTCGGATGTGGATACGAGTTCGGCCGGCAGCGGCGTCCTTCCGCCGTAGAGCCCCTGAAAACGTCCGTGAATCGTTCCCGCGGCTTTGCCCGATAGCTGTTGAAAAACGATCGAGCGACATACAGCATCGAAGTGCGTGCCGATGCTCGCCGGCCACCCTTTGTAGCTGCCGACCTTGTCGATCACCGCGGCGAGCGCAGGATCGACCTTTCTGAGATGCGCGACGGCCTTCCGGCCGAACGCGCTAGAACCAGCAGATTTCATTCTTGCCTGTGAGTGGTAGCGGTTCGCGATTGAGCCGCAGCTCGATCAGCGTCGTGGTGAACGGATAAAAGAATTTTATCCCCGTGTCGGAGGGGAGGGAGGATATGTCGAGCGTGCCATCCCATTTTGCTTCGCGGTCGAGCGGGGGTGCGTCCGCCGGTTTCTCGCTGCCAAATCCCAGATAGCCGACGAGCGCGGAGCCGGACGACGCAATCACCCGGACCCAGAGGTTGGGAAGCTTTTGGTAGTCGAGGTCGGCGAGACGCACGTGGAAGCAGCGGAGACTCGAGTCACCCTTATAGGTGTGCACGTCGAGATTGAACTGTTTGATGCTGTTGTCCGCTCCGGCGCCGCTGGCGCGCTTGAACAACTGGAGATTGTAGTCCGGCACCGGATCGCCTCGCTCGTCCACCACGCGCACCACGAACTGCTGCCACTCGTCGATCTTCGCGCGGGCGGCCCGGGTTTTTTTCGTAGCGTCGTCGATCCACTGCGTGAAGGTCGGGGCACTCGATACCTGGAGCGCGCTGTCAACGAGATTTGCCAGGTCGTCTCCCGGATCTGATAGAATCGTCCCGTGGTTCTTGCCTTCGATCGGGATGAGCGGGATGTCCATGTTCTTCCAGTCGGCAATCGACATGCGTTTCTCGGATCCTTCGCGCTCCGGATCGACCGTGAGGTCGAGGATGATCTTCCTCGTGTTGAGGGGACATGAAGCCCATCGCACCGTGCCATCCGATCCCGGCTCGTTGAACAGTCCGCGCAAGCCGCCGTAGCTCTGGTTGCCGCAGAAGATGAAAACGTAGGGCGTGCGCCGAGTCGGACCATAGAAGGTCTCGTCGCCGAGGAGGTCGAGGTGGGCGAGATCCCAGGTGAAGCGGCTGCCAAGCTCCAGCGCGTCGAGAATTCTGTCTCCCGCCTCCAGAAAATCGGGGCCGAGGTGGCGGTTTCCTTTGAACAGGGCGCCGAGCCAGCTGCGGCCCTTGTGGGCCAGTGGCGAACCGAAGGTGGCGGGAGCGAGACCGACGAGATGCTTGAGGCGATCGCGTCGGCCCGCGTATGCGGTGAGCCACGCTCGTATCACGAGCATTCCCGTCGAATGCACGATTGCATCGAACGGCTCGTCGGGGCTGAGTCCGGAGTTGATTTGCAGCGCGCGGTCGAACCCCTCCGCGATGTCCTTGATCGTGACTTCGTTGGTGAGCGACCGGTAGCTGCAGGCGTGGATCATCGCGACGTCGTAGCCGCGCTGCCCGAGGATGCGCTCCCAAACCTTGAACGCGGCGCCATCGTCGGAATACCCGTGGACGAGCACGATCGGATTGCGGGGCATTTCGCAAATATACGGGCCGTGACCGACCCCGTCCCGCGCGCGTCGAAACTCTATATTTGTGACGATGAAGCCGACGCAGCCCACAACAGAGCCGACGAAGGCTGCCCCGTCGCCGACGTCCTCGCCACCGCCGGTCTCCGACATGTCTCCGGCCGAATTCCGGAAACACGGCTATGCCGTGATCGACTGGATAGCGGACTACCTCGACGCGCCCGAAAAATGGCCCGTGTTGTCGGCGGTCCGACCGGGCGATGTGCGCCGCGCCCTCCCGCAAACCCCGCCCGAGCGGGGGGAGTCGATGGGTGAAATACTCGGCGATTTCCAGAGGCTGATCGTCCCCGCGACGACGCATTGGAATCATCCGGCGTTCATGGCGTACTTCGCGAATTCCTCCACCGCCGCCGGTGTGCTGGGCGAGGCGCTGGCCGCGGCCCTCAACGTCAACGCCATGCTCTGGAGGACGAGTCCGGCCGCGACCGAGCTCGAGTTCCTGACTCTGGATTGGCTGCGGCAGATGCTCGGGCTGCCGGAGGGATTATTCGGGGAGATCGCCGACACCGCATCGTCGAACACGCTCTACGCGCTCGCGGCCGCGCGGGAGATGCGTCCCGAGCTTCGCATCCGCGAGGAGGGGATGTCGGGGCGGGCGGATCTACCGAAGGTGGTGGTCTACTGCTCCGAGGAGGCGCACTCGAGCGTCGACAAAGCAGTGATGACACTCGGCCTCGGTCTCGAGGCGTTGAGAAAAATTCCTACCGATTCGACGCTGAGGATGGATCCGACCGCGCTCGCCGCGGCCGTCGAGAATGATCGCCGCGCCGGACGCGTGCCGCTCGCCGTCGTCGCGACCGTGGGAACGACTTCGACTACCGCCATTGATCCCGTTCCAGCGATTGCGGAGATTTGCGAAAAGCACGGGATTTGGCTGCACGTCGATGCATCGTACGGAGGCACAGCAGCGATTCTGCCCGAGATGCGGCACGTGCTGGACGGATGCGACCGGGCCGACTCGCTGGTTGTGAATCCCCACAAGTGGCTGTTCACGCCGATGGACTGTTCGGTCATGTACACGCGGCGGCCTGATTTGCTGAAGCGCGCGTTCCAGCACATTCCCGACTACCTCGTTGTGAGCGAAGGCGATGGAGTCGCAAACCTGATGGATTACGGAGTCGCCCTGGGCCGCCGCTTCCGCGCGCTCAAGCTCTGGTTCGTGATCAGGAACTTTGGTGTGGATGGCCTGCGCTCGCTGATCAGGGAGCACATTCGCATCGCCCGCCGGCTTGGCGATTGGATCGACAACGATCCCGAGCTCGAGCGAATGGCGGACGTAACCTTCTCGACGGTGGTGTTCCGTCACCGCCCGCCCGGATTGAAGGGGCGCGAGCTGGACGACCATAATTCCCGAACGCTGGCCAAAATCGTCGAGCGCCGCGAGGTATATCTCTCGCACACCCGGGTTCGTGGTAGTTATGCCCTCCGAATCGCGATCGGCAACATTCATACGACCGAGGCGCACGTTCAGAGGGCGCTGGAGTTGGTAAAGGAAGCTGCCGCCGCCCACGCCTAAGGCGTCCGCGGCTGTGTGGCCCGAGTCCTACGAAGAACGATAGGATCGCGCCGGCCCAAAGGCGAGGAACGTTGCCTGCAGATCGGTATATTATCGAACGTGTTTTCAGCCGCCCCGTCTTTTTCATTCACAAATCAGGGAGATCCTTGATGAAAGCTTTTGTGACCAGAACTGCTGCCGCCTTGTCGATTGGCATCGCCGCCGCCGCCCCGCTCCCGGCGCAGGGTGTGGCGCCTTGCGATCCCACCGCCAATACCAAGGGTGACATCGCCAAGGCCCAGTTCTCGATGACGCGCGCCATCTCTGTCCTGGACAAGGGAAATCCGACGAAGGACCTGCAGGATGTGCTGAGGCTGGCCGACAACGGCAACGACAACCCGACCGCACGCAATTATCTGCGCGGAGAGGCCTACATCATTTACCTGATGCAGCCGAACACTCCCAGCGTCGTGCCACGTGGCACCCTCGGACTTACGACGAACCCCACGGGCACGATCGATTTGTACGTGGCCGCCGATTCCGCATTTTCGATCGTCGAGAAGGCCTCGCCCGAGTGCGTGGCGACCATCACGCAGTGGCGTCAGCAGAAGCCATGGCTCAACTCGCTCAACGGAGCAATCAATGCGTTGAACGCGGGACAGCTGGATTCGGCGGAAGTATTGGCCAAGAGATCTCTGGTGCTGGACCGTCACGCGCCGTACGCCTATTCGGTCCTTGGCTCGGTTGCGGAAAGCCGGAAGAACTGGGCAGCAGCGAACGACTACTGGAAGCAGACGCTCGCCGCCGCGGGGACGGACACCCTCTACGCGGATGTTCGCACCAAGACGCTGGGTGCGATCGCATCGGCCAGCTCCGACAGGGTAGATGCCTCAACCGGCGCCGCCAAGCGCGCCGCGGCGAAGGATGCGGTCAAGGCCTGGCAGGACTACATCCCGGCGGCGAGCAATGATCTTCTCCTCGCAGACGCGATTGATAATGAGGCTCGTATGTACATGGAGGCGGGCGACAGCGCATCCGTACCCACGATTTACGCGGCGATGCTAGCCAATCCGTCCAAGTACGGCGAGATCTCTCTGGTTCACGCCGGCGTGGTTGCGACCCGCAACATCCGTCCGGCGGACGCCGTCAAGCTCTTCGATGCCGCGCTCACGCAGAACCCGTATTCGCGCGATGCGATCAACAATCTGGCCGCGACGTACATCCAGACCAACCAGTTCTCCAAGGCATTTCCACTGATCGATCGCCTGATGGCGATCGATCCGAGCAACCCCGACAATCCGCTCCTGTACGCCTTCGCATATCAGGGCTTGTACAAGGGGACGAAGGACAAGAAGCTACAGAAGATCTACACGGATTCGCTGGTGTACTTCAACAACAAGTCGGAGAACGCGGTGGTGAAGTTTGCGGTAACGGAATTCTCGCGCCGGTCGGACCAGACGATGCTGGGTGGAACGATCGAGAACCGCGGGACGACGCCGAAGACTTACACGGTGAACGTTGATTTCCTCGACAAGAGCGGAGCCGTGGTCTCCTCGGAAACGACGACGGTGGGGCCGGTGGCGCCGAAGAAATCCGGGACGTTCAAGATCACGTCAGCGAAGGGCGGGGTATTCGGATACAGGTACAAACCCCTGATCTGAGTTTCCTAGCTGCAATGGATTCTACCTGCCCGGGGCTGCTTTAAGCTGATGGCTCCGGGCAGTTTGCATTCAGGATTCACGAGCGGCGGGGCAGCATGAGAGGATCCGTCTCCACGATGACGCCGAGGATCCAGAACCGCTTCCCATCAAACCAGAAAATCGCCACCTGCTCCAGCTCCCGCGCCAGCTCGATCGCCTTCCCCTGCGACATCACCACGGCCACACTGCGCTCGCAGTGCGCGCGATCGGGCGAGCACGCGTCCACGTGCGCGAACTCGTATCCTCCGGCTGTAAGCCGCGCATCGAGCTCGCGCCGCCGTCGCTCGTTCTCTGCCGGTGAGAGATCCCGCCCGCTGGGATCGAATGCCGTCAGTACAGCGAACGGTCGTCCAAATCCCGCCGCGCTCAACTCCGCGATCGCGCGCTCGGATGGTATTTCGCGCAGATCGATCTCAACCAGAGGCTCGGTCACGAAACTGAGAATCGTTTCCGGGTAGCGCGGCCAATCTGGATCCTGCTCGCCGTGCGTTGATCTCATGCCCGAGCGAGCTACAAGGTTCGCACCACGCCCGCGCGATCTCGAAACCGCCATTGGTACGCTCCTTGACCTGTTTCCGCGCGTGAAGCCAAATCAGATCTGGCCGAACCTGCTTTACGTCGTTCGCCACGGCGAATCGGCAGGGAATGTCGCGCGCGATGCGGCGCTCGAGGCGGGCCACCCCATGATAGCCCTCGACATCCGCGACGTCGACGTCCCGCTCTCCGACCTGGGGGAGCGCCAGGCAGTCGCGCTCGGAAATTGGTTCCGGTCCCTTCCAGCGGAGGATCGACCCAACGTCGTGCTTACTTCCCCCTATCTGCGAGCGCGCCACACCGCTGGCCTCATCGTCAAGGCCGCGGGATTCCACGAGGACTCGTACTCACTCGTCGTCGATGAGCGGCTCCGCGAAAAAGAGTTTGGGATTCTCGACCGCCTCACCGCCGTCGGAGTCAAAGAGATCTTCCCCGAGCAGGCCGAGTTCCGCCGCCTTCTTGGAAAGTTCTACCACCGGCCGCCCGGCGGTGAAAGCTGGTGCGATGTAATCCTCCGACTGCGCAGCGCGACCGAGATGATCTCGCGTGAGTACCGCGGCCAACGAGTCCTGATTGTTTGTCACTCGGTCGTCGTGCTCTGCATGCGCTACATACTCGAGCACCTTACTGAAGCGGAGCTTCTCGCCATCGACAAAAAGGCCGAGGTGGCGAACTGTTCAGTGACTCTCTACGAGCACGATGAGGCTCTTGGCCCGCGCGGCAATCTTCGTCTCAAACTCTTCAACTTCGTTGCGCCCCTGGAAGAGGCGGGCGCTCTCGTGACATCAAAGCCGGACGCGTACGTGGGGGCGCGTTAATAAAAAACTCTCCGACGAAATCGCTTCGCCGATGAACGCGCTCGGAGGATACGGTAGTCCTAGATATGAAGCGCGCGAACTGGACCCGTCGGTGTCGTTGGCGTGTCGCGGCGGCGAATCGTCTCGCCTGCCGGCGCCTTCATCGGTAGCGTCAGCATAAACGTCGTACCCATTCCCACCCTGCTCGCGACGGTCACGTCGCCGCCAAGCAGGCGCGCCAGCTTTCGGGTCACGCTCAGTCCCAAACCGGTGCCGCCCGTTTTCCTCGTGGCCGTCTGCTCGGCCTGCCAGAACAATTCGAACACTTCCTCGATGTTCTCGGCTGGAATGCCGACACCGGTGTCCGCGATGCTCACCGCAAGAATTCCGTCGCTCACGGCGCAGCCGACTCTGACTTCGCCGTTCTCCGTAAACTTGATGCCGTTGGATAGGAGATTGACGAGCATCTGCCGCAGCTTCGTGCCATCGGTTTGGATGGCTTGATCCTCTTCGAGCAGGTCGACGATGAAATCGATGCTCTTCGCCGCGGCCATTGGCTCGACGAGCGCGGCCGAATCGGCGATGGTGTGATTGACCGACATCGACTCCCACCGAATGCGCTCGCGCCCGATGTCCACGCGGGCGAATGTTAGAATCTCGTCGATGAGACCGAGCAGGTGACGAGCGCTGGCGTTGATTCTTCCCAGCTGCTGCCGCTGAAGCTCAGTCACCGGGCCTGTGATGCCGTCGGACAGGAGCTCCTCGTAGCCCATGATCGCGGTGAGTGGAGTGCGCAGCTCGTGCGACATGACTGCGAGAAAATCCGTCTTGCTGTTGTTCGCTCGCTCGGCCTCGGCGCGCGCGACTTCGGCTTCGCTCCGGGCTTTCTCCGCGTGCGCGCGTGCCTGCTGCTCGAGCACGAGCAGATCGACGCGCTCCTTGTCGGTGTTGCGAAGGACTCGCGCCGACCAGAGCACCAGCCCGACGAATGTCATGATGCTGGCGACCGCGAACAGCGACACGCCGAATTCGGATTCGTAGAAGCCGGACGGCTCACCCAGTATCCTGATAACACCAAGCAGGATCGGCGCGAGCAACGCGGCTGGCAGAAGTCTCCGTGTCAGCACGCCCGCCGCGCCGTCGTCCAGGAGGAGTACCGTGACGCCGCGATCTCTCACCGTCACGAGAATTCCAACGCCGAGTATCAGCTGACCGATCGCCGTCCACAGCGCCATGCCCGACTGTTGTGACAGGCTGTACATCCCTTTGACACCGAAGAGATAACCGAGGATCGCGAGCAGCGCGATGAGAAGAGCCGGCGTCGCGAACATCTGCGAGCGGAGATCGTGCCTGCGCTGATCGTGGGGAATCGAAAGGAGCGCGAGCGCGAAAAGCAGGAGGCTGCCCGCGCTGTTGATTGCAATGCGCCCGGGAGGATGATTCGAGACCTGCCTGAGTTTGTCCCCGAACAGCAACAGGTCGAACCCGGATTCGCTGCCGCGAAGATATTCGTAAAGCGTGAGCCCGGCGATCGTAGCAACGAGCGCGGCGAGAGTTTGCTGAGTCGCATCGATGGTTGCAGTCCGATGCCGGCGCGCCGCCATCGTCAACGCGCCACCCGCCAGAACGAAGCACACCGCCATCAGCGGAAGTATCGGATATCCGCCCGTCGTCGGCGTGATCACGGCGGGAATATCCAACGCCCAACCCACCAGCGCCGCTGCGCCGAGGATGGCAACAGCGCCACCTGCTATGATGGGCACCCGCTCGAAGAAGCCGATCAACGGGCCGTGACGACCCGATAGGCTGACTGGAATTTCGCTGGGATTCGCCATGTTACGCGTCGACCGAAAACCTATTCGCGAACAATGACGAGTGCAATTCTACCACGCGATCGGTTTGCGATCGCGGAAAAACGCGCCCGTTGGACCGTTGTCAAGAAGGGTTGCGAGCCATACAACTGTCTCCGCGCCCTTCTCAACGCTGCGAGTGGCGCCTTGCCCGCCCATTGCTGTCCGCACCCACCCGGGGTCGACCGAATTCACCAGGATTCCCATTCCTTCGGTTTCGGCCGCGATCACTCGAGTGACTATGTTGATGCCGCCCTTCGACAACCGGTACGCAATGTATCCCGCGCCCATTTCAGTGAGTGAGCCCATGCTGCTCGAGAGATTGACGATTCGCCCGTAGCGACGACTCTTCATGATCGGGATCGCAAGGCGCGACAGCAGAAAGGGACCATAGACATTGGTCTGCATCGTCTCGCGAATCATCTCGAGCTCTTCCAGCGGATCGGCATCGCCCTCCTCGATCATGATCCCGGCATTGTTCACCAGGATGTCGAGACGACCCACATCGCGGCGCACCCAGCTCATGCACTCGCTGATGCTCCTGGCACTCGACACGTCGAGCTGACGTGCTTCGACGGGCAGCCCCGCGGTAGCCAGCTCTCCCGCCGCGGCAACTCCTCTCGCGGCGTCGCGTGATCCCAGGATTACCCTGATGCCGAGCCCCGCGAGCTGCCGGCAGATCTCCAGCCCGATTCCGCGGTTGCCGCCTGTAACGAGTGCGATTCTCTGCTCGGCCATTCGTGAGTTCCGGATGAGGGCGCGCTACGACAAGAGTGTACTCATCACCGCGGGTATTTGCACTGCTGGCGACCCCCTTGCATTTCCAAGCGGTACGCACTTCTCCGCGTTCTGTAACTACCCAGGCGGTACGCGCTTCTCCGCGTTCCGTAACTGTCCAAGCGGTACGCCCTTCATCTCCGCGCTCTGTAACTATTTGTCTGGATTGAGATCGGGAACCCCCGGAAACGGCGGGTTAAAACATGGACACGGTCCTCCCGCTGGCAAGTTTCGGTGCCGTGAGTATGATTGCATTTGTTGCCGGACCGCGTTTCTCCTTCCATGACTGCATCCCGACTCACAATACCCGCACCGTTCTCTGCTCCTCCCTCAAAGCAGGAGATCGCGGACCTTCTAACGGAGGCGCGCGAGCGAACGCTGCTGCTCATCTCCGTGCTCTCGGACGAGGACCTGCATCAGCAGCACGATCCGCTCATGAGTCCGATCATCTGGGACGTCGGACACATCGCGCACTTCGAGGAGCTCTGGCTCACGCAGAATCTCGACGGCCCGATCGAATTCTCCGAGATGCCGGGCTTGTACAATCCGTTCGAGCATCCCCGTGCGACTCGCGCCTCGCTCGCCCTTCCCACTCTGGCGGAGATGACGAAGCGACTCCGGGAGATTCGCGGTCGCGTGATCGATCGCCTCGACTCGGTTGAGTTCGACGAGGAGAATCCGCTGCTGCGGGATGGCTATGTCTACAACATGGTTCTTCAGCACGAGTACCAGCACAACGAGACGATTCTTCAGACGTTGCAGCTGAAGAAGGGGGAGCCCTATCGCGCTCCGAGACAGATTTCTTTCGCCGCGCGCTCGCCCGCTTGGCCGGAGATGGTGTCATTCGGCGGTGGAAAAGTTTCGATCGGAACACAGGACCGGAGCGCGGCCTACGACAACGAGCGGCCGCAGCATCTGATCGATCTGCCGCCTTTCCTGATCGATCGTTTCCCCGTCTCCAACGCGCAGTACCTGGAGTTCATCGAGAACAATGGTTACGCGCGCAAGGAATTCTGGTCCGATGGGGGCCAGCGGTGGCTGGCGGAGACCGGGGCGGCGGCTCCGAAGTACTGGAGCAGGGACGGCGAGGGATGGATTACCCGAACGATGGATCTCGAGCGTCCGCTCGATCCCACGCGGCCAGTTTGCCACGTCTGCTACTACGAAGCCGAAGCGTTCGCGGCCTGGGCCGGTAAGCGGCTACCGAGCGAATTCGAGTGGGAGGCCGCGGCATCCTGGAATCCGTCGACGAGCCGCGCACAGAATTTCCCCTGGGGTGACTCCCCAGCCGATGCGCAATCTGCAAACATCGACCAGCTGGCGTTCGACACCGCACCGCTTTGCACCTTCGATCGCAACGTGTCCCCGCTCGGCTGTTACGGAATGATCGGCGACGTGTGGGAGTGGACATCGAGCGACTTCAACGGCTATCCAGGCTTTCAGAGCTTTCCATACAAGGAATACTCGGAAGAGTTCTTCGGTCCCGAATACAAAATCCTGAGAGGCGGCTCGTGGGCCACGCGGCCCGGCGCCATCCGCAGCACCTTCAGGAATTGGGACTACCCGATCAGGCGGCAGATTTTCAGCGGCTTCCGCTGCGCGCAGGACGGATGAAGAACGACAGTCGTCTTTCCGACATCATCGGCGGCACTCCGCCCTACACGGTGCACCGTCCGCACCAGCAGATGGTGCGCGATGTACGCCATGGGCTCGCCAGATCGCCGAAACAGCTCTCGCCCAAGTACTTCTACGACGAGCGCGGCTCCGAGCTGTTCGAGGAGATCACTCAGCTCCCCGAGTATTATCTGACGCGCGCTGAGCGATCGCTGCTGGAGCAGCGCATCGCCGAGATCATAGCGGCAGTTCGGCCGTGCTCCCTCGTCGAGCTGGGAGCCGGCAGCGCGACCAAGACGCACATAATTCTCGATGAGATGCGCTTGAGTGGATGCGCGGAGTGCTACGTCCCGATAGATGTGAGCAAGGACTTTCTGAAAGCCACTGCCATCCAATTGCGCGCAGACTACATCGACGTTCAGATCATGCCCGTGGTGTCCGACATCACCGAGCCCTTCGCGCTTCCGCCAGTCGCGAGTCCCACGCTGGTTGCTTTCCTCGGCAGCACGATCGGAAATTTCTCGCGCGAGGAGGCAATCAGACTGCTATCGCACATCGCGGGCGAGATGGGGCCGACCGACCGCTTTTTGCTGGGCGCGGATCTGATCAAGGATCCGGCGATCATAAATCGGGCGTACAACGATTCCCAGGGTGTGACCGCCGCTTTCAACCTGAATGTTCTCGAGCGACTCAATCGCGAGCTCAACGCGAATTTCCCGGTGAGCGACTACGACCACCACGCATTCTATAGTAGCGAGCACCATCGAGTGGAAATGCACTTGATCGCGCGCACGACACACACTGTGACGATTCCGGAGATCGGCGAGATCCCATTCGAGAAGGGTGGAAGCATCCGGACGGAGCTGAGCTACAAGTACGACCGGCCGATCCTGGAGGACATCCTCTCGGCGTCGGGCCTCTCGATCGAGAAATGGATGCCGGCCGACGATAGCTCTTTCGCTCTGGCGCTCGCCCGCGCGGAGGGCTGACCCAGCCTCGTGAGCCTCTCAGAGGCGGAGCTGTTGGAGGATGTCCGGCAGCGACTATTCGCTCCGATCAGATCCGCAAATCCCCACACGATCGGCCTCGAGCTGGAGCTGATTCCGGTTCACAAGACAATCCGCACGCGCGCGCTCGCCATAAACGACGGGCATGCTTCGACGGCCGACGTGCTATCGCTAATTGGACGGCGTGAAGGCTGGCATGAACAGTCGAACGGCAGCGATCCGTCATCATGGAAGCTCGCGGACGGAGCCTACATCTCGTTCGAGCCTGGCGGACAGATAGAGATCAGCACTGCTCCCAAGCCGACGGCGTCAGAGGGCATCGACTCGACGCAGAGTCTCGTGAAAATGCTCCGCGATGCGATGTCGAATGTCGGAATCGAGCTGCTCGCGCGCGGAGTCGATCCGTTCAACGCAATCGATGCGGTACCGCTCCAGCTACAGCGCGAACGCTACGCCGACATGACGCGCTACTTCGATTCCATCGGACCGTCGGGCGTGCAGATGATGCGACAGACCGCCGCGCTCCAGATAAATCTCGAGCGGGGAGAGGATCCACAATCCAGGTGGCGGCTGCTCAATAGTCTCGCGCCAATTGTGGTCGCGCTGTTCGCGAACTACGGCAATACGCGCGCAAGCCGACCGCATGGGCGAGCTACCGCGCCCATCTCTGGAGGACGCTCGATCCGTCGCGGACAGGCATCGTTTACGACGAAACGGGGCACGTTGAGCGATATCTCCGCTTTGCGCTTGACGCGATCGCCATGCGCGGCGGCGGGTCAGGGTACCGGACGTTTCGTGAATGGATTCGCGATCCCGCGATCAACAGGGACGACTGGCTATTCCATTTATCCACGCTCTTCCCCGAGGTGCGGCCAAAGGAGTTTTTCGAGCTGAGGTCGGCCGATACGATCGAGCCCGATGCGCTGGCCGCGCCGGTGGTGTTCGTCACCGGGCTCGTCTACGACGATGAATGCGCCCGTCGGGCGTCCGAGCTGATTGGACCGCCCAGTGAAAAGCTGCTCGAGCGCGCGGGCCGGTTGGGATTGGCTGATCCCGAGATACGTCGAATTGCATCCAGGCTGGTAGTGCTCGCGCTCGACGGTGGCCGCCGGCTGGGCAACGACTATCTCCGGAAACAGCATCTGGAGGCCGCTTATCAATACTTTGCGCGTGCTCTTCGAGGCAACGACATCTGAACCGATGAAGATGGACTTGATTCCCTTCGGTAAGCTCACCTAGACTGAATGGTCACTCACTCCACATCCATGATAACTCCATTGAGCCAACACGTTCTCCAATTTCGCCGACTCGCATTTGCAGGCCTGATCGTCGCACAGAGTCTCACCGCTGCCCACCTGAATGCCCAGCAGCCGTCCGCGAGTGTGAACGTCAGTTTCGGTGTCGATACCACAATTGCAGACGTCGGAAGCGTTGTCCGACTCGTACGTGCGTATCTCGCCAAGCCTGATTCGTCGGCGCGCAGCCGCGGACTTTGGAGCACGGCAACAGATTTTGATCGGCGCCTCGGCGATCTGACCACAGAGGCTTACCAAGGCTTTCCAGCGACCATCATAAGCGTCGCGTCCGACGGACCGGGCGACAGTGTCTATGTCGTCAGGGTGTTGTACGCACAAGGCGATAGTTCCGGCAAGGACATCTCCCCTCTCGCCCTGCAGCGACTCTACGCGGTCAGAGAATCGGGTGCACCGTTTGGCTTTACGTTGGCAGGCGCTCTTCCCCGGCTAACGCGCGAGTGGGAGCGACGGACGGAAGGGCGAGTGACATACTGGTACGCGCCCGGGCAGCATCCCGATCCTGTAAAGATCTCGCACACGTCGACTTTCGTTGACTCCGTGGCAGTGCTTTTTCACGTCCCACCGCCGAAGCACATCGACATGTATCTCGGGCGATCATTCGAAGAAGTACAGCGGGCCACTGGCCTCGACTTCTTCCCCGAGGCGTCCGCTGACCGTGGCCGCGGCGGAAGGGGGTTTTCCAACGGAATCGTGCTGGCTGGCAATCCCGACGTCGGGGAAGGCTACGTACATGAGATAGCTCACGTGATTCTCGGCCCCACGTTTCCCAGTCGCAGTCGGCTCTTTGCTGAGGGTGTTGCAACGTGGCTGGGCGGCTCGCGAGGTCGCACGACTAAGGAGATGTATACGCGTCTACGTCAGATTCAGACCGCGCGACCCGCACTCACTTTCTCCCAAGTCCTCAGAGACGATTTTCCAGACGCGCAAGCCGAGGAAATGACGGAAGCGTTCTACGCGACAGGTGCGGTTATCGTCGATTCAGTGTATCGGAGTGGCGGGATCGCAGGGCTTCGTGCACTAGCTCAGTTGGACGGCGATCCGAAGTCCCTCCTGGCGGCTCTGCCCGGGCAGCTTGGAATCAGTACTTCCGACCAGAGCGCACTCGATCGTTGGTGGCGCAGCCAAACCACCAAGATTTCTGCTGCGCGATAGGATTGGCTGCTTGGCCCACCAACGCCGCTGACAGGCGTGCCTCGAGATGCCTGAGCTACCCGACATCACTGTTTACCTCGAAGCGCTCGCGTCCCGCATTGTGGGACAGCCGCTCGAACGCACGCGGATCCCCAAGCCATTTCTTCTCCGCTCGGTCGATCCGCCCATCAGCGCTGCAAACGGTAAGCGCATTGTCGGCGTGCGGAGAATGGGCAAGCGCATTGTCCTGGAGCTCGAAGACGATCTCTTCCTCGTCATTCATCTCATGATTGCGGGCCGTCTCCGTTGGGTGCCCATCGGAACGAAGGTGCCGGGTAAGATCGGACTTGCGGCGTTCGATTTCCCGAACGGCACGTTGATTCTCACTGAGGCCGGCTCGAAACGGCGCGCCTCGCTCTGGCTGGTCCGAGGTGAACAGTCGCTCGAGCAGTTCGACCGAGGTGGTCTCGAGGTCCTCGATGCAAATCTTGCGCAGTTTGCTGAGCGTCTGGTGCAGGAGAACCACACCCTGAAGAGATCCCTCACGGATCCAAGATTGTTCAGCGGGATCGGTAACGCCTACTCCGACGAGATACTCCATCGCGCCCAGCTGTCGCCCGTCAAGCACACCAGACGTCTCAGCGAAGAGGAGATTGCGCGGCTATTCGACGCGACGCGCACCACTCTGATCGAGTGGACGGAGAAGTTACGAAAAGAATCGGCCGGCGATTTCCCGACAAAAGTGACTGCGTTTCGCGATGACATGGCCGTCCACGGAAAGTTTGGAAAGCCGTGCCCAATATGCGGCGCGCCAGTTCAGCGGATCCGCTACGCCGATAACGAGACGAACTATTGTGCGCGCTGCCAGACGGATGGGAAACTGCTCGCGGACCGTGCGCTGTCGCGTCTCCTCAAGCAGGATTGGCCGCGCTCAATCGACGAGCTCACCTGGAGCTGACCCACTTGTCGTGGCCGCGACCATGAAGGAGCAACGGGCCGATCTGGTTCCCAGTTGCCGCGCACCTGCGACACTGTACCGGGAGGTGAGGGTGTCCTCGGAGGGGCACCCGCAGCAAGAGCCCGCCGTTTGGTCGCGCCAACGCGACCCAACGGCGGGCGTGCGAGGACACTGCCCCGCAGAGGACACCCTCACCGGCCACCAACACTGATCCAATTCGAAGCGGGAGCAAAAACTAAATAGTCCCCGCGTTGATCCATTTCACTACTCGCGGCGGCTCGTAGGCCTCGAACCGCGACAACAGCAGGACGGGATCGCTCTCCACGATCACCATCTTCCTGTGGACATCGCGCACGAACTTTTCCGCGACGGCACGATCGAGGAACTCGAGCAGCGGATCGAAGTAGCCGGCGACATTCAGCAGCCCGCACGGCTTGTCGTGCATGCCGAGCTGGGCCCACGTCCAGATCTCGAAGAATTCCTCGAGCGTTCCAATTCCACCCGGCATCGCAATGAATCCGTCGGCCAGCTCGGCCATCATCGCCTTTCGCTCATGCATCGATCCTACAATGCGAAGATCGGTCAGTGCCTTATTCGCCACTTCGCGCTCGACGAGCATGCGGGGAATCACTCCGATGATGTCGCCGAGGTCGTCGAGCATGGTGTCGGCAAGAGCGGCCATCAGTCCGACGCTCGATCCTCCGTAGACGATTCCTATTCCCCGCTCACACAGAAGTCGTCCGAGTGAGCGCGCCGCGGCGACGTAGTCGGGACGCGCCCCGGGATTTGATCCACAAAAAACCGCCAGACGGCGGATCTCTGTCACGGGCGCGGCTGCATCGCGGCCATCATGCTGATGCCGAGCCCGGCCAGCGATTGTCCGCCGTCGCAGACCACTACGGCGCCCGTGATGAAGCTCGCCGCATCGCTGGACAGGAACAGCGCGAGATCCGCGACCTCGTCCTTCGTGGCAAACCGCTTGAGGGGAATGCCCCGCGCGACCTGTTTCTTTATTTCGGGCGTCGGCGCTAGTCGCTTCATCCCTTCTGTGTCATCGACCGCGCCTGGAGCGATCGAATTGACGCGCACACCCTCGACGCCCCACTCGATCGCGAGGCATTTGGTGAGCATGTCCACACCGGCTTTCGCGGCGCAGACATGCGCCTGCATCGGCATCGGAGTGAACGCCTGCATGGCCGAGATGTTTATGATGGACGCGCCCGGCCGCTTGAGATGCTCGAACACTGCTCGACAGGTGTTGAATGTCCCCAGCAGGTCGATGTCGACGACGGCCTTGAAGCCATTCGCCGACATCCCAAGCACGGGTGCGGGGAAATTGCCCGCTGCTCCACACACGACGAGATCGATTTCACCGTGCGTCTCGCGCGCGGATTTTATCGCCGCAGCGAGTGCATCGTAGTCGCGCACATCGGCGGGGTGGCCCGAAGCGGTGCCGCCGGCTTTGCGTATCTCGTCGGCCGCGGAATCAAGCTTTTCCTTCGTTCGCCCTATCAGCGCGACCTTGGCGCCGTAGCTGGCGAAGCGACGAGCAATGGCGAAGTTGATGCCGCTCCCGCCCCCGGTGACGATCGCATTTTTTCCCGCGAGCAGCTCCTGCCCGAACACTTCCGCCATTTGCGCTCCAGCAGAATGAGGCGCGCGGCTGTTCCGCCGCGAACCGCAAACCTATACAAGGTGCCAAAGTGGTGAAAGTGGTGGCGGACGTGCGGCACCACTGCTATTTGTTTTGTCGCCAGGTCATTGGCCGACACGCCGCGCGGTGAATGCACGGACCGCGGCAAACAACAATAGGAGGTCCACCCATGAAGCGACCGTTCGTCATTCTCGCGCTTGGTTCGCTGGCGACGGCGTGCACGGTGTCGGTCAACACCGGCGACTCCCCGAGCGACGCCACAGCGAACTCACTGATGGCTGCCGACCGGGATTTTGCCGTCGCGACGCACGCGAGGGGAATCGATGGATGGATGTCTTTCTATGCGCCCGACGCGATTCGCATTCGCTACCGCGGCAACATGGTCAAGGGGTTCGACGAGATCCGGAAGTTCGATCTGCCGGGCATCTCCGACACCACGACGACTCTCAATTGGGAGCCCACCGATGCCTACGTCTTTCGCGACGGCGAGATCGGGTCGACCACCGGTAGGTACTGGGTGGTAAACCGCATGGGCGCCGACGCCGGAAAGGAAAGCGGCCACGGCCGGTACGTCACAATGTGGCGCCGCGATCGCGGGCGATGGCTCGCGATCATGGACACCGGCTATCCGGATCCACCTGTCACACGATAGCGGATGCAGAAAACCCCGTACCCTTTTGAGGTACGGGGCTGGCTACTGGTGGCCCACCCGTCCTACAAGCTCGACCAGTAGCACTCATCCTGCGCCAGGAGAGACAACAGTCCGGCTTCTTACCTTCTTAGACTCACAATACGGCAAAAGGGTTTAAAAGATTCTTTTGGACTTGGCCGCCCCGCCAAACGCATGATTGGGGGGTTCGAATTAGTCGGGCCCCGGGGCGCGTGGTGGCCCTGGAGGGGTAGGGCGCGGGCGGGGTGTTCGCGAGCGGTGGTTCCGAGTGCGCCGCAGGCGGGCTTGGTCGCGGGGAGCGGTCGCGGGCGGCCGTTGCCGCCCTAGGGGTTCCGCCGTTTCCGGGTCGTGTCCAGCGGCAGGTCGCCGGTAGACGAGAACAACTGCTCGACCGCCGCGCCCGACAGCGCCGCAACTGTATCCCTGCTCAATGTAAGCTTGGTCGATCCACCGCTCGGCGTTTCCGAAATGAGTCCGGCTGATCGGAGCGCATGCACGTGATGGGTTATCGTCGGCTTGGAAACCTTGAGACTCCGGGCGAGGTCAGCGGAAGTCGTCGGCGTGCGAGCAAGAATCGACGCTATCGCGTATCGCGTCGTGTCTCCCAGAGCTCGAAAAACCGATTCGGCGTTTATCGCGGGACGCTCGGCCTCTGTTCCACGATGATGTCTTGGAAGGTCGCTTGCCTTACGATCGTCCTCCACAATCCTGTTGGGAGCGCCCGGCTCGGTAGTAATCGGGAGATAGAGGGTAATCCGTTGCGCTTTCGTCTCGTATTTCGCCCACCATCGCCGGGCATTGAATGCGGACGGAATCACGTAGCACCGATCGACGCGGTCGTAGCCTATCGACAAACCGGTCTTCGGGCGAATCTCCCTGGCGTCGTCATCGAACGCGACCGGAAGATTCAGCTCGCGTCCGAGATCCCCGGCGGAGCGCTCGTCACGAAGGTCCCTCATGCGAAACGATTCAGCGCGCAGGTCAGTCTCGAGCGCCGTCCAGTCTTGCCGGAATCCGCTTTGCCAGAATCTCTGAAGCACGAGCGCCAGCTCGTCGCGGAAAGCCTTCGGCTTCGACAGCAGCATCGCAATTGCGCTGGCTGATGACGAGCTCTGGCTATGGGACCGCAGCCCGAAATGCCCTAGCAGCTCGGCACCCGGTAACTCGTGGTCGTTCAGCACCTGCTTCAGACTCCTTTCCCGCGTGACGAGCGCGTCTACGGTGGTCGGGTCGTGGAAGATTCCCGAAAGGATGTTCCTCTTCAGAACCTCCACCGGCATTTCGCGAATGCTCGAGAGAACTTCCTCGAACGACATCTCGCCCGGCACGCTCTGAATGGAGTCCGCCAACAGTGGCCAGAAGATTGGAAGCGGCGCGACACGTTTTGCCACGCGCTCAAAATCCCGCGGCAGGCGGGCGAGAGCTTTCGACTTCCAGGGATCAACCTGAGTCGGAGCGCTGCTCGTGAGCGAGTACAGCGCGTAGAAGACATCGAAGCGCGGGGTGACCGCGAATTCTATCGGTAAATGCCCGGATCGAGACATGTTAGCTAGCAAGCTAACATTTTTTTCTAGTTGGGGCGGGGTCTCCTTATCGCGAAAACGCCGTTTGTCATGTCGATCCGCACGACCCCGCTGTTCCAGACGTCTCCTCCCAACACTCCATCGAGGGCGGCCAGCACCTGATAGACGGGAGCACGGACCACCGCACCTACGAACAGAATCGGGAATCCACGCACGAGCACCCGTAGATCGGGTAAAACCGGCGCCCGAACGGATATCTCGCCGCCAAGACCGCCGACCCGCCGGCTCTCTATCCGCGCCGCGACGAGCTCGAGTTTGTCGAGAAGCGTTTCCGTCACGAACGTCAGCTGCGCCCCTGTGTCGAGGCCGAAGTGCAGTGGGATCCCATCGGTACTGGTAAGTCTTACGACTGGAATACCGACCCAGAACATGTTGCGATCTGCGTCCGGTCTCGATGTCGCCGGATTGCGAAGACGCAGGCTGCTCTCGCCGTAGTCCACCTCGAGATCCAGCTGCCGGATGATGTCGAAGCCGATGATGCCGTCGATCTTCACGTGCTTGGTGGGCTCGATCGTCCTCGGCTCGCTCATTTGCATCATCGTTTCCTCGACAACCATCGCTGGCACGTTCCGAACCACCAGTTGGCCGATCTCGAGCTCAGGAATCAGCGCCGGATTTGCGGTTATCCTGCCTGTGCTGGTGACGATCTCCAGGGTATCGGGTGCGATCGGAGCGATGTTGAGATCATGGGCGACATCCGAGGAGAGCATGGTCAGGCTCGAGCCCGTGTCCAGCCAGAAGTTGTAGACCTTGCCGCCAATTCTGACGGGAATGAGAGGAGTTCCCACCGTTGACACCGCCATGGGCAGACGAGCCGATGCCGCACGAAAGGTGAATGTCTTCGGCGGAATATTCCTGAACGCGTTCGCCCACAGCTCAATGCTCGCCTTGTCGGTGCGATCCGCTCTTGTCTGGGAAGGCTCGTCCTTGAGCGTCGCCAGCACCGCCCATTTCTCCTGGTACTGGAGCGTCGCTGTATAAATCACCCTCGAGCCGGCGCGGATGACGGAATCTGATGCCGTACGACGCAGCGTTCCGAAGCGCTGCTCCGCCTTTTCCAGATCGCCGGACATGAGACTCCCCAGAGCTTCAGCGAACTCCTTTTCAGAAGGCGTGCGGGCGGATGCGATCGCCTCCGCCGGGACCAGCTCGGCGAGCGCTTCCCAATAGCCAAGGCGGCGCTCCTGACGGACGCTGCCAGGGCCATGGACGCAGCCCGCAATGGCTATCGCCAGAAGGACAATCGTGCTTCGCGCGGGTCTCGATCGGCGTTCCATACGGTTGAAGCAGAAACTAGGATGGTGCACACCGATATTCCACACGCGGTGTATTATCGACATACCGCCTTTGCGGCAAAATCACCAATGTGTTGACGGTGAAGTCACACCTATTTGATTGTCAGAGACCGACACGATGAGCGACAAGATCAAGAAGAGCGACGAAGAATGGCGCAAGGAGCTCACCCCGGAGCAGTTCCGTATTGCGCGCCAGAAGGGCACCGAGCGCGCGTTTACCGGCGAGTACCACGACAGCAAGAAACCGGGGACCTACACCTGCGTCTGCTGTGGAACGCCTCTTTTCGATTCCGACGCCAAGTTTGATTCTGGCACCGGCTGGCCCAGCTTCACCGAGCCGGTCGCGGGCGAGAATGTCCGCACTGAATCGGACAAGAGCCTGTTCATGCGGCGTACGGAAGTTCTCTGCGCGAAATGTGATGCACACCTGGGACATGTGTTCGACGACGGACCCGGGCCGACGCACCAGCGGTATTGCATCAACTCCGCCTCCCTCAAGCGCGAGGACAAGTAGGCCGCGGTCTCCTGTTGACAGCCGACGATAGTCGCGGCACAATGTGCCTCGCTCATCGCTCGTACTCGTCAACGGAGAGGCTCATTCATGGCATCTGTGAAGACCGTCGGTCTCGTCGTGGGATCCGTAGCAATCGCAACACTTTCATTCGGCTTCGCTTTCGCGGCGACTCCATC
>Ga0193707_1000013_pt1 | contig 45361 bp, 74 predicted proteins | sample U3c2metaG_FD_143043 | JGI IMG/M metagenome (GOLD analysis project Ga0193707, IMG submission 143043) | Soil microbial communities from a riparian zone of the East river system, Colorado, United States - U3c2 | ecosystem: Environmental > Terrestrial > Soil > Riparian zone | place: USA: East River... | reverse complement strand
GATTCTCGGTGCGCTCGACAAACCGGCCCTGCTGTACTGGTCGGCCGAGCAGGCCGCCATGGCCGCCATCGACAACCAGGCGACCTGGCGCGCCATGCTCGTCGACCGAGGCCGCGCGGAAGCCGTGAAGTGGCTGCGGGACGCCCGTTTCCGGCGGCCCCGCACGCTGCTGTCGTCGGCGGACCTGGGCACTGTCGTGCACCACTTGTGCGAGATGTACGCCCTCACCGGCGTCAGGCCGGACAAGGCCCGCATCGCCGAGGCGATCCGTGCCAAGGGTGGCGAGCAGGTCGAGATCCGCGCTGAGGGTCCGCTGGTGATGTCCATGTTGGATCGGTTCGATTCCTGGCTACAGCGCTTCACTCCGGCCTACCAGGCGACCGAGGTGTGCGTCTACAGCCCGACCTACGGCTATGCCGGGCAAAGCGACGGGTTCCTGGAGATCGACGGCGTCCGGTTCATCATCGACTACAAGACGTCGCGGGAGCCGCTCGATTCCAAGGGGCACCCGAAGACCCCGTACCCCGAACAGGTTGGTCTGCAGTTGGCCGGCTACCGGTTCGGCGAGTACGCCGCGGTGTGGCGGCCTCGACGGATGGAGCAGTTCCGTCGGCGGTACTACCTGCTCGGTGAGGCCGAGCGGGCCATGGCCGAGCCGGTGCCCGAAGTGGACAGCGGGCTGGTCATCCAAATCACCCCGGAGGCGTGCGAGGCATATCCGATTCGCTGCGATGCCGAGGTGCACGAAGCGTTCCTCTACACCATCGAGGCGTTCCGCTGGCTGAACGTGACCAGTAAAACCGTGATGGGCGCTGCTTTGGAATCGGCAGGGGATCGCTGATGCCGATCATCGACCTACAACGCAGGCTGGCCGAGGCCGGCCGGATCCGCATCGGCCAACAGGTACCCACCGGCAAGAACGGCCGCTCGCGGCCAGAGAAGCTGGAGACCTTCCGGCTCACCAGCGCGGACAGCCACCGTATCCAGCTCGCGGCGCGACTGTTCGGAGGTGACGCACGCCCGTGGGACGGCCCAGCCGGACAGCAGTGGGAAGTGGTCACGACCACTGACGCCATCGACGTGATCGTGCCGCCGTCGGACATGTCGTTCTCGCAGCACTATGAACTGTGGTCGGCGGGTGGCTGTCAGCGCCGCTGTGACGGACGCACGGAGTCCATTAGCGACGGTCCATGCGTGTGTGATCCGGACGCCCGCGAGTGCGACATCCACACCCGGCTCTCGGTGATGCTGCGCGACCTGCCGGGCCTCGGAGTGTGGCGCATCGACACCCAGGGCTACTACGCGGCAGTGGAGCTGCAGGGCGCCGTTGAGGTCATCCAGATGGCCGCCGGCCGTGGGCAGATGCTCCCGGCCCGGTTGCGGCTGGAACAGCGCCAGGTGAAGCGCCCGAACCAGCCGACCCGCCGATTCGCGGTGCCAGTGCTGGACATCGAAGTGTCGCCCGGTCAGCTCATGGGGCCGACGAGTGAGCGGCGCGAGATCGCCGCAGCCACCCCGCCAGCCGCCGAGGTCGACGGGACGGCGAGGCTCACCCCGGTTCCGGCCGCGCTGCCCGCGGCGCCGGTGGCGTCGGTGGCCGCGCAGACCGCCGCGGTGACCGAGGCGCGACCTCGCCCCGCACGGAAGAACGCGGCGCAACCCATTCCAGCGACCGGACTCAAGCCGCGCACCGCTACTCAGGCCACCACCGGCCGGCCGCAGGACGAGCCTCCATCGTCGCGCGAGGACGATGCCGGGGAGTCCAGCGAGGACACCGTCACCCTTGAGCAGTTGAAGAAGCTCCACGCGCAACTCGGCGAACTGGAGATCACCGAACGCGCAGACAAGCTGACCACCGTCGGCCTGCTCGCGAAACGACCGGGCATCGGTTCGTCGCGGGAGCTGACCAAGCTCGAAGCCTCCGGAGTGATCGATCTCCTCGACCGGCTGCTCGACGACGAGGAACCCGTGAACGCGCTCGACGCCGTCCTGGCCGCATTCGAGCAAGAGTCTACGAAGGACAGTGAATCATGACCGGGCGCCGCCTCCCTACCTTGACGGATCGCGAGCTGCAGGTGTTGCAAGGCATCGACAAAGGTCGATCTCGCAAGGGTGTGGCCGACGCGCTGTGTCTGTCCGAGGACACGGTGAAGACGTATCTGCGTCGGTTGTTCAACAAGTGGAACGCGCGCGATCGCGCAGAGGCGATATCGCTGGGCTATCAGTCCGGCGTGCTGAAGGTAACCGGTCACATCCACTACGGAGGCGAATCCGACGAGCCCGACGAGACCATCGTCGCGCCGCAGCTGCTTCCAGTTGGCAGGACCGTGCTCGACACCAGCTTGCACATCGCGGCGTGTTTCGCAGCGAAGGCGTGTCCCTGCAGGCGCGGCGGCAACGGAAAGTGCATCCGGTCGTGCCAGGTTGCGGACCGGTGCCCGTGCCGTAGGGCGGTGGCCTGATGCCGCGCGTGAACGTCGACGCAATCGACGCGGCTGTGATGGACAATGCGGTCATCGCCGTTCTGTCGGCTCTCTTCCCGTTCCTCCCGCTGAGCGTGCGGCGCGAGGCGGCGAGGGCCGCTCGTGACGTGGCGGAGCGATCGCAGGTGTTGCAAGCCACCAGAAGGACCGCTCCGGTTGCGGACACCGCACACGATGAGACGTGCGCAGAACTCGCTCGCGAGGGCGCCCAGTGGCACGCCACGGTGCTGGACACGGCCCGCATTCTGGGGACGTCGGCGCGCCTGGACGGCTTGGACCGCGATGTCATTGTCGATGCCCTGCAGGCACTTCAGACCGACCGACTGCGGGCTGTCGGCCTGACGTCCGACGCCCTGGGCAAGCGGCTGTTGGAGCAGCGCCTACGTGACCGCAACCGCGCGTATGGCCAAGCGTCCGCCACCATCAGGGATCTTCGCGCGCAGCTCGCGAGGAATCACGCGTCGTGCCACGAGTCCGACGCGGTCCAGCGAGCTGAGAACAAGCGGCTACGCGGGGAGCTGGAGGTGTTGCGCGCCAAGCTACTGCCAGTGTGGCGCACCAACCCGGCCACTGGAGTGATGCATCTCGTACGGCCAGACCGGCGGGACGCGATCTGCACGGAGCCGAGCTTCGCGTGGCGCGACGCTGTTGAGGGCAACGCTCGGCACTCGGTGTGCGTTGCTATGGCGCGTGACCATGCCTGAGCACTTCGCTCGGTGCCCGGTCTGCGACCGTCGCACCGTCCACGTCGCACCGCTGACCGGGCTGCTCGTCGAGCACCGCACCCGGTCTCACGGTCGGGGCAAGTCTCACCGTCGGGGCAAGCACTGTTCGGGGTCCGGTAAGGCCGCGCTGGTGGTGAGCGTTGCATGAACAGCTTCGTCAAGCAGCGCATCCTCGCCGACCCCGCACGCGCCGACGGCCATGACGCGAACGGCAACCCCGGCGACTGCCTCACAGCCTGTGTCGCCAGCCTGACCGGCGAGCCGTACGAGGACGTCCCGCACTTCGCTCAACACGTCAGCTGGTGGTCCTACATGCGACGGTGGGCGCGAGCGCGAGGTGCCGACTTCGCGTGCATCGTCCCGGTCGACGGATCGATCAGACACGTGATCGACGAGGCCGAGCGTGGTCTGGCCATCGGGTCCGGGCCGTCCCCGCGCGGCCCGTTCCGGCACGTCGTGGTCGTCGACGAAGACCTGCAGCTCGTGCACGACCCACACCCGTCCGACGCTGGCGTGCTGTACGTCGACGAGGTTCTGGTGTGGAGCGAGCCGTACGACCCGGCGCCAGCGCACGCGCAGCTGCTCACCGCGGGGGGCGTCCGATGACCGCAGTGGACTGTGCCGCGTTGTCCGTGTTCGTCCCCGGCCGGGCAGCGCCGCAGGGATCGAAGCATGGCCGCCCGATCTACAAGGGCCGAGGAGACGCCCGGGAGTTCACCGGGAAAGTCGCACAGGTTGAGTCGTCCAAGGCTGTGCAGCCATGGCGGCAGGACGTGCGCGAGGCCTGCCTGCTCGACGACGGGACGCCGGTCGTCTACTTCGCGCAAGGCGTTGCCGTGCGCGCGACTCTCGTGTTCGTCATGCCTCGTCCGGCCAGTCTCCCCAAGCGGAAGCCCACACCATTGCATACCAAACGGCCCGATCTCGACAAACTCATCAGGGCGGTTTTCGACGCCATCGGGTCCGCCGGAATCTGGCACGACGACGCCCAAGTGGTCCGGATCTACCCCGTCAAACGGTACGCCGAGATCGGCGAGAGCCCCGGCTGTCACATCGTCGTGCAGGCCGAGCAGGAGCAGATCACCGCCTGCCTCGTGCCCGTCGGCCAACACACGCTCGCCGACATCGTCCAATCCAACGGGGAGCAGCCGTGACCGAATCGTCCACACCCGACACTGGCACCGAGAAGAAGGCGCCGCCACAAGAGTTCCTGTCGTTTTTGGCGGGCACCAACAAAGGGCGCACCGCAAGCGAACTGACCGCCTCGCTGCAGGAGCTTGTCGCAGCGATCGAGGCGACCCGCAAGGCCGGGCACCTGATCTACAAGCTGACGATCAAGCCGGTGGACAGCGCCGCGGCCGACGACGGCGCAGTGAAGGTCACCGACGAGATCACCGTGAAGATGCCCACCCACGACCGGCCGACGTCGATCTTCTTCGTCGACGACGCGTGCAACCTGGTGCGCCACAACCCGCGCCAGAGCAGCCTTTTCGAGAACTAAGGGAGCCCCACCCGCATGACCGAGTACACGGCCGACCTGCACAGCGCCGACAACCCGATCGAGACCGCCGCGGACCTCGGCCGCCGCGACGCCGAGCGCATGCCGGAGGCGTACGACCTTGCCCCTGGTACGTCGATCGTCGTCGTCCGCGAGCGCTCCGACGAGGGCACCGTCGTGCACGACTTGGAGTCCTACCTCCCGGCGCCACGCCAGCCGCGCGGCTGCGCGATCCTGCACGACCCGAGCGACTTCACCACCTACGTCAACCGGCTCACCGATACCTCCTACACGACTGTGTGGGCTGACGTCGACGCCGGCAGCGTCACCGCGGTGTTGGACGATCACATGAACTCCGATGAGGCTGGCTGGCGGCAGCACATCGTTGGTCTGCGGCTACGTCCGGACGTCGACTGGCAGCACTGGATCAAGCTGAACGGCAAGGCCGTGCGGCAGGCCGAGTTTGCGCAGCACATTGAAGACGCATTGCACACGATCATCAGGCCGGACGGTGCGACCATGCTGGAGGTCGCCATGTCCTTGCAAGCCACTCGGTCCGCCGAGTTCAGCCAAGCGAGCCGGCTGGACAACAACGATCTGCAGCTCGCCTACCACGAGGACACCACGGCGAAGGCCGGTAGGAGCGGCAACCTTGAGGTGCCAAGGGAATTCGCACTGCACATCACGCCGTGGATCGGCTGCCCCATGCTGGAGGTCATCGCGAAGCTTCGGTATGAGATCAACGGCGGCAATCTGACCATCGGATATAAGCTGGTTCGCCCCGACCTGGCCAAGATCGAAGTGTTCGAATCGCTCGTCGCGACGATGGCCGAGAACCTCGCCGTCGGCAAGGTCCTCAATGGCACCGCACCACTAGCGCTCCGGTGAACACCAACGCTGGCAGCACCTCCCGGGCGGATGACCACCGGTGCCCGGGGGGTTGCGGTGCCGATGTCCGTCGACACCTCTTGGCGTGCCGTGACTGTTGGGCGCGGCTGCCGGACGAGCTGCGCCAGGCCGTCAATCGCCGTGGCCCCGGCCACGTGGAAGCCCTCTCAGATGCGCTCACCTGGTACCGCGACAACCCGAAGGAGGCGTGACCTCGTGCTCACGTTTGTCCTCATCGTCGCGGCCATCTATATCGGACCGTGTGCCCTGGTCGCATGGCTTGTGTGCCGCAGCCGGCCGCACGTCGACGACCAGCGGACGGACTCCTTCAGCATCCTGCCGCCGGACCGGTGGGATGCCTACGACCAGCATGAGGCACACCGCGCCTACGAGACACACCTGCGAGACCCGTCATGACGTTGTGGTGGCGCACCGGATCGGCGCCGGCCGAGCCCGACCGGCCCGGCGACGACGATCAGTTCCGGGCCTGGGTCGAAGACGTCAAGCAGGAGCGTCACCGAGCGCGGAAACGCGCCCTGAAACACCAGCACGCCGCGAAGCCGAAGCATGGCCGGAAACACGGACTCAGGCGTCGCGTGCGCGAGGACCGGACTCGCGGCGCCGCAGGGCAGGCGTGACGCGTGACCACCTACATGACAGCCCAAGCCCACGAGCGCCTGGCGCCCAACATGATCGAAGGGAGCCGCCCGATGCCCGATTTCCGCATCTCCGCCACCGCCGCAGAACACCGCAAGTTCCGGGCCGCCGGGCCGCCCGCTGTCGGGCTGTGGGCGATGGCGGGCGCGTACTGCATGCGTGAGCTGACCGACGGCTGGGTGCCGACCTACTGGATCACCACCTGGCCAGCCGGCAAGCGCCTGGCGCGCAAGCTCGTCGCGGTCGGCCTGTGGACCGAGCAGGGCCGCGATGAGATCCCCGGCTTCCGGTTCCATGACTGGGCGGATGTCCAACGGATGGCTGAGCAGATCCACGACGAACGGACCAAGGCGCGTGAGCGGATGGCGACCGTCCGGAAGCGACAGTCCGCGACGGTCGTTACGCGGGAAGTTCGGCCGAACGTTCCGGGCGAACGTTCGGCCGAACACGACGACCAAAACGAACGGCTACCGGTCAGTAGAAATGAACCTACTCGGAAGTCGGTTCGACCTGGCCCAGACACTCCACAGCCTGTGGATAACCCGCCTACCAGGGAAGACACCTCAATGTTCGCCGGAACGAACGGTGAACCTTCGGCGAACGTTCACGACGCCCTTGTCCTTGCCCTTAATAGTGGTCCAGTAAGAGGGGGAAGTTACCTACCAGCACGCGAGGGAAAAGCCCCCCCTCCTCGATGCCCCAAGCACATCAACGACCCCGGCGACCGACCGTGCCGGGCATGCGGCGACGCCCGGCAAGCCCTCGAACGCTGGGAAGTCGACCGCCGCCAGTTCGTCCGTGCCTGCCCGCTGTGCGACGCCGAGGGCTGGCGATGGGAACCCGGGCGCCGCATCCCGATGACCCCGTACGTCCGCTGCGACCACCAGCCGCTCGAACACCAGGAACCCACATGAGCACCCGGGTCACCGCGGCCGACCTCGACACAGACACCAGCTACAGCCGGGACATCCGTGACGACTACGCCATCACATGCGACGGAACCGCTTACGTGTCAGGCATTGCCGTCTACGCCAACGGGACGCACGTCATCACCATCAAGGGCCGCAGCGAAAAGCGGGCCGTCAGCGGCGTAGTCCGGTACCCGCCACCAGGAGGACACCCGTGATCAACCTCGTCGGCTTCGAAGACGACGGCGACCGCGTGACATTTGCCGGGGCGCTGATGGTCGCCGCGCCGGTCGTCGTCGCGGCCGAGCTGGAGCGCATGGCTGACCAGATCGACCGCGGCCCGGCAGTGCCCTTGCACCCGTGGGTGATCTCCGCGCTGGTCCGCGAACGCGCCGCCGACGTCCGCGCATTGGCGGCCGGCCGACTGAAGGAGCCGGCGTGACCACGCACGCGATCGACTGGCTCCGGCTCGCTCGGACCGTCGAGATCGTCCGGGTTCACCACGGACTGTCCGAGCGTGCCCTCAGTGACCAACTCGGCATGTCCCCCAACACGTTCGCGCGCCTGCGGCACGGCGAGCACATCGAGGCGGACGCCGTCGCGACCTTGGTTGCCTGGCTCAACCCGATCGGCGTCCCGGACTGGATCGTCGTCCGCCCACGGGTTCTGGCCGTCAACCATGGCGGTGTGTCATGACCGAGGATCGTTGCCGCATCTACGAAGTGGACGGCGAGGCGGTCCCCGTCCTCGGCGGCGAGCCGCTTGGCGCCGCCGGCCAAGCCGTGTTCGCCGAGATCGACTCATGGCGGCCGTCGCGGGCTGCCCGTGAGGCGCTCACATCCGGCGGGTGGTCCGCGTGACCGACCGCTGCGGGAAGACCGACCTCATCGTCAACCAGTGCGCCCACTGCCTCGGCCACCAGTCCATCGAGGAGAAGACCCTCGCGCTGCGCGCAACACTGCTCGCCGACCCGACCTGGTTCGCAGCCAATTTCCCCGGCACCTGCTGGGGATGCGGCGAATACTTCGCGCCCGGCGCCGCGATCCAGGGCGCGGGCCTGCACTTGACCGGCTGCTGGATCGCCGAATGCTGCGCCCCCGAGGAGGTCTCGCGGTGATCCCTATCCCGACCCGCATGAGAGGCCTACCGCGTGACCGGCACGGCCGTCCTATCCCGTGGTTCGTCCACGTCTACGACGACGGTTCGCCTGACTTCCGTGTCATCCGCCGCTCCGGCATCCCCGAGGCCTACCGCTTCAAGCTGTGCTGGGTCTGCGGCCAGCCCCGCGGTCAATGGGTCGCATTCGTGGCCGGCCCGATGTGCGCGGTCAATCGCGTGTCAGCTGAACCCCCGTCGCACCGCGACTGCGCGATCTACTCCGCGACCGCGTGCCCTTTCTTGGCTACTCCCAGCATGAATCGCCGTGAACGTGGCCTACCCGAGGAACATGTTGACCCGCCCGGCATCACCTGTTGGCGCAACCCGGGCGTTGCCCTCGTCTGGGTCACCCGTGACTGGAACCCGTTCCGTGCCCCGGACGGCGCTCTGTTCCGGTTCGGCGACCCGGCCGAGGTGCTGTGGTTCGCCAACGGACGCCCGGCCGCGCGCGAGGAAGTCCAGCACTCGATCGACACAGGCTTTCCACTCCTGCAGGAGGCAGCCGCCCAGGACGGTCCCGACGCGCTCGCCGAGCTCGACCGGCAGCTCGCTGTCGCGCTCGCGCTGCTGCCCGCTGAGGAGCCGACAAGATCGGCTGCTGGATTCGAATGCTGCGCGGAGGATCGGACGTGACGCGCCGCGTTCTGGATCAGGAAACGGTCAACTACGGGGGCCGACTGAGCGACGCCCGTGCACTGGCGCAGTTCACTCAGACTCAGCTCGCCGAGGCGCTCGGCCTGTCCCGTTCGTCTGTCTCCAACATCGAAGCCGGCCGGCAGCGGTCACCGGCTCAGCAAGTCGCCATGACGGCCGGTGTGCTCGGGGTTGACCTGACCTGGCTGCTCACCGGCGAGGGCGAGCCCGGCGGGTTGACAGGCAGGCCGGACGAGCTACGTGCGTACATCCCCGAAGAGCCGCCGCCGTACTCGGTTGTTCAGGCTGGTCGAGCCCGAGGGAACTCGGTCTGGCAACGCGGTGATGACAAGCACGACGCGCGCTGGTTCCCCGCCCTCTACCGGCGTGACACGGCCGGGAGTGGTGTTCTTGAACCGCTGCCGTGGCCGTACTTGGTCGCCACATACAGCTCGGTGACGGTCGTCCGTTGGGGCACAGGCGAGGAGCCAACGTGACCCGCGGTGGCAGCCGGCGATTCCGCCGGCGCGGGCAGTCGCGAGATGGCCTGTGGCAGTGGACACCCGACGGCATCGAGCGCGCGGAGGTCGAGGACAACCCGCGCACCCGCCCGTGCACCTGGTGCGGCGCCGCACCCGAACACGACTGCGTCCGGGTCGTCCCGGGTGGTCGTCGAGAGTCGATCACCGGCTACCACGACGGCCGGGCAGCGCCCGTCGAACAGGAACCCGCACAGAAGCCGTCCAGCTCGTCCGCTGGCGCGATGAAGGAGCGAGAGTGAACGCCACCAGGCGCCGGGCCGTTGGAGCCGGCATCAGGCAGCACGTGCCCACGACGAAGATGCCCGGCACTGACGTCGAGACGACGCCAGGTGAACACCTGTGGGTCGTGGCCGCCGCCTGGCGCGTCAACCCGGCTACCTTCCGGTCCGACCGGGCCATCCACACCGAGAACCTCGTCCACATCTCCGGAGCCGGCTGCTTCGTGTGCGAGCAGGAATGGAGCTTCGTGGTGGCCTCCAAGCCCTGCCCCGGCGAGCCACGCGGAGGCAACCGGTGATCGAGACCATGCACTCCTCCGGGCTGCCCGTGAAAGCCACCGCCGCCGAACGCGACCGCGCGCGTCGCTCGGTCGCCATCCGTGCCGCTGACGCCGCCGACTGCGCGCAGCTACTGGCCATGCTCGGTCTCGGACCACACGGCAGCCGGTGGGACGAGACACCACCATCCAGTTCGGACACCGACCAGGAGGATCAAGACACGTGAGCAGGCGTATCACCCCGAAGATCACTTTCGACACCCCGCCCACCCTCGACGAGCTGGCTGAGGCGCTCGCCGAGCTGCGGCCGATGGCTGGCGGCGACGCGGTGGTGCGCGTCATGGGGCGGATCGAGTTCAACTTGGACGGTCCGCGCGTCGCGGCTATCACTGTGGAGCGGAGCCCGGAGCCCGCATGATCATGATCGACACACGGCGCGTCACCCTCCTCGTCCGCGAGCTGGCCGCCCGCCGTGGCCTCAACGTCGAGAGCACCAACCGCATCGAAGCCCATGTCATTACGCAGCTCGGCATCGACGTCCACGACCACATCGACGACATGACCCCAACCTGCAGGCAGCACCCCAACGGCTATCGGTGGCTCGCTGTCCTGCTCACCGCTTGGGCACAGGCCGCCCTCGAACACGTGGAGCCAGTCTTGCCCAGCACCCGCCGGTTCCATCTCGAACGTGACCACGACGTCACCGGGGTGAGCGGTAGCGGCCACGTCGCCGACGGCGTGCTGTTCCCTGACGGCGCCGTAGCCATTCGCTGGCGTGGCGAACATCGCTCCACTGTGTGCTGGGACGCCCCCGACGGTATCCAGCACGCCGAAGCGATCCATGGTCACCACGGCGCCACCTGGATTGTGTGGGACGACTGATGAAAGCCGTCGACCGGTTCGCCGTCGCGCTCCTCGCCGTGCTCGCGCTGTACATCGGATTCCTCGCCGCCGACCGGTACCACGCGTCAGACCTCATGGCGCTGACCCTGCTCTGGGCCATCCAGGCCGGGGTCGTCGGGATCGTCGCCGCCGCGGTGATCACTCTCTGGCGGGGACGGTGAGCGACTGATGCGCTGGCAACACCAACAACAACCGTGCATACGGCGAGCCTGAAGGGTGACCGCATGTCTCCTGTGCGACCACAGGGATTCCGGCCACCGCTACGCCTGCCACCGCTGCGTACGCGACGCACAACGGAAGCTGCGCGAACTGGAGACCTACGCCGCCATGCTTCCCGGGCTCACCACGCCGGGCCGGGGCACGCCCGGCCGCGGCACACCCGGCTACGGATCTCGCTCACCGGCGCGCAACGACGTGATCGTCACGCTGGACCTTCGGTCCAAGCCTGATGGCGACGGCCCTGACGACGAGGACAACCCACCCCACTCCATCCCCCGCGAGGTCCGCCGGCTCGCCTGCTGGCTGCGGGAGGAGTTCGACGAGACCCACCCTCGTCGGTGGACGGTCAGCACCGAGATCGCCTACCTCATGACCCAAATCGACCGGTCCGCATGCAACCAGTGGATCGTCGAACTCGCCGCCGAGATCCGTGCATTGTGGACGCAGGCCAGGGCGCTCGCGCACGACCTGCCGCCCCGGCCGCTAGGCCCGTGTCCGAACACGACGGACGCGGGCGAATGCGGTGCTGCGCTGTTCGTCCCGCTCTACACCGACACCGTCCGATGCCGCTCGTGCCGCCGCACCTGGGCGCGTGATGAGTGGCTGAACCTCGCGATGCTCCTCACCAACACGAACCCGAGGACCACGGGCTTGTGAACGGAATCACAAGCCTGCGGGACCCTCGATGCCTAGAACGGCCAGGCAGCGTTGCGGCCAGCTTCGAGCAGCGGAATCATCTTGAAAGCGGCGTCCGTGAGGCCCCCGAACGTGTGCCGGTTCGCGAATCCTGATGGCGCGTGCCCGAGCTGGTAGCCGGCTAGGTTCCACGTGTACATCGCCGCATTGCCAGGCAGTGCGGCGTCCACATCACCGCGGCCGGCCTGCTCGTCGGTCAAGATCACCACGCGGTCATGGCCTTGGTAGTGCCTCCGGATCGCGCCGGGCGTGTCGGTGCCGCCGTTCAGGAAGTACCCGTCATCGGTCCACCGCGTCAGCGACCTGAGCAGTGACTCGCCAGCGTGGAGCGGGAACACCTTCGAGGACATGGCGTTGCCGTAGTAGCCGCCACCAGAGAACGACACCACGTCCGCCGTCGCGCACCGGGAAGCGAGAGCGATTCCGAACAGGGCAGCCGCATCCCACCTCATCAGCGTGCCGTCCTTGGAGAACCCGGCGTGCATCGACCCCGAGGTGTCGACCAGCACCAGCGTCCGGCCAGGCAGCTGGGGCACGTTCGCCAACGAGTGCGTGATGGCCTTCTGCAACGCCCAAGACCACCGGAGGGAAGGCGCGGCGCGATACGCCGAGAGGAACCGCATTGGCAGTGCCTGCGGTCGATGGCGTGCTTGAACAGGTCGCCCTGCCACGGCGCGGACGGGGTCGCGTGCACCAGCTCCAGGACGTCGGCGAAGCGGTAGCCCTTCGAGTCGGTGTCGTACTTCAACAGCGCCCGCTCGGTGTACAGCCGCTGCACCGCGTCAGCGACACCGCGCTTGACCGGCTTCGGCACCGCCCGGCCGTACCGGCTGGTCCAGTAGGCCAGCAGCTCGCCTGGCTCGTCGGGGCGCTGCAGCACCGACGCGACAACCTGACGGGACAAGCCGGCCAGGTCAGCGTCCAGGCGAGTCTTGGCGAACACCGCAGCGCCGACCAGCGCCGCGGACCGAAGGTTGCCCTCACCACGTAGCCATCCGAGCATGCGCGCTGTCCACTCCGGATCAGCCAATGTGGACTGCTGGACCAGCTGCTCGTACCGGTCGTCTCGCTGGGCGCCGGTCTCGTAGAAGGTCTGCTCGCCGACCATGTTGGTGACTGCCAACAGGAACAGCTCGGACTTGACGTCGCGGGCGTAGCCGGCGCCGCCCTCGAACGTGCGGCCGGACGCCGTGCGCTCGGTGGTGACCGGGGATGACACGGCCGGCCGGGCGCGGGTGGTGGTGTTGAACTTCGACAAGCGCTTCAACCCTCTCAGCGGAGGGGAGCGACGCGAACTTCAGTGGACCCGAGATCAAGGTCGGTGACGGTGACGTAGGCGCTCTGCCAATTGAGCTACAGCGGCGAACCGCCGACGGGACTCGAACCCGCACCACCCGCTTATGAGGCGAAGTAACCGTCTCCTGCGCACCGGGCACCACATGAAGTTTGCGTGCGCCCCCGAGATCAAGATCGCCAGCGGTAGTTTCATAAGCAGAAGTAACCGCAGGCTGCGCACCGGGTGCGGGCGAGACAGTAGCAGCAACTGGTCCACACTGGACGGGTGAATTGACCGCCAACGTTTGCAGAGGAGTGAATCGTGGTCGTACTTCGGCAGCCCGACCGGGTCCTTATGGACAGGGCGGCGCTCGCGCAGTGGACCGGCCGATCGGTGCACACCATCCGCCTGCGCTGTGCGGTGGTCGACCGGGGCGCTGACAACCGGGCGCTCTACGACGCCACGGCGAGCGCTGAGCTGCTGCGCAGCGTTCCGGCACGCCAGCGCCAGCAGACTTGACCAGGCGCTATATCACCCCCATTATGCGACTGTGCGTGTTCTGTGCCGAGAGCGCAGCAGCCGACCACGCAGGCGAGCGAGGGAGTCCCTCCGGTGTACGACGTGTTGAACCGGCTCACCGGGCGGACGATGACCTGCACGAGCGACAGTCGCCGAGCGCGCGAGATCGCCGCGCCGATGGAGCACTATCGGGTGATTCCCGCCCGTGGAACCGAGTTCAGCCACCTCCCGTTCAGAAGGAATCCGTGGGCGCCGAACCCGGTCGACGTCGAGGGGCACAGACTCCAGCAGGCGCTCGTCGCGGAGTTCATCGCCGAGGCGGAGAGTCGGCCGCCGGAGGGCTGCGGCTGCAGCGCCTGCCTCCGGGTGGCCAGCGGACCTCAGCAGTGAACGTCGATCACGCGGCACGCCGACCCGTCTCGGAATCCCCCCAGTCGGCGCCTGTGTTCTGGCAAGCTAGTCGGTCATGAAGAGCGGCGCCGCCAACGAGCCCGAGAGCATCTGGGTCAAGGCCGATGTGGACCTGGCTGGTAACTACCGGCTGGTGGTCGAGTACAACGCGGACACGGCTGAGACCTTCGACCAGCCGCGCGCCACGGCGTACGCCACGGAGGTATTCACCGCAGCCGCCTACGCCGAATACGATGCTGCAGTCATGGCCCAAATGACCAAAAAGTTGGGCCTGCCGATGGAGGCCGTAGCCGAGGTCATCCGCGGACTGCGCGCCGACCGGCCGCCGCTGAACCAGGCCGCACTCGGCCTGCTTCGCATGGAGCCGGGGATCGCGGCGCGCAACATGAAACCGTTTCTGAAATGCTCCCTGACGTGCCACCCCATGGAGTGGCAATGGGATCCGGCCGACGCCAACCAGCACGCCGGCTATGTCGTTCAATGCTACCCAGTGGCCAACCTGGACAGTGCCTACCGGCGGTACCTGGTCGGAGTGATCGGCATCGACCAGAACCGGGCCATGCACGCCGTTGAGGATCTAGCGAATTGGCGTGAGCACTAGCCCGCTCATCGTCCCCAAACTCCCCCGGCCAAGTCACCTGGGATCGGCTCCAGGACACGTTGCCCCGGTCGCTCCCTCGGCCGGGGCAACGTCGTATCCAGGCCCTCGCCGTTAGTCCATTCGACACCCCACCCAGAACCGTCGCGAGGAGCGATCCGTGAGCTTTTCCTTCCAGGCAGCCGGAACCGTCGAGCAGGCCCGCGCGCAGATCGACGCGGCAACCATCTACGGCGAGAACCCGCAGGCCACCGCAGTCAAGGGGTTCATCCTCAGCGAACTCGCCGCCTGGCCGGCCGACACGCCCGGCAGGCGGGCCGGCGTGATCGTCGAGGCCAACGGGCACCACGACGACTACTGCCGCAACGTCACCCTGACGATGCGCACGCTCTGGCTGCCGGACGAGCCGGCCAAGCCGGTGCCTGACCCGGCCTGATGCGCAAGGTCCAGGTGCGCCGAGACCCGGCAGCTAAGACCTGGGCCGTGCGCCGGCCGGGCTACGGCCTCAGGCCCGACGACCATGTCCAGTCCGGCTTCCCTACTCAGCGCGCCGCGCTGCGGTGGGCTGACAGCACGCTCCATCCACACGGGACGCCCGGCATGTACAGCGAGCGCAGCGACCACATCGAAGACGGCATCTCCGCACTGCCCATGTGGAACCCGTGGTGGGACGAGCGAGAGGAGTGACCGTGCAGAGCGACGTGCCGCCGTGCCACCGCTGTGACGGGTGCGGCCAGCTGGCGGACAGCGACGACCGCGAGCCCTGGTCGGTGTGGATGAACCTCCCGCTGCAATCCGCGTGGGCTGTGATCATCGGCCTGGTCAAGCCGGTGCCGTGCGACGACTGCGACGGGACCGGGCAGGCCACGCCGCGCCCGGTGGCCGGTCGACCGGACCCACGGGCATAGGGCGCTGTGCCCGACCAGTGGCAGGGCAGCGACCGACGCAGCACACTCCCATCGAACTGGCCGGCCATCCGCCGCCCCATCCTGCGCAGGGACGGCCGCAGGTGCACGTGGCTCGGCGACCTCGACGCCGACGGCCGGCCGGCCGAGTACATGGCCGGTGGCTACGACCACGCGCAGCGCTGCACCGAGCACGCGACCGACGTCGACCACATCGGCGACCGGCTGGACCATCGACCGCAGAACCTGCGGTCGCTGTGCGGGAGGCACCATCGCCACCGCAGCACACTGCAAGGCGTGGTTGCCAAGGCTCAGCGCGCCGCACTCAGGCGCCGGCCGGAGCAGCCTCACCCCGGGCTCCGTGCATAGCTGCATGCATGGCCATGTGATGGCCTCGATGTGGATCAGCGACGATGTGGATCAACACGCTGACCTGCGACGATGCGCGGACATGTGATCGACTCCGACGCTCGATCAAGCCTCTGACCTGCGGTTATGCGGGGGTGGGGGGTGCCTCCCGATCTTGAACAGAGGGTTACCGCTATGCATAGCGTCGAAAATCCAGTACGGGTTGAGACGTTTCGGACACGACGTTTCCCCGCGCGGTAGCCGCGCCGCTGCCCCTCGTAGCCCCCGACCCCGGGTGGGTCACCCATAACCCTGGAGGTTGATATGAGCGGCCCAGTACCGAAGCGGTCGGATCAACGGCGGCGCCGCAACGCGCCACAGACGCCGGTCGACACCGCCGAGGCGTCGACGGAAGTGACCATCCCGGACGCGGACGAGGCGTGGCACCCGGTGGCCCTGCAGTGGTATCTGTCGCTCGGGGACTCCGGGCAGAGTGTCTTCTATGAGCCGTCGGACTGGGCGGTTGCCTTCTTGATCGCTGAGTCGATCAGTCGTGATCTTCAGCCGCAGTTTGTCGGCATCACGGAGCAGGGCGAGGTCGTCAGGGAGAGGATCCCGATGAAGGGCGCGAGCTTGAGCGCCTATCTCCGGGCGATGACGGTGCTCCTCGCGACCGAGGGGGACCGGCGTCGGGCGCGGCTGGAGTTGCAGCGCGCGTCTGAGACCGATGCCGATGAGGACGCCGCGGTGGCGGCCCTCGATGATTATCGCCGCCGTCTCTCCAGCTGAACGGCTTGTCACTCTTCCGACCGGACTCCCTGATCTCACCCTCGGGTGGGAAGTTGTCAAAGGGGCCACGAAGTACCTGAGGCAGCCGAACGGGCCGCGCGCCGGCCAGCGGTTCGAATTCGTGAACAGCCAGATCCGCTTCCTACTCTGGTGGTACGCGGTCGACGAGTCGGGGAACTGGCTGTTTCACCGCGCCATCCGCAGATTGGCCAAGGGCAGCGGAAAGTCGCCGTTCGCAGCGCTGTGGGCGTTGTCGGAACTGTGCTTTCCGGTCCGACTCCGGGACTTCGACCCGAAGGTACTCGGCGGGTGCGTGGGCCGGCCGGTGGAGATGCCGCTGGTGCAGATCGCGGCGACCGCGGAATCGCAGACCGCGAACACGATGCGCATGGTGCGCGCGTTCGCCCCGAAGGGCTCACGGATCGTCCGGGATTTCCTACTCGACCCGGGGAAAGTGCAGTACTTCAAGGCTCCCGAAGGCACGCTGCAGGTCATCACGTCGTCGTCGACGGCGGCCGAGGGTGCCGAGGCGACCGCGATCGTCGGTGACGAGACCGAACACTGGTTGCCGAACAACGGCGGCATCGAGTTCTGCGCGACCCTGGAAGACAACCTGGCCAAGTCCGGGTCGCGGATGATGTCGACCTGCAACGCCTGGAAGCCCGGCAAAGGATCGGTGGCCCAGGAAGACTGGAAAGCGTGGCTCGCCCAAGAGGAAGGGCGCGTTCAGGGCGAGTCCCGGATCTTGTATGACGCGCGGGTCGCGCCGCCGGACACGGACATGGGCGACGAGGCGTCGCTGGACCGTGCCCTCGCGCACGTGTACGACGACTGTTGGTGGGTCGACCGTCGGGCGATCAAAACCCGGATCTGGGACCAAAAGTCCCGACCGGACGACTCGAAATGCAAATACCTGAACCGGCCTACGTCGGCGCTCGACGCGTGGGTCACAGAAGAACAAGTCGAGTTGTTGTTCGACACAGACCGGATTGTGTTGCCGGGCGAGGACATCGCCCTGTTCTTCGACGGTTCCAAGTCGAGGGACGCGACCGGTCTGGTCGGGTGCTGCATCTCCGACGGACACGTGTTCGTTGTGGACGCGTGGGAGCCGGACCCGAACGACGACGATGACGTGGTGCCGGTGATCGAGGTGGACGCCAAGGTGGCGTACGCGTTCCGGACCTGGAACGTGAAGGGCTTCTTCGCGGACGTCAAGGAATGGGAGTCGTTCACCAAGATCTCGTGGCCCGAGCTGTACCGCGACGAGCTTGAGCTCTGGGCGGTGCCGACTGGCAAGGAACCGCAGCCGATCGCATGGGACATGCGGAACAAGGTGTTCGACTTTACGCAAGCCTGCGAGCTGACGCTGATGGAGATCGAACAGAAGCAGTTCACGATCGACGCTGACGCGCGACTGGTACGGCACATGGGGAACGCGCGGCGGCGACCGAACCGATACGGGGTGTCGATCGGGAAGGAGACGCCGGACTCGCCGGACAAGATCGACCTCGCGGTGTGCTTGGTCGGTGCCCGAATGGTGCGGCGCTTGGTGATCAGCAATCCGAACAGGAAGAAGAAGCGCAGCGGAAGGGTCTGGTAGGTGATGGCGACAGAACCGGGTGGCACCGTGACCGGTCCTGGCGCGCCCACTTCAGACTCAGTTCCGGCGCGATTGTCCGATGGCTGCGTCTACGTCACCCCCGAGCTGCTTGACCACGCGGGCGTCGAATTGCTCCCGCAGTTAGGTGACGTTCTCCCGGAGAACGTGCACGCCGTCACCCATCCCCACCACAACGGAAGGTCCTGAAGCATGAGGCAGGGCGACGTTGTGGAGTTGGTCAAGGATCGACTCCTGCCCGCGTTCTTCCAGGAGAAGGCTCGGCTTGATCGGATCGACCTGTGGTATCGGTGGCAGCACGAGGACATCAAGATGCCGCGGACGGCCAATCCGGAGATGAGGGCGCTTGCCGAGTTGTCGAAGACGCCCTGGCTCGGCCTGGTCGTCACGACCGTCGCGCAGGCGATGTACGTCGACGGGTACCGCTCGCCGGATCTACCGGACAACTCGACGGCGTGGAGAACGTGGCAGGCCAACGACTTCGACAACCGGCAGATCGCCGTCCATCGTGCCGCGCTCGCCTATGGACAGTCTTACGTGCGTGTCTTGCCGGGTGAACTGAACGGTGTGAGCACGGCGGTCATGCGTGGTGTCAGCCCCCGCAAGATGCTGGCGGTGTACGCCGAGCCGGCTGAGGACGACTGGCCGATGTACACGATCCAGGTCGACAAGTCCGGGAACGACCTCATGATCCAGGTGTTGGACGAGGAGCAGCAGTACTTCCTGTCCACCACCGGAGAGGGCGCGAAGGTCACGTTCATCGAGTCCCGAGTCCACAATGCTGGGGTGTGCCCGGTGGTCCGGTACGCGAACATGCTGGATCTCGACGGCCGGACCGATGGCGAAGTGGAACCGTTCATCGCGCTGGCCGGCCGGATCAACAAGACGAGCTTCGACCGCCTACTCACCCAGCACTTCGCGAGCTGGAAGATCCGGACGGTCACGGGCATGGCCGAGCCCGACTCTGAGGACGAGGCCAGGCGTAAGAAACTCAAGCTGCGCCAGGATGACCTGCTGATCGCTGAGGACGCGGACACCAAGTTCGGCACCCTCGACGAGACTCCACTGGATGGGTTCATCGCGGCGGAAGAGTCCGATGTGGAGAAGCTCGCCGCCGTATCCCAGACGCCGGCCTCCGCGTTGACAGGCAAGATCGTCAACGTCGCCGCGGACGCGCTCGCGCAGGCCCGCGCTCCACTGACGCAGAAGGTCACCGAGCGGCAGAAGTCGATGGGCAAGAGCCACGACCAGGCGCTGCGACTCGGGGCAGCTCTCGAAAACGACGACGCCGCCGCGCAGGACGTCATGGCACACGTCACGTGGCAGGACATGGACATCCGGTCGCTCTCGCAGGCCGTGGACGCCCTGGGCAAAGCGGTCACCATGCTGCACGTTCCGCCAGAGGCGTTGTGGGCGCGGATTCCCGGCGTCACAAAGTCCGATGTGGACGAATGGAAGCGGCTCGTCGCGCAAGGCGACCCACTGGGCAACCTGACGTCGATGCTCGACAGCCAGATGGGAGCCGGCAGTGGCAACCAACCTCTCGTCGGAGCGCATCAGTAGCGCGTACGCGCAGGTTCTCGTAGCGCTGCGCGCGGTCGCGATCCGTGACGTGACCCGATTGTGGCCGCTATTGAGAGTCGCCGATCTCGACCAGTCGTGGCCGCCGCTGCAGGCGGCGCTGGAGGCGATGGTGAGCAGCCGTCGAGGCCAGGTGGCGGTCGCGGCGCGGGGCTACCTGGCTGACTTCCGCCGCCGTGAGGGTGTAAGAGGCCGACTGAAGGTCGTCCCCGCGGACGGTGTCAACCTGGACGCACTGCGCACCTCGCTACGTGTGACCGGCCCGGTGACCGTGCGGCGCAACTTGTCCGCTGGCGCGTCACCCAGTCTCGCATCCGAGCGCGGCCTCGTGGCGGTGTCAGGTTCGGTGGCCCGCATCGTCCTCAATGGTGGTCGGAAGACCATCCTCGACACGGTCGCCGCGGACCGCCGGGCGCTCGGGTGGATGCGGGTCGCCAAGGGCGACCCGTGCGCGTTCTGCGCGATGCTCACTTCTCGGGGGCCGGTCTACAAGAACAGGGCGACGGCGGGCGATCCCCGGGACCATCCACGTTTCCATGACTTCTGTGCCTGCACGATCGAACCGGTGTACTCGGCGGACACACAGTGGCCCGACGCGTCGCTGAAGGCCGAACGGATCTGGGCGCAGTCGACGGGCGGCGTGTCCGGAAAGGACGCGATCGCCGCGTTCCGTGTCGCCTACGGGGCGGCTCACTGATTTCCGCCCTGGAGGCGGGAACACCCATCAACAGGCCCTGGAGGCCCCACATGGCTGAGATCGACGCGCCCGAAGTCGACGAGACCGAGACGGAGTCCCCGGAGGAGACCGTCGAGACCGACGTCGACACGGGCAAGGCGGAGCAGTTCGACGAGGCGCGCGCGAAGGCGAAGATCGCCAAGGCCAATTCCGAAGCGGCCAACCTGCGCAAGCGTCTCAAGGACCTCGAACCGTTGGCGGCGAAGGCCCAGGAGCTGGAAGACGCCAACAAGACCGAGTCCCAGAAGCTCACCGAGCGCGCGGCAGCGGCCGAGAAGGTCGCCACGGACGCACAGTCCGAGCTGATGCGTCTCCGAGTCGGTGTGCGCAAGGGACTCACCGAAAAGCAGGCGTCCCGGCTTGTCGGGGCGACCGAAGAGGACCTGGAAGCCGACGCCGACGAACTCCTGGAGAGCTTCGGCGGCGCCGGCAAACCAGTCCCGAAGGTCGCCGGGAAGCCCACGGAGCGCCTGCGTGGTGGCACCGATCCGGACGAGCCGCTGGAGGAAAACGATCCTCGCAAGCTCGCCGAGCTGATCCGCCGCAACTGACCTACTACCCGCACGGCCATCGCCATTGAAGGCCGCTGGCGGTCCACCAAGCTGGAGGCATCTTCATGGCGAATACCTTTCTGAAGGCGACGCGGATCGCGGCTGCCGCGTTGGGGCTCCTGGAACGTGAGATCGTGCTGCCGGGGCTGATTTGGCGCGACGCGGGCGGCGACTTCGCCGGCGCGGCCGGTGACACCGTGACCTTGCGGGTTCCGGCGACCACCAAGGCGCGCAAGCGTGCGCTGCGTGGCGCGCGTCCGGCGGCGTCCGAGGGCGACGGCATCATCCAGATGGACAACCTGGATGAGACCAAGGTCGACGTCACCCTTGACACCGACCTGTACAACGCCGTCGCGACCACCGACGAGGAGCTGACGCTCGACATCACGGACTTCGGCAAGCAGGTGCTGCAGCCGCAGATCTCCGCGATCGCCGAGGGCGCCGAGGACGCGATCGTGGAGGAGATGCTGGGAGCGGACTACGCGACCACGCTCACGCTGGACACGGTCGACCCGTACAAGACCGCGATCGACGCGAGCACCGCACTGAACAAGGCCAAGGTGCCCCGCAGTGACCGGTTCTTGGTGCTCGGTGCCGACATGGAGGGTGTCTTTTTGAAGTCGGATCGACTGTCGAAGGTGGACCAGTCGGGCGACGACGCCGCGCTGCGCCGCGCACAGATCGGCAACCTGGCTGGGTTCGGCCCGGTGTATGGATCGCTGGCCATCCCCGCGGACACGGGCTTCGCGTTCCACAGGACGGCGTACGTCATGGGAATGCGCGCACCGGCAGTTCCGGCGGGCGCGAGGATGGGCGCCACCAAGGTTTTCGCGAACATGGCGATGCGGTGGCTGCAGGACTACGACTTCCGCAACGCCCAGGACAGGTCCCTGGTGGACGTGTTCCTGGGCACGAACATTGTCGCGGACGGCAAGTCGAACGAGTCGCAGCTGGTGACCATCACCGGCGCTCCGGCTGGTGGCTCGTTCACCCTGTCCTACGGCGGGCAGACCACCGGCAACATCCCGTTCAACGCGACTGCGGCCGGGGTGAAGTCGGCCGTGGGCGGACTGTCCACGGTGGGTTCCGGCAACGTACAGGTCACCGGCTCGCCGGGTGGCCCGTACACGGTCACGTTCCAGGGCTCCCTGGCCGGTGCGGACGTCGCCGCGATGACCGCGTCCGGCGCGGGCCTGACGGGCGGCACCGCGCCGGCCGTGGCCGTCACCACCGGCGTTGCCGGTGGGGCCGGGACGTTCGCGCGGTCCGTGCGCATCCAGATGGCATGACCAGCCGGGAACAGTGAGATGGCGGATCCGCTCGCGGCGCTCGACGGGTTGACCCAACGGCTGGGTCTCGGCCGGGAACTCACCGAGGCTGAAACCGGCCGGGCGGAGGCGGCCCTGGAGGACGCCTCCACCCTCGTGCGGGATGAGGCGCGGCGCGAATGGACCGACCCGGCGGAGGTCCCGGCCGCGGTGGTGATGATCGTGCTGGAGTCGGCGAAGCGCGGGTTTCTCAATCCCAACGGCTACAGCAGTGAGACGACCGGGCCGTTCACGGTCAGGCGTGACGTGGTCGGTATCTACCTCACCGACGGTGAAGCGATCATCGTGCGCCGTTACCGGGAGCAGTCCCGCACCGGCGGGTCGGGCCTGTGGACGCAGCCGACCACCCGATGCGACCCGGACGGCCGGGTGTTCCTGATGGATCAGTACGGCGGTGACCCGATCCTGTACGACGACGAGAGATCGCCGTGAGCGCCTATGGGATCACGGTCAGGGTGCTCGGTGTGGCCACTCGCGACCGGCACGGCGACGAGACCCGCGCCCTGCTCGGCACGATCCCCGGTTGCTCGTTCGCGCCGGGCGGCTCCACCGAGGACACAGACCAGCGGGCGCAGGTGGTCACCCACGGCGACCTGTTCGTTCCGGTCACGGATATCGCCGTCGGTGTCACCGCCCAGTGCCGGATCGAGTTCCCGGACGGTCGCGAGTGGACCGTCACTGGTCAGCCGCAGTGGTGGGACAACCCGTATTCCGGCACCCGTCCGGGTGGCGTGATGTCACTGCAACGCGTGACGGGGTGATCGACATGCAGTACCAACCGGACTTCCACGGTATGGGCGTCTTTCTGATCGGCCCTGACGCCCGCCGGATCTGCACGCTCGGCGCCGCGGCCCGCCTGGCTAAGGCACGCGCCTTGGTGGGACATGACACCGGGCAGACCGCGGCCAGCGGTCGGCTCGTACACGGCATCGGCGGCCGGAAGAACGACCGGGTCAAGGTGACGATCGCCTTCGACGGCGCCGCGGTGCCGCAGCAGTTCGGCAACCGGCACACCCGTGCGACCCGGTTCCTCACCAGGGCGTTGGAAGGCTGATGCAGGGGTTCCCGGATGTCGAGCTGGCGTTGTGCGAACTGCTGGAGTCTCTCGGCCCGACCGGTACGGCCACCAATGAGGATCTGTCCATCCCGATCCGGGTCAACCGGACCGGCGGCGCGTCGACGCCGTTTGAGGATCACGCCGTCGTCGAGGTCACCAGCTGGCGGTCCACCCGCGGCGAATCGTCCGCGCTGAGCCAACAGATCTCGGCGGCGCTGAACGACGCACGCGCTGTCGCCACCGGCGCCGGGTTCATCGACAAGATCAGCAATACGACCGCGCCGATGCCGTTGCCGGACTTCAATCCCGACACGCGCAGGGTGTCCAGTACCTGGACCGTCACGTCCCGCCTGCAGGAGATCGAGGACGCACCGTCCCCGTGAGCTTCCATCGTGGTGCCGGCCGCGGGTCGGTGCTCGAACCGTCCAGAAAGGACCGGTCGCATGACCACCACACCCGCGTCTTTCGAGACCGTCGCGGCCCGCATGGCGGGCAACATCCGCAAGCCGTTGCGCGGCACAGTGTTGCTCGGCAAGTACGGCGTGGCGCCGCTGATCACGACCCTGGTGGCGACCAGTGGGCAGATCGCGGTACCCAGCACGTATGAGTCGCTCGGCTGGATCAGTACGGACGGCCTGGCGTTCGCCGGGAAGAGCGACTTCTCCGAGGTCCGCGGCTGGGGGTCGGCCAGCTTCCTGCGGCGCGACATCAAGGCGCAGGACCACACGATGAAGTTCACCGCGATCGAGACCAAAAGGTTGACGTTGGAGCTGCGGATGGGCCGCGATCTCGTGGCCACCCAGATGTCCGCGGCCGGGGAATGGAAGGCCGACATCCTGGACCGGCCGGACGTCATGGACTGGCGTGCCCTCGCCATCGGTGTCGACGGCTCGGGCGCCGGCTTGTACTACATGGCCCGCGCGTTCCACAAGTGCACCGTGACCGATATGGACGACCAGGCGTGGACCGACGGCGATGACCCGCTGGGCTACGGCGTCACGCTCGGCGCGGTCCCGGACGACGTGTCCGGAACGATCGGCACCGAGTTCATCTTTGGCCCCGGTGCGCTGGCTGCCGCCGCGGCCATGGGTATCACCGTCGCCGCCTGATCCCCTCCCATCGTGGTCCGGGTCAGCTCTGGCGGGCACCTGACCCGGACCACACCCATTGCGCCCGCCTGTTGCAAGGAAAGGACTCCCACACCGTCATGCCCGACTTCACGTTGCGACACCCCGACTCCGGCGACACGTTCGTCACCGGCGATCCCGCCGAGCGAGCCCGGCTCGCCGCAAACGGATACGTCGACATCACCGGCGAGACCACCGCCCAGCCAGAGCCGCCGTCGACCCCGCCGACCACACCGGAGCACGGCCCGTTCTAGCCGCGCTACATCCCGCTCACCCGTCCCGCCCACCCCGATGGAGACCCATCCCTCATGCGCAAGACCCGCCGCAACTACCACAAAGAGGCCACCCGGGAACTGTTCGAGCTGGACCTCGACAACCCGATCGAGGGCGGCCCGCAGTTCGTGACGTTCCGGGATCCCAACAAACTGGAGACGGGCACAGCGTTCAGCCTCGCGCGCACCGCCGACCCCGAAGACCAGCTGCGGATCCTGCTGTCCGATGAGGACTTCGCCGCGTTTTGGGCCGAGTGGCGCACCGAACCGGTCGACGAGACCAACGCGCTGCTGGAAGACGTGTTGAAGCACTATGGGGTGGACCGGGGAAAACTACCGAGGTAGCCGGCCTGCTCGACCGCTACGGCGACGAGATCGAGCGAGACCTGGCGTTCTCGACGCCCTACCGGTTGCGGGACTTCTTCGACGGCACCGAAACCCCGAACACGCTACACAACCTGGTGACCGCGTTTCAGCGGCGGCGTACGTCCTACCTCGCCCAAGCTCAGGCCACCGACGTCGAGCTGTACGAGCAGACCATCGGACAGCCGCCACGCACATCCGACGGGGCACCAGACTTGTCCGAAGTGGACCTGTTGGTGTCGCTGACGATGGGTGTGCACGAGCTGCTGCAGCAAGTCGTGCACTGGACCGCTGCCAGCGCACCGCACGGGTCACGCAGACCGACCGTGCGACGGCTACCGCGGCCGAAGACCGCGGCCCAGCTGTATCAACGCCAGAAGGCCCGCGAGGCCCACGAGTGGGTCGAGTCGCACCTGTTGTTTGTGGACCAATCCGAGTTTGAACGGATCATCGCCGAGGGGTGAGCTGTGGCCAACTACTCCGCAGGCACCGGGACCATCGACGTGATCCCGTCTTTGAAGAACTTCCACACCAGGATCCGCAGCGAACTCAAGACCGTTAACCCGGAGATCACCGTCGGTGTCCGGGCGGATGTCAGCAAGGTGCAGCGCGACATCCGCGCCGCGGTCAAGACCCCCACGATCCAGCTCAAGGTCGAGGCGAACACGGCATCGCTGCGGAAGGCCGAGGCCGAGGTCGTCGCGGCGGAACGGCGCATCGCCGCCGCCCGTAACACCAGCAGTGATTCGGCGGCTTTGCTGGATGTCGCGGAGAAGCAGCTCGCGGAGACCCGCGCCAAGAGCAACGCGCGGGCCTCGCAGATCGCGTCGGGCGAGCTGAAAGTGGCGCAGGCCAAGCGGGCCGTGGCCGCGGCGACCAACGACGCCGGCAACGCCGAGGCGGCGTTGAACGCGGCGCGCGGCTCGGTCCGCGACGCCAAGGTCAAGATCGCGACCGATGTGGACACCCTGCCCGCTGCCGGCAAGCTGCAGGCGTTCGCGTTGCGTGCCGGCCGGGCCTATCGGATCAAGCTGGGGGTGGACCCTGAGCTGACTGGCGCGGCGGCGGCGTTGGCGACGTTCAAGGCCACCGCGGGCCGGCTGTCGGCGATCCATGTCGGCGTCAACCTGGATACCGGTGCGGCGTTGGCGAAGCTCACCGCGCTGTCGATGGCGGGTGCCAGCATCGGGTTCGGCGTCGCGGCCGGCGTCGGCATCGCCGGTGGCGCCCTGGTCGCGCTGCCGGCCGCGATCGCCGCGGTCCTCGTGCCTGTCGGTGCCCTCGCTGTCGGCCTGAACGGGGTCGGCGGCGCGCTGAGCGCGTTCAGCCAGGCCGATACCCAGGCCGCGGCCAACGCCACATCCAACGCCAAGGCGCAGACCGCGGCGGCGCAACAGATCACCTCGGCCCGCGCTCAAGTGACCCAGGCCGAGACCGCGCTGTCACGGGCCTACGACGCCGCAGCGGTCGCCCAAGAGCAGTCCGCGCGCCGCGTGCAGGACGCCGAACGTCAGGTGATCGTCGCCGAGCTGGCGCACCTGCGCGCCGAGCAGGACCTGACCCGAGCGATGCAGGAGGCCCGGCGCGCCCAGCAAGATCTCGCGTTCCAGGTGATCGGCGGCGCGCTCGCCGAGCGCCAAGCGGTGCTGGACCTGGCCGACGCGCAGCGCGCGCTGCAGGACGCCCAGGCCTCCGGGGTGGGTGGTGACGCCCTGGCGCGCACCCAACTGGCCTACGAGCAGCAGGTGCTGTCGCTCGATGAGATCCGGTCCCGTAACGGGCAACTGGCGCAGGACAAGGCCGCGTCCGATGCGGCGGGTGTCGCAGGGTCGGATCAGGTGGTCGCCGCTCAGGATCGGGTCGCCTCGGCGGGCCAGGGTGTGGCCGACGCGCAGCAGGGTGTGCGTGACGCGCAGGTCGAGTCGGCGCGGGTGCAGATCCAGTCGCAACAGTCCATTGCGGACGCTCAGCTGGCGGTGGCGCAGGCGCAAACGCAACTGGCGCAGGCGATGGCCGACGCGGGCACGGTCGGCGCCTCGGCCGCGGACAAGATCCATGCCGCGATGGCGAAGCTGTCGCCCAGTGCGCAGGAGTTCGTGCGCTCGTTCCACGCGCTCAACCCGGAGATGACCCAGTTCAAGACCTCGGTGCAGGAAGCCCTGTTCGCTGGGCTCGGCCCTGCGTTCGAGACGTTCGCGCGCAGCACGCTGCCGGCGATGGGCGCCAACCTCGCGGTGGTCAGCGGCGCGATGAACGGCGTCACCAAAGACATGCTGGCGTTCCTGGCGACTACGCAGGTGGCGTCCCAATTCGCGGTGCTGTTCGCGGGTATCGGGCAGGTCGTCACCGCGGTCGGCCCGGTCGTTCAGATCTTGGCCAGCCTGCTACTCAACCTGGCCGTGGCCGCGATGCCCGGCATCGTCGCGCTGGTCCAGGCGATCGGCACCGTCGGCGCAGTCCTGTCGGCCGCATTGGCTCCATTGATCGCTTCCGGTGCGATCACGCAGGCCATCACCCTGATCGCGGGCGTGGTCTCCGCGCTCGCCCCTGTTCTGGGCACCGTCGTGGTCTTCGCCGTGCAGCTGCTGAACGCGCTCGGCCCGAGCCTGATCGCCGTCGTTCAGGCGCTGGCGCCGGTGATCACCGTGCTGGCCGGTGTGCTGCTGCAGATCGCGCCCGTAGTCGGCCAGATCGCGCTCATGATCGCGCAGGCCCTCCTGCCAGTTTTCCAGGCACTCGCGCCGGTGATCAGTGCGCTGCTGCCGGTGATCGCCAGCCTGATCGGGTCCGCACTGCAGGTGTTGGTGCCGCTGATTCAGGCTGCTGCCAACATTTTCATGGCGTTCATGCCCGCGATCCAGGGCGTCGTGGCCGTGGTCGCGTCGCTGGTTCCGGTGTTCGTACCGTTGATCACCCAGCTGGCGGCCGGGCTGATGCCGTTGGTCCAGGCGCTGATCCCGGTGATCATCCAGCTGGCCGGCGTGATCGGCGGGGTCTGGATGACCTACCTGCAGACCTTGATCCCGATCGTGATCCAGATCGTGCAGGCGCTGGTGCCGCTGATTCCCGTGATAGCGGACATCGCCACCCAACTGCTGACCGCCCTGGTTCCCATCTTGCCGATCGTCGGCGGACTGCTGACCAACTTGATCACCGCGCTTCTGCCGCTTCTGCCGCCGTTGCTGCAGTTGGCGATGGCCCTGCTGCCGGCGGTGATCGCCGTGATCACCCTGCTGATGCCGATCATCCAGTTTTTGGGCGACCTTCTTATCGGCGCGCTGGTTTGGGTGATTCAGAATCTCGTCTTGCCTGCCCTCGAACGGATCGTGGGGACCGTGAAGGTCGTGGCCGCGATCTTCACGTGGCTGCTCGGCGCGATCATGAACCCGGTCAAGCAGATCGGCGACGGGATCCAGTGGCTGTGGGACAACGCGATCCATCCGGCCTTCCAGTGGATCGTCGACAAGGCCGGCGAAGTCGGCGACGCGTTCGACAAAATGGGCGACAAGATCGGCGGAATTTGGGACAGGCTCAAGAAACTCGTCCACGACGGCATCCAGGTCATCATCGACTTCGTCTGGAACGACGGCCTCCGCAAGGTGGTCAACCTGCTTCCGGGCGTCAATCTGCCGGAGGTCAAGCTCGCCGCGTTCGCGGGTGGTGGCGTCCTGCCCGGGTACGCACCCGGCCGGGACTCGATCCTGTCGCTGCTGTCACCCGGCGAGGCCGTGCTGGTGCCCGAGCTGGTCCGCGCGATCGGCCCGGCGACCATCCTGGCCGCCAACGCCGCCGCCATGGCCGGCCGCGGCTACGCCCGAGGCGGTGTCCTCGGCGTGGCCCAGTTCGCCGCTGGCGGCATCGCCACCACGCCTGCGACTGTGCCCACCGCCGCGCCCGCGACGGCCGTCACGATTGACCCCGCAGCGATCGCCGCGCTCGGCGCGATCGCCGCCCTGGCCACCGTCGCGGTGACCGCGCTCGCGGTCTCTCTGGTCACGCTGCTCGGTCCGGCACTGCTGCAGATCACCACCGCCATCACGCTGCTCGTGCTGCCCGCGGTGGCCGCGGTCGCCCTGCAGACCACCGCGCTGGCCCTACTGACCGGCGTGCAGTGGGCGATCATCACCCAGATCGTGGCTGTATCGGTAGCCGCGCAGACCTTCGCGATGACCGAGCTGCAGAACGCGATGGCCGCGACCCGGGCCGCGATCGCCTTCACCGCCGACTGGGCAGTGTCGCAATGGGACCGCATCCGCGGCGCGGCAGCCGACCCGATCCGGTGGGTACTGGCGTTCCCGATCAACGCGGGCATCGTCGCCGCGTGGAACACCCTCGACGACCAGTTCGCGCTCGGCAACCACGTCGCGCCGATCCCGATCGCGTTCGCACTCGGCGGCCGAGTCACCGGTCCCGGCACGGCCACATCGGACAGCATCCTCGCGCGGGTATCGGCGGGGGAGTTCGTGGTCCGGGAAGCGATCGCCCGTCGCGCGCTACCATTCCTGACCGCGCTGAACAACGGTGTGCCGGAAGCATTGCAGGCAACGGGTGCACGCCGGTTCGCCAGCGGCGGCCTGGTCGCCGACACCGGGTCCAGCTTGGATGCCGCCCTCGCCCGCGGCATTGTGTTCGCCAAGCAGCAGGACGGCAAGCCGTACGTGTGGGGCGCGGTCGGCCCGGACGGCTACGACTGCAGCGGGTTCATGTCCGCGATCACCAACGTTCTGCGCGGCGAGTCCAACCCCTACCGCAGGCTCGGCGTGGCTCGATCCCAGCCGTGGCCTGGTTTTGTCCCAGGTTTGTCCACCGCGTTCGCGACGGGCTTCTCCGACGTGCACACGGCCGGCACGCTCGCCGGGATCAATGTGGAGTCCGGCGGCTCACCGTCGCGCGTGCGGTTCGGCCCCGGCGCGGCCGGCGCGGACAGCATCCAGTTCGGCGGTCACGCCTCCCTGCCGATCGTCGGCGGCACGTTCGTCCCCGGCGGCGGCGCCGGTATCGACTTCGGTGCGCTGATCGGCCCGTACTTCGCCGACACCTACCGACTGATCGGCCAGATCAGCACCCTGTGCGCCGGGAGCCTGCTGGCAGCACAGGCATCGGGGATCGCCACCACCGCGACCGACGGGGTGCGTGCCGCGGCGGTGTCCGCGTTGACCGCGCTCACCACCACCTCGGCCGGCGCCGCCGGCTCACCGGAAGTCGTCGGCGCGGTCCGCGCGGTGGCCGCCCGGTTCGGGTGGGGCGGCGGTCCGCAGTGGGACGCCCTGTCCTGGATCATCAGCCACGAGTCCGGCTGGAACCCCGCCGCCGCCAACCCCTCCTCGTCGGCACGTGGCTTGTTCCAAAAGATGGTCAGCGTCAACGGCCCCATCGAGTCGACCGCAGCCGGGCAGGCCGAGTGGGGCTTGGGCTACATCTCGTCGCGCTACGGCGATCCGCTCGGCGCACAACGCTGGTGGCAGGCCCACAACTGGTACGACCAAGGCGGCATCGCCAGCGGCTCAGGCTGGATGTACAAGGGCACCAACGAACCTGAGCGTGTCTTGAGTCCCGCGCAGACCCGCGCGTTCGACTCCCTGGTGGCCACCGTCAGCCGCAACTCGTCGGCCACTCTGACCGGCCAGTCCACCACCGGCAGCGGCCAGTTCCGCGGCGCTCTCTACCTCGACAGCGGGGAATTCCTCGGCCTCGTCGACGGCCGGATCGCCGACGCACATGACGACACGGCCGACGCGATCTCGCGCGGCACACGATGAAGGGCAGATCGCTGTGACGTATGAGAACCGCCTGCCGTCCAACTACGCCTTTGGCACGCTGAGTGCCGCTGCGGCGATCTCGGACACGTCGTTGCAATCCGCTGCGTTCGCGACGGCGATTCCGTCTGGCTTGTCGACCACGACGTATGTTCCCGTCACTCTGCAAAATCCGTCCACTGGTGTGTTCGAGGTCGTATGGATCAACGCGCACACCGCGGCGTCGACGACTGTGACAGTCCTTCGTGGACGAGAGGGAACCAGCGCGCTGGCGTGGGGTTCAGGAACGCTGTGGGCGGTCGCACCGACATTGCGCGATGGCGTGCTGCCGGTCACGACCCGGTCCGCGCTGCCCGCTGACGCGCATGTCGGGATGCGGGCGTACATCATCGACGAGCAGGTGGTCGTCGAGAAGACTTTGGCGCAAGGGTGGATCAGCACACTCGCCAACATCAGGCCGAGTTCCACGCTGCGCCAGACATCGACGCAGGGTATCAACGCCAACAACGCGTTCGCGCAGCCGTTGACGTTCGACACCGAGGACTTTGACCTTGTGTCGTGCCACGAGCCCGTGACCAACCCGTCGCGGTTCACCATCCCCACCGGATGGGCCGGCAAGTACGCGTTCACCGGCGCCTATTCCTGCGAGCCCAACGGATCCGGTGGACGCGGGTGCATCTGGAAGAAGAACGGTGTTGAGATCCTGGCGTCCCAGGTGATGATCCAGTCCGTGGGCGCGTTGCTGAACACGATCGTGCCCGCACGATCGATCAAGGTCCCGCTCGCCGTGGGGGACTACGTGGAACTGTGCCCCTATCAGAACTCCGGGGTGACACTGAACACCGTCGCGGTCACCACGGCGCAGTCGAGTATGACCGGCACCTACGAGGGTCCGTAGCGTGGCGACCAAGGCGGCACACGGGCAAGCGCCGTGGGCCGGGTCGGTTCTCCCGGCGCCGGATGTCGGGGAGCTGCCCCCGCCGATCCCGGGTAACCCGGCGACGTTTTCCTATGGGTCACAGCTGGGCTCCTATCCCTGGGCGTACGCGTCGTGGGCCGGCGGCTACCCCTTGGCCACCTACCCTGGCGGTGGGGTGCTGCTTGAGCCGCGACCGGACACCGGCGTGATGGCCGTGACTGTGTGGTGGCCTTACGCCACGGCGTTGCAGCTGGTCCGGATCACCGCCGACGGCACCCGCACACCGGTGCGCGGCGCGTACCCGCTGGCCGCCGGAGCCCGCGCGACACGCCTGAACTACGCCACCAACCCCGGCCTGGAAACGGGCCTCAACGGCTACGTCCCCGACGCCGGTAGCCCCGTCTTGACTCGGTTGGCGGACGTGACGGCACCCGCCGGTGGGTATGTGCTGCGCGCGACCGTGGCCGGTGCCGGATCGAACGGGGTCACGATTCCCACCGGGTTGCTGTCCCCGCCGGCCGATGGGACGGTCACGGTCGGCTGGGGCATGCGGACATCCGCCCGTCCGACCTCGGTCACGCTGACCATCGGCTGGACCGACATCAGCGGCGGCGCGCTCACCGGCAGCTCGGTCCCGCTCACCGCGGACCAGGTCAACGAATCGGTCAACACATGGGGCCGGCCCGTCGCCGCGGTCATCCCACCGGCGGGCGCGGTGACACCGGCAGTGAAGATCACCGCGGCGGGCATGCCCGCAGGCGGCACGATGGACCTCGACTCGATCACCATCGAGACCGGGCCGCCCACCGACGCCACCGCGTTCGACGGCGCGACGTTCGGTGCCGTGTGGACAGGAACAGTTGATCTGTCGGCATCGGTACTCGCACCCGTCTACACCGTGCTGGACGGTGAATGCCCACTCGACACAGTGGTCACCTACCAGGTGTCCTATCCCGGCATCACCGGCGGTTGGGTCGTGTCCGACCCGGCCAGCCTGCCTTCCAACCGGAAGGCATGGCTGACCCACCCGTCCACTCCCGACTCACCGATGCTGATCGGGTTGCGCCGCAAGCCGAAGCTCGACTACCCGATCCAGCAGGGTGTGTTCCAGCCAATCAACCGGCGCCGCAAAGTCGTGGTCACCGCCGCCCAGCGCCAGGGCGCCGAAGGCACGGTGGAGTTCAACGCCCTGAGCGTAGACAGCCGCACGCAGCTGCTCGGCATGTTCGCCGACGGTGCACCGGTGCTGCTGCGGGCACCCGCCGAGTACCACTACCCGGACCGGTGGATGGCCCTGGCGACGGTCAGCGACGACCCCGAAGACCGGTTGGCGTGGCAGGACGCATGGCTGATCAGCTCACCGTTCGTCGAAGTTGAAGCACCCTCGGCGCTGGTGTAGACCATGTGGCCGTTGAGCACCCAGGCCCGCATCGCGATCACCCAGTCGCACGCCATGACCGCCCGGGTGACCGTGTACAGCCCCACCACGGGTGTGCATCCCGATCTGCCGATCTCCGGCGGCCAGGTCACTGTGGACGCCAAGAGCCAGGTGCGGCGGACCGCGACACTGCAGGCCGACCCCAGCTTCTGGCCGGCCCGCCCCTCGGACCTGCTGGCCCCGTTCGGCAGTGAAGCCGCGATCGAGTACGGGATCGTGTTGCCCAGCGGGACCATCGAATGGGTCCCACTGGGCATGTTCTCCCTGGAGACCACGTCCCGGCAGCGCCCGGTCAGTGCCTCCGCGGACGTCACCGTCGACCTCGTCGACCGCAGCAGCCGGGTCGCCGAGGACCGATTCGACGCTCCCGTTCAGACGGTCGCGGGCGCCACCGTGGTCGCCGAGATCCGCCGCCTGATCCAGGCCACCCTGGGTACCGGCGTGCCGGTCACCGACCTGACCGGCTCCACCCAGATCGCCGCCCTGCTGGAGATCGACCGGAACCGATGGCCCGACGGCATCGAAAAGCTCGCCGACGCGATCGGCGCCGAAACGTTTTTCGATGTGCTGGGCATGGGCGTGATCCGGCCGCAACCCACACTGGCCGACCCTCCCGTGTGGACCATCACCACCGGCGACAGCGACAGCAATCTGCTCACCGCGAAGGACACCCTCACCCGCAAAGAGGTCTACAACCGTGCCATCGCGTCCGGGCAACGCTCAGACGGAACCCTGCCGGTGTACGCCGCGGTGTCCGATACCGACCCCAACTCACCGACCCTCTACGGCGGCCCGTTCGGTCGCAAACCACGGTTCTACAGCTCGCCACTGCTGACCACAGTCGCGCAATGCACCACCACCGCGACCGCACTGCTGGAACGGGTGCGCGGTCTGGGTGTGCAGATCGCGATGGAGCAACTGGTCAATCCCGCCCTGGACGCGGGCGACGTGATCACCGCGATCCAGGACGGTGTCGCCACCACGCACATCATCGATTCGTGTTCCGTGCCGCTCACCCCGGACGGCACCCAAGGGCTGGGGACACGCAGCAACGACATGCCGCCGCCGGAACAGTAGGAGCCCGTCATGAGCCTCGCAGCCGCCATTCTCCAACTCGTGCAGCGAGCCCTGGACGGTCGCCGCCGCAAGACCGGCACCGTGTCCGGCACCAGCGGCACCAAGGTCATCGTCGCCGTGGACAGCGGAACCGTGACCATCCCGCGGCTGACCAGCTACACCCCGACCGTGGGGGACGTGGTTCACATCGACACCGCCGGAGATGGCTGGCTGGTGCTCGGAAAGTCCGCCTAGCAAAGGAGAAACTCGTGGCAGCAGACCTCCACGGCACCACCGATCTCTCGTCCTGGCCGCCGTTCGTACGGCGCGTACAGGCAGCGATGATCAAGGCCGCGACCGATGTCGCCGCCGAAACCAGCGAAGAAACCCCTCGATCCACGTTGCGGCGAGCGTTGTCCGTCAACGTGTTCGCCAACCGCGAGGACTACACCGGCCGGTTCGCGATCGCCGTCGCCAGCAACCCCGTGATCACCCACGACAGCAGCGACGGCGACCTCCAGTTCACCGTCAACTCCGTGTGGGACGCCATCGCCGGAGCCCCACCAGCCTGATGGGAAGGGGCTCTATGACTGGGAAAACGGCCGAGATGATCCGACGGTTGCGCTTCGCAAGAGTCCACCAGCCCTACACGCTCGCGTTCGCCGTGATCCTGCCGATACCCGGCATCCTCGCCATCATCTACGGCGACGCGGTGTCCCGCGCCTTGGAGACACTGGCCACCGGCACCGTCAGCCGCCTTATGGGCATGGGGCTGTTGATCGGCGGGCTGACCGTTCTGCTGGGCATCATGCTGGGCCGCTCGCTCCTGGAAGCCACTGGCCTGACCGTCCTGGCCGCCGGCTGCATCGTTTACGGCCTGGGCGTGATCCTCGGGCTCGGGCTCGCAGGTGCCGTGGCCGGCGCGGGATTTCTCGCGATCGCCGTCGGCACGCTGCTGCGGGTGGTGAGCCTCGCGACGACCGCTCACCAGATCACCGAGTCGGGAAACCAATCGTGAACTCCGCGTTCATTCTGCAGATCGCGGCCATCGCGATCGGTGGCGGCTCGGTCCAATTCCTGATTTTCCTGCTCCGTCGACGATCCGAGCTGCACAAGCTCGACGCCGAGTCCGACGCGACACTGCTCGACTCGGCGACTGACTACATCGGAACCTTGCAGACCGGAGAGAAGGCGCTCCGGATCGAGATCGCTGACCTGAAAGCGGAGTTGCGGACCCTCAAGCAAGCGTGGGCAGACGAACGCGCGGCGATCCGCGGCGAATGGGACGCGGAGCGCGCCGCCAACACCGAAGCGCTGGAGTCGTCCAATCGGGACGTATCCCGGTTCCGGCTGCAACTCGCGCAGGTCCGCGCCGAGCTATCGGTCTCCCAGTCGGAGATCGAGGAACTCAAACGTCGCGTATGGGGTCCCCACAACCCGAACGATGACCCGAAAGGAACAAGCCGATGACCGACCCGACCACGGAGCACGACGAGCCGGTGGCCACCACCGCCGGTGACGAGGACCACGAGGACCCGCAGCTGTTGCGCGGCGAGGACACCGACCCGCCCACCGACGGCGGCACGCAGCCGGTGTTGACATGACCTGGCGGCTCGCGAACGCCTTGATCTCCCTGCGCCAGGACGTCAACCAGCGCTGGCCCAACCGGGACAAAGCCTCGGACGGCACCATCGGCGACGCCGCGCACGCCACCCGCGAGTCCGACCACAACCCGTGGCTGATCGTCGGGGGCATAGGTGTGGTGCGCGCACTGGACATCACCGCCAACGGTATCGACCCCGGCTGGTACGCCGAGCAACTCCGGCTCGCCGGCGCGGCCGGCGACTCCCGGCTGACCGGCGGCGGCTACGTGATCTACAACCGGCGGATCACCCGAGCCGACTTCTCCGGCTGGAGCGTCTACACCGGATCCAACCCGCACACCAAGCACGTCCACACCTCGGTGTCCCGCAACGCATCCGGCTTCGACCGCACCGACCGGTGGCCGTTCCTCGGCGGCGCCGGCCCAGCCCCCGTGCCTGTCGCGGGTGGCGCGCCAGCCTTCCCGCTGCCGGCCGGCTACTACTTCGGCCCCCGCACCGGCCCCCGAGAGTCCATCTCGTGCATGGCCCGCGACGGCTCTGATCATCACTGGGTGCCGGACCTGAAACGGTTCCAGCAACGCATGATCGACCGCGGCTGGCCGATGCCGAAATGGGGCGCGGACGGCATGTACGGCGAAACCGTTGCGGTGTCCGAGATCGGACAGATCTGCGTGCAGTTCCAGCGGGAAAAAGGCCTCGCGGCCGACGGCCTGATCGGCCCGAACACCTGGGGAGCGGCCTGGACCGCCCCGATCACCTGAAAGGTGCGCCGTGAACAAGCCCGATTACCTCCTCCCGGCACAGCCCAAGCCGTTGCGCATCATCGCCGCCGTGGCCTCCGTATTCACCCTGGCGGTCGGCGGCCTGCCGACCTTCGGCGTCGCGTTGACGGCGGACCAGACCGGTTGGCTCGTCGGTGCCGTCGGCGTCCTGGCCGCCGCCGCGGTCGCCCTGATCGGCGAGCAGCAGGTCACGCCGACCAGCTCGCCGCGCACCGACAGCGGCATACCCCTCGTTCCGCCCGGCCCACATCCACCCACAGGGCCGGAATCCGCGCTGTGACCGTCCTGCGCCATGACGACCTGACCATCCCGCAGGGAACCACCTGGGGCATGTCCTGGCCGATCGTCGACGACACCGGCGCGCCAGTCACGGTCGACGGGTGGACGGTCCGCGGCCAGATCCGCGACAGCGTCACCGCGACCGCCGTCCTCTGGCAGTGGTCGACCGACGACGCCACCGCCGAAGCGGTGGCCGACACGGTGATCCTGCGCCTGACGCCCGCCCAGTCGACGGCGTTCACGTGGCGGACCGGCGTCTACGACCTGGAGTTGGTGAGCCCCGAGGACGAGGTGTTCCGGCTCACCCAGGGACGGGTGACCGTGGATCGCGAGGTGACCCGGTGACGACGGCCGGCGCGCCCGTGTCCCTGGTCGGTGTCCGCTCCGGAGCGCCGATCCCGCTGGTCGGCATCGACACGCTCGGGCCGGCGCCGGGCGGCGGTGGCGCCAGGTTCACCACCTACCAGCACAGTCAGACCGTCCCGGCCACGGTGTGGATCGTGCACCACGGGCTCGGCCGATACCCCGCCGCGGTGTCGCTGTTCTCCGCTGACTTCGGCGTCGAATACGACGAATTCGCCGTGCAACACCTGGACGTCAACTCGCTGCGCATCTCGATGGATCTCCCGTCCACCGGCCGCGCGCTGATCATGTAAGGGGTTTCGTATGGGTGCCACACTGACCGTGTCCCGCAAGGACATGAACGGGCTCGGCATTTCTAACCTGGCGAACGGCTCGTCCGCACAGGACGCCGCCACCAAGTCCCAGGTGGACACCGCCGAGACCAACGCAAAGTCCCGTGCCAACCACACCGGAACACAGCTCGCCAGCACCATCAGCGACTTCGACACCCAAGTCCGGTCCTCCCGGCTCGACCAGATGACCGCGCCGAGCGGCCCGGTCGCGTTCAACGCCCAGAGGGCGACCGGCGTCGCGGACCCCAGCTCCGCGCAGGACGCCGCCACCAAGGCCTACGTCGACGCCCAGCTGGCCGGCGTCGCGTCCGGCCAGACCCTGAAAGGCGACGTCCGCGCCGCCGTCGCCACCAACGTCACGATCTCCGCGCCCGGGACGACCCTGGACGGCGTCACCGCCGTCAGCGGTGAGCTGTTCCTGCTCACCGGCCAGAGCACCCCCACCGAGAACGGGCCGTACGTGTTCAACGGCGCTGCGGTGGCGATGACCCGCGCGTTGAACTGGAACACCGACCCCGAGGCGGTCCGCGGCTCCTACTGGGTGGTGCGCGAAGGCAGCAAGGCCGACGAGTTCGCGCTACTCACCAACGACACCGCGATCACGCTGGGCACCACCACCCCGACGTTCACGTTCATCGCCGCCCAGTCCGGTGCCGTCAACGGCTACACGACCACCTGCCCCTCGACGTCCGGCGGGGCGACCTGGACGGTCACCCACAACCTCGCCACCAAATTCGTGGTCGCCCAAGTCGCCAGGGTCGCCTCGCCCTACGACATCGTCGACGTCCGCATCGAGCGCACCACGACCAACACTCTGTCCGTGCTGCCGGACGTGGCGTTGTCCTCCGGCGAGTTCGAGATCATGGTTTACAAGGTTGCCTGATGACAGCGAGAGCTGCTCTGTCGCAGGTAAACCAGCCGATCGACCCCAGCGCCGCATTGGGCACCGCCACCAAGCAATATGCCGACGGCAAGCAGCCGCTCGACAGCGATCTCACCACGATCGCCGGCCTGGCCGTCGTCAACGACTCTGTCCTGCAAGGCAAAGCGGGCGCGTGGGCGGTCCGCACCCCGGCTCAACTCAAAACCGACCTCGTGTTGGCCAAGGGCGACGTGGGTCTAGGGAACGTCGACAACACCAGCGACACCGCGAAACCCGTCTCTACCGCGCAACAGACTGCGCTGGACGCCAAGCAGGCCCTGGACTCCGACCTCACCTCGATCGCCGCGATCGCCCCGGCCAACGATGACGTCATCCAACGCAAAGCCGGCGCCTGGACCAACCGCACGCTGGCGCAGCTCAAAACCGACCTGTCGGTCCAGCCCCTGGACACTGACCTCACCACGATCGCCGGCCTGACCGCCACCACCGACTCGTTCATCCAGGCCAAGTCCAGTGCGTGGGCCTCGCGCACCATTGCACAGGTCAAGACCGACCTCGCGGTCAGCAACCTGGACAACACCTCCGACGCCAACAAGCCGGTCAGTGCAGCGCAGCAGACTGCGATCGACGGCCGCGCCCGCCGCATCAAGTACGGCTTCCGCACCACGGTCAGCAGCAACAGCTCCGCGAACGGGCAAGTCATCGCGGTACTCAGGCTGGCCTCGGTAGCGGTGCTCACCGGATTCGCCTACTCCATCAAGGCGAAGGTGTACCCGAACTCGGACAACACCGGCGACCTCCTCCGGTACGACATCAGATTCACCACCGACGGGGTTACCACACCGACCGCCTCCAGCCCCGTGATGCCGCGAGGCGTGAAGTACGCGGGCTGCGCCAACTCCACATTCATGTCCTCGGACATCGACGCGTACTACTCGCCCGGATCCAACCTCACGCTGTGGGTCGTCCTCTGTGTCCAACGGGTCGGCGGCACAGGAAACTGCAACCTGTACGCCGACACCACCGAGAGATTCACCGAACTGGAGATCTGGTGCACCGGCGTCGATGTGGCGAATACCGGGACAGCTCTCTGAACAACAAGCGTTAAGACACGGCCCCGTCTTCCTCGATCGCGAGGACGGCGGGGCCGATTTGTTTATCCCCCCAACAGTTCAGGGCCGTGTGCCGCTTCCGCCACACTCAGGGCAGGTCTGGCCTTTGGGGTCGTGGTCGTAGATCCTGCCTTCCCCATCACAACATTGGCATGTCTCCAAGACGCTGTCCTTACGTTGAACGCTGACATGGCTCGGCCCCATCCTCCCTTGCGGGAGGATGGGGCCGTTTCCCTATTCCGCATCGAGTTCTACAGGTCCCCACCAGCGCACGACGTCCATCAGCTCAAGGATCAGCCTCGTCATCCGAGCGGGATCATCGAGCAACTCCGGCGCGACGTCGGCCGCGACCAGCCGGAGTTGTTCGAACCGGTAGAGATCCGCCGCGCTGATGTCCGGCCGTTGAGCTCTCAGCTCGTCGGACAGGTCGTCGTCTCCTGTCACGGTTCGGCCGTCACTTCACATCGATGAAGATCGTCGGCACTGGTTCGTCCGGCGCCGGTTTGATGTCGTTGATGTCATAGACGGCACCGGGGGCTTTGATCTGGACACGGCCGTTGGGGTGGCTGTTTTCCAGGCCCATGAACAGAGACATGACTTCCGGCAGGTTCATCCGTCCTCCATTGTTGCCTTAGTGGAGATAGTTGTCGTGAGCCCCCGGTCGTCTCGCGCAATGTGCGCAGTCTGACGACAGACGGCGGCCGTGATAGACAGCCTCGTGGGGGTTCTTCCTGGGTTAACTGTTCCCTGTCCCCCCGCACTTGATGCACGTCCAACCCTTACCGTCCGGGTCGGTCCATGTTCCGCTGCCGCCGCACCACGTACAGCTTCCCGCGACGATCCACGGCCACGCGATCCCGGCCTGTTCGAACCAATCGCAAGTGTTCACGAGGGACGGTAGGGGGTTGCCCACATCATTGTGCCCTGGGGCATCGAGTGTTAGTTGATCAATCACTGGACTTCCTTTCATAGTGCGGTTTGTTCTTCCGTACGGCCGCCATGACGTTTCGGGTGTTCGCATCACCTTGGGTCATGCCGTGGCCCGGAAGACATCGAAGGTCTCGGATGTATCCACTTGCGACATTGCTGGCCCAGGCGCGCTTCTGTTGGCGCGCTCGATGACTGCGATCGCCAGGTTTCCCGCCTGAATAAACGCGTTAGCGATCCTGAAGCACGTGTCCGTGTCGGACATGACGAGCCGCACGACCTCGCCTGTTCCGCGTTGCGCGCCGATCACAATCTCAACCTGCTCATCGGCCGGCAACACCTCGGTATCGACCGGGCACCCGCGGTGGACGTGATATCGAGCGTCGGTTGTCAGATGGTGACTCATTTCGGGGTTTCCTCTCATCGTCTCGATGTTCCACGTCGCATGCTCTTCTTACGGTCGCGGGATCTTTGGATGGTCGGCAAAGATACTTTTGGTTTGCTCTATACCAAATGCGGCGTCGGCAATGCGGGCAAATAGCATTCGATAGTTTGTGGCGTACTCGGGGTCCTCTACGAATAGGCCAATAGTGTGACCTTCGAGATACACCAAAGGTGTATGGTCCTTGAACTCGATGAGTCGGATTGCTCCGCCGAATCTTTCCCTGAAAGGCACGATGCGGATGGCGATGTTAAATACTTGGGTCAGATACAGGAAATGACGGGCTTGTTCGCTGCTCACGTCGTCTTGGAGTATGCGGTCATGTAGGTAGTACGTACGTCGGGCCGATGCGAGGGGAAGGTCGAGAAGGTGAATCAACCCGGCGACGAGCAGCTCGTCGGGGATCACCTCCGGGGCGTAAATAGTACACGCCGATGCCGTCGCCTCGTGATAACTGAGCGATTGCTGAAAGGCCAGCCAATAGCCGAGATCGCGGTTGGCCTCGCGGCACAATGCTCGAAGCCGGCGTATCTCGCTATGGAATCCAAGAGCGGACAGATACTGTGCCACGTCCACCTCGGAACCGCCACGAACGCCAGATTCGAGTCGCGACATTTTTGACTTCGTCCAGCCGAGACGATCAGTGAAATCGTCCTGATTTATCCCGATTTGCTCGCGCCGTCGTCGTAGTTCGTATCCCAGCTCGCGACTGCAGGCCGTCGTGTGCTTCATGTGACATTCCGATGTGCTCTCGTGGGTGTTAGGGCTCCCGGACCTTTGGTCCGACGTCATGACGACGCCCACAGGTAGCCTGCGGACAGCGTCGTCAGAACCGCGACTACCAGCCGTAAGGTCTTGGCCGGCACCACTTTCGTGACCCATTTTCCAAGAAAGCTTCCCAGGACCATCGTCACGGCCAGCACGATGCACAGTGGCCAGATGACCAAACCCGTTGGCACGTAGGCGAAAAACCCGACCACGGACGTGAAGAGGCACACAACATTCTTCGCTGTGTTGACACGATCCCAAGGCCACGATGTGGCAACGGTCAAGAGGCCGAGGATCATCACGGCGACGCCGCCGCCGAATGCCCCGGCATACATGCTCGTGATCGTGATCCCAATGGCGAGCGTGGGCAGTGTCGCGTGCGAGGGCAGATGGGTCCGCCCGTGGCGGGCGTCGATCCATTTCTTGACATGGCGGAAACACAGCAAGAACGTCACCGAGATGATCAGTAGGACTGGGACGGCGCGGCGGAACGTGCCCTCTGTCAGTACGTGGCTGACAATCCACACACCGACCGCTGTACCGCCAACCGCACAGGCCAGCGGCAGCCGCATGACCCTGGGCGTGTCTTTGACATCCCCGGCTGCCCGAAGAAAGCTGAACGGCGTGGCCGCCAACACCGTGGCGTTGGCGGCCAATGGCGGGATCCCGAGAACCACACTCATGACCACAAACGGGAGCAAGCTGCCACCGGCCGCCGCGAAGTTGAGCACCCCGGCGGCCAGTCCCACACCGCCCATGAGCACGAGCATCCCGGTCATAGATAGTTCCGCATGTTTCTGTCGTGCAACGCCGCGTGCAGGCGCGCCGCGAGGCTTTCCCGCGGCAGTAACGGCTTGCGCCCGACGAGGTGCCTGACAAGGTCTCGCCAATAGGACTGTGGCTCAGTGACGAACAGGTAGAGCTGTGCCGCTTCCCCGCGGGGCATGCTGATGGTCAGCATCTCTTTGCTGCCGCTGGACTCCATTTTGGACTCCTTTGTCCTTAGAAACGTCGAAAGACTGTGGGTGTATCCGTCAGTCATCGCCGCCGTCGTACAGCTCGGCGTCGTCGGCCGGCGTGTCGAGTTGACGGATGCCCTCGCTGCCAAGCAGAGCGATCAGGTCCGCCGTGTCGATCCCGCAGAGTCCGGCCAGCTCTGCCAGCGCCGGGAACGTCAGCCGCACCGCGCGCTCGCCACCCGCCTGCATCCTGCTGTGCGCCCATCGACGTAGCGGCCCCAGCTGCGGATGGCCATTGCGGACGGCCTCAGCCACGTCCAACAGGTACCAGCCACGTGGCGTATCGGCGTATACCCGTTGGTACACACGGGAAATCACGTCCTGCGGCTTTACGTCCAACGCCAAACAGATGTCGAATAGCCTTTCCACTGAACATCTGCGGATGCCCAGCTCATAGCCCCCCAACGACTGCCACGAAAGCTCCTGCGAAGACCGGCTGACGACCTGTTTCCGCGTGAGGCCAAGCCGCTTGCGATGCAACCGCAGCTCGTCACCCAACGCCGTCATCACCCGCTGGGCCTCATGCGTGACATCGCCGTCCTTATTGGACACGAGATTCATCGCCTCTCGACGTTGTTGAGGCCGACGGCGGCCCGGAGCCTTGCCAGAGTCGCCTCATCGAGCGGCTTCACCAGAGGCTCTGTCCGGCGGCGGCGACGTGGACGCGGCGCTGGATCGGGTAGCGTCCCGTACGCGCCCGCGCGCTTGTAGCAGGGCTGACACATGCCAAACCCACCCAACCGCCGGCATCGTGCTCGTAGCTCCGGGCGTCTGCCGTGTGCCCAGTGGCTGACCACGTTGCATCCGCAACCCCGGCACTTGCGGATCAGAACCGATTTGCGCGGCGCCGGGTCGGGCAGTGTGCCCCGCCGGTGCGCACGTTGGTAACAAGCCCCGCACATTCGGTGGGCGCAGGCCTCGGCGAACTGGTTCCGCAACTGGGGTTCACGTTTGAGCGCGCCGGAAGTCATCATGCTGCGCCCACAGCCGCGGCACTGGCGGATGACGACGGCACTGCGCTGGCGTGGCACCGGATCCGGCAGGATAGCCCCCACCTTTCATTGGCGTGCTTGATCCTCGGCGCCATGGTCGTCCGGCCGTTCGCTGTCGTAGTTCGGCTGCCGTCGCCCACTGAACAGATCGTCGAGGAACTGGTCCCGGACGACCGGGTCGTCATGAAGAGACGCAGCGTCATACACGGCCTGCCGAAGACGGGCCAAACGCCGGTCAAGCTCCTTGCGGGACCTGCGTGAAACTCTTCTCCACCACAACATCCGAGAGAGAATCGTCCGACGCCGCGCCGCGCTGCCGGGTTCCGGTACGGCGGGTTCGCCCATGATCCACTCCTTAGAGGTTCCGCAATTCGCGCCCAATTAGCCGGCCGTCGGCGCTGCAGGTAGCGCACGACCACCCATGCGTCGCTGTCGGCGCTCACCACGCTGGACAGGTGCCGGGCATCACGCGAGCGGCTCACGGCTCATCCTTGGCTGGAGGAGGGCATCCCTCGACAGTCGTGTCCGCGATCTGCGCGGCCTCCGCGTCGAGCTGCTGCCCGATCAACTGGATACCGGCGTCCAATGCCTTGACGAAGTCGGCCTGAACCGAGGCGAGGGTCGCGCGTGCTCGGGTCGTCACAACTTCGTCCTCGGCGAGCAGACAGTCCCCACAGCGCTCCGCCGGGTTCACGACCCACTGCACAGCCTTGCTGCCCACGTAGACCGCGGTGTGTGGTGCGTCGACCGGGCCGCACCGCTCGAACTGGTGCCACTTGGTGCACCCACAGCCGCACGGCCGCCACCAGCCGCTCATTGGACTTCGCCGTGCATGCGTCGCAGGTGACCGGCCAACCGCTCAGCCACCTCGTCCTGCGACCAGTCAAAGAGAGTCGTGCAGCACCCCCTGATCGGGCACGGAGCGGCGACCTTGGATCCGTCAACCCAGGGCCGCTCGCCTGGGGGCAGCGGGCGTGACGTGTCACCGCCAGCTATCCACGCGGAGACGAGCCCACGGCCCAGGCTGACCCGGCCGCTTTCCTGGTGGTGTCGTCTGCCCATGACGCGCTGAAGCGAGGAGGCCCGGCGCGCGCCATGGGCGGGAGACGCGGCGCCGCCATGTGCGGCGTATTCGACGTGGCACGGCCCACAGGGCAGGCCGGACGTCTTGTCCGTGATGGGCGGGCCGACCTTCCCGCACAACGCGCTCGGCGCGTACTCGTCGGTCCACAGGTGGTCGAATTCGTCGCCCGGGTCGGTGGAGCGCCACGAGATCACGGCGTGCTCCGCTGAGAGACGACGACCCGCACCCGGTCGGGGGCACAGGGCGGGCCGCCGTCAGCTGGGTGCCCGGCGACGCGCCCTGAGGAGGTGTACGTCGCCGAGCTGCCCGCTCCGGCGGGC
>Ga0193707_1000012_pt1 | contig 46359 bp, 75 predicted proteins | sample U3c2metaG_FD_143043 | JGI IMG/M metagenome (GOLD analysis project Ga0193707, IMG submission 143043) | Soil microbial communities from a riparian zone of the East river system, Colorado, United States - U3c2 | ecosystem: Environmental > Terrestrial > Soil > Riparian zone | place: USA: East River... | reverse complement strand
GCCAGGCGCCTGCGGTTCGGCTGGCATGGTCATGCGGTTCTCCTGCGATCGAGACGGGCGCCTGGCCCGGCTCTACTTCCCGGCCTTGTGGCCGGAGGTCTTCTTGGCGGCGCGCGCGCGGACCACGGCGGTGGTGGGCTTCTTGCGCCCAGACGCCGGGCCGCCGCCCTTCTTCAGCGCGGACAGCAGGCTCGGCGTGATCTTGCCGTCGGCGGGCTTGATGCCGTGCGCCTTCTGGTACTTGATCAGCGCGGCCGTGGTCTTGGGCCCGAGCTTGCCGTCGAGGCGTAGCGGGTTGCCGTCGGCGTCGGTGAGCCCGGCCTTCCGCAGCGCCTCCTGCGCGGCCTTGACGCGAGCGTCGCCCTTCGCCTTGCCGTAGCCGGTGCCGGTCTTGGACTTGGAGTCATAGCTCAGCGGGGCGAACTGGCCGCCGCCGGCGGCGCCCTTGGCTGCGCGGGGATGCTTGCTGGGGTCCCAGCTCATGACCATGCTGGCGGCGTTGCCCACGTCCGGCTCCTATCCGTGCGCGTGCTTGAAGGGCGGCGTGTGGCCGTAGTCGGTGCGCTCGCGCTGGCGGGAGCGGGTCAGGTCCTCGGCGGCGAGGTGGTGCCGTAGCTCGGCCTGCCAGGCGCGGACCTTCGCACCTGCCTTGGCCTTGGTGACGTCGTCGAGGGCGGCAGCCTGCCTGCGCTTCCAGGACCGGATGTGCCGCTCGATGTCACGCTGGCGCTGCGTCGCCTCGTAGGTGCCGGGCAGGTTGTGCAGCGAGTGCGGCGGCCAGACGAACCCGGGATACCAGCGCTGGATCGTGTGGTGGCAGTTGTGCACTACAATTCCATTAGCGACATACCAGCCGTCGCCCGTCTGGAGGTTGTACACGTGCGCCGCAAATTCACGGACGCCGACATTGACGATTTCGTCAGGCGATACCAGGCCGGAGAGTCGCAAACCCAGATCGCGGCCATCCATGGCACCAATCAGGCCCTCGTCGCCAGGTGGCTCAAGAAGCGCGGTGCTGGCATCAGCCGGAGCGAGGCCCAGCGCCGCCGCAACGCCAAGATGACGAGCACAAAGCGATCCGCGAACACCGCCGCCGCTCACGCCGCCGTCAGGGGCGTGGCCCGCACCGAGGATGAACTCATCCGTCGAGCCATCAGCCGTCAAGAGACGCAGGTTGGAGCCACCGACGATGAGCGCGCCATCGCCGCCCATCTCGCCGCGCTCGGCCCAATCCCTCAACAGGCCGTCGGCAAATACAGTCTCGACATCGGCATTGCCCCCGTCGCCGTGGAACTGTTCGGCGGAGCCTGGCACCGAAGTGGGCGGCACTGGGAGCGCCTGCCGGAGCGCGTCGAATACATCGCCGATGCGGGCTGGAACCTGCTCATCGCCTGGACCCACGCTATCCACCGGCTGGACCCCGCGGCCGTAGCGAAGGACGCGATCGCCTACTACGAGCAGGCCCGCAGCGATCCATCCTTCCGGCGTCAGTATCGGGTGATTTGGGGTGACGGTCAGTTCCTGGCCGCTGGCTGTGTGGATGACGACAACGTCACCCTCGTACCAACGGGAATCCGCGGCGCGTACACCCGAAGGCGCTGACACCAGCACGTCGCCCGGGAAGCAGTTCGGGTGGAACAGCCCCGCCTCGCGAGCGGTCGCCATGCTCGGGCGGTGCGGGTCACGGCCGGAGACCGACAGCACCCTGTGCTCCCACGGGTCGCACAGCGGGCACGGATGCGGGGACTCGGTCACGATGACGAGGTCGTCGCCCGCGTCCGCGAGGCGATCGGTGAAGCCGTCGATGGCGGCCTGGCCCGCCTGATGCTGCACGGTCTGGTGCACGTAGGAGTCGAGGCCGTACGAGCGGCCGTGCCGGTCGGCGAAGCCGGTGATGCCACGGCCGGCGGCCTGCTGCATGGCGTGGCCGGCGATCGGCAGCGGCGTCGGGGTGCGGAGCGCGGCGACGAGGCGGTTCAGGAGCTGCCCGACCCAGTGCAGTACGCCCTGCCGGAGAGCGGCGAGACGTTCGAGGACGTTCTGTGTGGCCTGCGCGCCCGCGCGCGCCTGGGCACCGTGGCCGCGTTCGTAGGCCTTGGCGAGTACGCGGGGCACCACCGTGGCCGCGTGGCGCTCAGCGTCGTCCAGAGCGCGTCGCGTCGCGGTGAGAATGGGTGCCGAGCGGCCCGCCAGGGCGACACCGGGGACGGGTGCGGACAGAGCCGCTCGGACATTCAGGGTGATGACGGCGAGGATCGCGGCCTCGGCTTCGGCGTAGACCTGCGTGACCGCGATGGCGAGACCGGCGGCGAGGGCCGGCGAGGCGGACTCAGGCGGCCGGCTGGTCGCGTCGGTCGGCATCGATCCACCACGCTCCGCAGTCGCACACGTGATCCCGCTCGTGGACGTCCGGCGAGGTCTCGTGACCAGCCGAAAGGACGCAGCCGCACACCTCGCCGCCGGTCTTCCAAACCGGCCCGGTCTGCGCTGGACATGGCGTCATCGCGCACTCCTCGCTCCAGGTGCCCTCTTGCGGGTCGGCAGCCGCCGGTACCGGACCTTCTTGCCGCCCGGCGTCTCGTGCGCATGGCGGTGCGCCCAGGTCTTCTTGGTCGCGAACGCCCATCGCCACTGGCTCTTGGACTTGAAGGAGTGGCTACCGGGAGGCATGGTCAGTTCACGGACTGGAGTGCCGCGTACAGCAGCGGGAACGCGGCGAACGCGAGCCCGAGCGGCAGCAGGTCAACGGGGCGCGTCGTGACCCTGAACGCCGCCAGGACGAACAGCACGACGGCCACGAGGTAGCAGATGAGTTCGAGCACGTCAGCCTCCGAAATTCGCTGCCGGGTCCTGCTGCTTCTTCTGGTCAGGTGAAGCGCCCGGCCCGCCCGACCCCATGCCATCGAGCAGGCCGGGCACACTCATGGACGCCTGCCGCTCCTTGGCGATCTTGGCGACTTCCTCCTGGACCCGCTTGTTGTCCCATTCCGGGTTGACGAGCTGCACGATTGTCTCGTCGGACGCGGCGTCGGCGGCACGCAGCGCCTGCGCGGTCTGGGCGAGGGTCAGCGAGTCTTCGGACACGGTGTCGCCGAACTGGATACGCGGCTTGTCCGGCGTCACACCGGAGTCGAAGGTCACGCGGTCGATGGCCAGCATCGCCTCAACGATGCGGGCCAGCGGCGGCCGGACGTACAGCATCTTCTTGTCACGAGTCACGTAGCTGCGCTGCTGCTTCGCGCGGATCTCCGTCGCCGTGAGCGCCGCCTGCCGGACACCGGTGTCGGAGTCGCCGAACGTGCCGGCGGAGAAGCCCGACATCTGAATGATCTTGTCCATGAGGTGCGAGACCGTGTCGCGATGCTCGGCCACCCGGATCGCGAACTGGACCTGGGTGATGCCCGGCATGTTCGAGTTTGGGCTGATCGCGATGGCCTCATACACTTCGCGGTCCGGATCGAACGTCGACCCCTTGCCCTGGCCGAGGTTCATCAGCGCGTTCTCGTCCACGACCAGACGGCCCTTCGCCTGGCGTATGTCGCGCATCCAGCTCGTGTAGACCTCATCCAGGGCGTCCATGAACGGTTCGGCGCCGGAGAAGTCCGCGCGACCGAGGTAGGCGCCAGCGGGCTGGTCGCGCCAAACTCGGGCGGGCCTGATGTTGGGCACGTAATCGGCGGTCAGCATGTCGATACCGGTCGTGACGACAGGCGCCAGGCCCGCGGTCTCCGGGTAGGCGCTCAGCGGGATGGGCTTGCCGAGGTCGCCGCGCGCACCCTCATAGAGGCCGTGCAGGATGACGCCCTTCTCGTGGCGCTCCAGGTGGCGGATGATCCGCGAGCCGTCCTCGAAGATGTGCCGCCAGAAGGTGACGGCGACGAGGCGGCCGTGCATGAAGGTCGGGATCGCGGCGTCGGCGTGCACGCTGGCGAGCCAGGGCTTGTCGTCGAGGCCGACGTCCCAGCAGACCTTCAGGTACACGCCACCGAGCCCCGCGGCCGTCTCTGCGCCCTCCAGGAGCACGGCCTGCATCTCGTCCCCGGCCAGCTCGGCGAGACGGTCCTGTGTGGCCGTGTCGCTCTCGTCGGGCATGGTCAGCGTCGGCGGCTCGGAGAACAGCATGTCCGCGCTCACCGATGCGATGTCCGAGGCGACGGGGAGGTGAAGCTTGGTGCGGCGCTCGCCCTGCGGAACCGGCAGGCCCCAGAACCATCTGGCCAGGGTGCGGCCGATGACGCCGCGCAGACCCGGCCGGTCGGGGTTGAGGAAGCCGGTCAGTGGCACGCCGGGGTCGCCCGCGAGCTGGCCGCCGTAGATATCGGACAGCATGTCGGTGTCGCCGGAGTACCAGGCCGACCACACGGCGAGCCGCGAGGTGACGGGCGCGAGTTCCTTGGGCGGCCACGTTCCGCCGGTGGGCAGTGGCATCAGCGGACCCTGTTCGGGCAGGTGTCTCCGTGCATGCCAGTCGGGTCGTAGGAGAAGCACTGCCCGCACGTACGGGCGCCGGACGGGTTGCGATGGCACGCCAGGCAGTACGCGGTGCTGTGGGCCGAGCATCGAGCACGCGGATCAGGGAAGTGAGGCAGCCGCCCCGTGACCGATGCGGAAGCTCTGCTGATCACGCAGGCGGCGCGGGCTGCAAGGCGTACGGGCAGCGTTGCCGAGATAGCCGTCATGCCGCCTCCCTCAGGTGGGGCCGCCAGGCGGCTTCGGTGGTGTGGATGGCGTAACGCATGGCGTCACAGGCGTGGTCATCGACCTTGACCGGGGCGTCCTCGCCCTTGGCGGCCTTGTCGTCGTCCCAGCTGTAGCCGGGCAGCTCGTTGAGCAGGTTGCGGCACGAGCGGTGGATGCGCAGCTTGCCGCGCGCCAGCAGGCTGGACACGGTGCGGATGCCGTTCAGCACTTCGTTGTTGCCGAGCGTCGGCGACTGCCCGTCCTGCCAGAGCTGGGTGACGAAGCTCGCCGCACTCGGGTCGACGACTACGTACTGGGGCCGGATGCCGGCCAAGTCCTGGTCCATCCAGCCGCGCAGCCGCGTCGAGTACTCGACGTCCGTGAGCTGCTTGCGCTGCTGCTTGGAGTTCCACCACCACTCGTGGGCGATGTAGAGGTTGCCGTCCGTGCCGATGCCGAGCATCAAGCCGGCGAAGGGGTTCACGGTGCCGTAGTCGACGCCGAGGGCGAGCCAGCGCTGGATCGACGGCAGGATGTCCACGACGTGGCGCTCGGGGTCGAACATCTCATAGATGGCACCCTCGGCCAGGCACCATTCGCCGAGGATGAAGCGGCGATACCAGAGCCCGGTGTACTCGGTTTTCAGCGAGGATACATACTCCGGATCCAGAGCCGGGTTGTCGTCGAGCGTGAACCGGAAATGCCGCAGGTTCAGCTCGTGCGACCGCAGGAGGAAGTTCTGCCGCAGCCAATGCGCCGGGCCGTCAGGGTTCGTCGTGGCGAACAGCTTCGCGCCCTTAACGGACAGGCGAGCCAGCATCTGCGCCCAGAACGACTCGGGCAGCAGCGTCGCCTCATCGATGTAGGCGCCGGCCGCTGTCAAGCCTCGCAGCCGGCCTTCCGCCTTGATGTCGTTGGCGGTGATGACCTCGATCTTGCGGCCCAGGATCGTCGCCGTGCCCGCGCCGCGCGTGTAGGACACGTGCCGGGCAGCGTCGCCGAACAGCGTCGGATCCGAGAGTGGGCCGAAGACGTTACGGGCCACGGTGTCAAAGGTCTTGCCGGACACCACCAGCGCGCCACCGAGCGGCGGGTCGGCGACGTAGGTGAGCCAGCGCAGCAAGCTCGCGATCGTCTTCCCGGACCGCACCGAGCCGTCCCAGATGTTGACGCGGGCGGTGCTGTGGGCGATCGAGCGCTCCTGCGCCTCACTCAGAAGGGGCATCGCCGTGCTTGGCCTTCAATGAGCCGAGCAGGCCGCCGAGCAGTGAGCTGATCTCCTCGGCGGCGGAGTCTTCGGGGGCGAGCTCACGGGCCTTGTCGGCCATGATGCCCGCGATGACGCCACGCGAATACGGGGAGACCTTGGCCCACTGAGCAGGCGTCATCTTCTCCAGCGACGCGAAGAGGTTTCCCGCGATTCGTGCCGAGCTGCCAGCGAGATCGGCCAGCACGGCCTTGTGATCGGCCTGCTTGGCAGCGGTCGCTTTTTTGGTGACTGACCGGTCGAATTCGTGCTCAGCCTCTTGGGCGAGCTTCGTTACCGTGCCGACGCTAACGCCGTGCTCGCGCGCGATGGCGTTGCGAGCCTTGTCGGTGGCGAACTCGGCGATGACCGCGTCGCGCACGGCTGGATCGATCGGAGGGCGAGGCACAACGAGCTCACCCCCTGGAATGCGAAAAGGCCCGTCGAGGTGACGGGCCTTCGTGCGCATGCTGCGCCTACCTCCATCATGGCCTGTGGATAACCCAGACGTCAAGTTAGGTTGAGGTTCCACTCTTCGCGGTAGTCCGGGTGATCGGCGTACGGCATGGCGAGCGCGGCTATCACTGCACGCAAAGCAACCCACTGTTGCTGCATGTCCGCATAGGTGAGCCGGTTCGGGTGGCTATCAAGCGCCGCAAACGTGGCTACGATCCGCCGCTTAGCCTCGACCTCGCGGAGCACGCGGTCCTCGGTGAACCGCCAGGCCAGGCTCTCGCTCCACTCGTCTACGTCCGAGTAGCGCAGGGCGTCCGCTGGCGCATCGAGGCTCCGGCGTGCGGCCCGCTCGTCCTCGTCGAGCCGGGCCCGCAGGAACTCCACCAGATCGGTCACGCTGGCATCTTCTCTCGCTCCTCGTTCGCTGTCACCTGCTTGGCCAGCCAGTCCCACTCGTTCACCGGCCAGCACGGGCGCGAGCGCCACCACGTACCCACGTCCGCCGTCGGCGGCTCGCACGTCCCCGACTCGCACACGATGGCGATCAACTGACCTGGCAGCTCCCGTACACGCCAGGTCTTCTCACCGCCCACCGGGGCCAGCTCGGTCCTGCCCTCGCACCAGGTGCAGATCACGTCGAGACGCTGACCGTCATAGACGAGGCACAGGGCGCGGGCGATCTCCTGCTTCATGCCGCGCGCGAGGTCGGCGATCACGTCCAGCTCCGGCGCGTCGAGCGGAACGGCCGAAAGGTTCTTGGCCGCGTACGCCAGGTACGGCCGGGCGTCGGCGAACGCCGTCGAGGGCGGCGCCAGGCGTTCCACGCCTGCCGACTGAGCGACGTGTTCGTGGATCATGTCGGCATCCCACAGCAGCGAGGCGAGCAGATCCAGGACGCCCACGTCGACCGGGGCGGGCGTCTCGCCCCAGGCGTCCTGTGAGCGTTCATCCCGCTCGATCCTCGCGGCGTAGTTGCGTTCGGCGCGCTGCTCGGGTGACAGTTCGGGTTGCCGCCATGGCCGGGCGGTGCCGGGGAGCCTGGACTCGGTGAGGTCGGGCCAGTAAGCGATGACCCATTCGAGGTCGGCGATGACGTGCGCGGTCAGGGTCACTCGGGCCCCCCGGATACGACGATGGCGAAGCGGTCGTTGAGGCGGTCCAGCGCGGCAAGCGCCTCCAGCTCCGGATCGGGTTCGTCGAGCCACTCGATCTCGCCGGTCTCCCACGTAAGTCCCATCTCAGCCCTCTCCGCTGATCGCCGGATACAGATCCGGCATGGCGAGGCACGCGCCGACGACCATCCGCAACAAGGCCGTGTTCTTCGGGATCGGGACGTCTCGCCCGGCCTGCATGCCCTGCACGTAGGCCATGACGGCTGCTTCCTTCATCAAGACCAGCTCGTCCGGTGTCCGCGCTTCCAAGGCGGCGTCGACCTGCTGGGCCCGGTAACGGTCCATCGTGGCCAGGTAGTTGACGAGCCCCTCGGGGATCTCCTCGCTCATCGTGAGCCCTCCTGCGCCTCTGTCGTCTCACCGTGCGCCTCCGCAGCCGCAGTCACGGGCGTGAGGGCCGCAGCGGGGCTCTCCTCGGCGCGCATAAGCCTCAGGGCGTCGGCACGGAGCCGGTACACCTCGCGCAGGAGCGCATCCCGGTCCGCTTCAGTCACGGTGAGGCTCTGGTGCAGGCCGTAGCCAGCGCGAGCAGTGCGGGCACGGATGGCCAGCAGTTCGCGGCCGGTGATCTCCTCGCTCATGATTCGTCCCTCTCCGCAGTCACGACCGTCATGGCGTCAGCGGGGCTCTGGTGCGCGCATGGACACGTCACCGGGTCACGGCAGGACGCGGGGTCATGGCCGGGGCGGGCGCAAGGCGGGCAGATCATCGGCCACCGCCGAACAGGTGACCGGGCGGCGTATCCCGCTCAGCCTGGAGCCGCTCGATCGCTGCGTTCTTCGCCTGGAGGATGCACTGCACGTTCGCCTCGTGCTCGCTGAGGTGACGCATCAGCCGCTCGACAGCGGCGGGCACGTCCTCGTCGCCGTAATCCTCGCCGTAGTCCTCGGTAATGAGCGTACGGATCGCTGCCACCTGCTCCTCGGCCTGCTCGGCGCGGGCCTTCCAGCGGTCCCGTGCGCCCTCCACCTTCGGCGCTTCACAGCGCACGCATGGCGCCTCCGGGTAGCACCACTCGGTGCAGTCGAAACACCACGCTCGATGCGGACCCACGGTCCGGTGCTCGCCGCACTCGCGGCCATCGTGGCCAATGAAGTTGGTCTCAGTATTGAGGGACATGGGATATCGCCTTTCTCGCTACGTGCTTCACGGGCGCGGCATAGGCGTTCAGCGCCACACCGCATTTGTGCGCGGCCAGCACCGGATACCGGCGAGTGCCACTGATGTTCCATTCCTCGCGGCGGGTCAATTCCTTCCGCCCGCCATTGGTCACCAGGTCATAGGTGGGACGCCCGGACAAGAGCGCGATGGTCTCCCCCAATTCGTTGAGGGGGAGGATGTCGGCGCGGGCGGTGAAGGCGGTGACGTCGGCGTCGAGGCCGACGAGCGTGGGGGCCTGGCAGCTTGGGCACAGGCGCAGGGCCGCGGCGCGGTGGGCGTCGCCCCGCCGGCGGGCGAGCCAGGCCGGGATCGGGGTGGCTGGTTTCACAGCCTCCGGGGCTCGGTTGTCAGAGAGCCAGTCAAAAAGCGTATCCCTTGTGGATCTTGAAACCATGATCGTTTTCCCAAGCCCCTGAACAGCCGAAATTCTAAAAGTGACGGGTTGTGACGGGTCTGTTGTGACTTTTCTAGGAGCATTCCTTCGTGTAGAAACTCCTAGTTGACCCGTCACGACCCGTCACTCCAGTGTTGACCTGCGTTTTTGTCGACGATCATGACCTGTTGCCACATCGAACCCTGGTTGGTGCGCTTCTTCGTGTGACCCCTGATTTCCATGGCCTCTGTAAAGGCCTTGTTGGTCATCTCGATCTCCTCGCCCTCCTGCTTGCACCAGTCCTTGAAGGCCCGGTAGAGCACGGCTGAGTTCACCGATCCGTGGCCGAGGCACACGGCCTCCTCATCGGCGAGGAAGCGCGCGAGGATGTCGCTGTCGAGCTGGTATTTGCGCGTGGCGGCCAGGACGCTGGCGGGCGGGTTGAGGCCTTGTGCCTGGTAGTCGAGCCAGCCGCGCCACATCCACGCCAGGATCGCGTCGGGCACGGCCTTCAGCTTCTCCGGCAGCTCCCCGTCACGCTCGGCCGGCGAGATCACCGTCTCGAACGGCACCGCGACGATGCGCCGCCAGGTCGCCGGGTCATCCCCGCGGACCTGCGGGAGGTGGTTCGTGAGCATGAAAAGCGTGTGCGAGGGGTCGAACTGAATGGGGTTCCGATAGAGCATCTTGGCGTTCACGGGGTCGCCGCCGGTGAGCTTTTTCATGGTCGGCTCGTCCAGCTTCGCGCCGTTCCCGATCTCACTACAGAAGGCCACTCGCGCGCCCTTGAGTCGCATCCTGTCCGGCGCCAGATTGGCATTCCTGGACACCAGCAGAAGATCCGCCGGGACCTCCACAGCGTAGTCACCGAGGGCGTTGAGAATGGCGTCCCGCAGCGTCCCCTTGCCGTTGGCGCCGGTGCCGTGCCAGATGAACAGGACGTGCTCGCGGACGACGCCGAGCAGGGACGAGCCGAGCTGGCGGGCCAGGAAGGCGCGAGCGTCGCCGTCGGGCTGGATGCGCTCCAGGAACGCCTCGAAGACGCCAGAGCGAGCCTCGGGGTCGAACCCTGCTCGGGTCACCTTGGACAGGTGGTCGGCCGCGTCCGGCGGTGTGGCGACGCCCGCCTCGATGTCCACGGTGCCCGTCTTGGTGTTGAGCAGATAGGGCGAGGCGTCGAGTTCCTGGCCGGCGAGCGTGCACGGGTGCATGGACGCGGCGAGTTCAAGCACACCCTTGACGCCGTTGGCCGACTCGATCTTCCCGATGTCCCTGAACAGGTCCTTGCGTGCGTCCGAGTCCAGGTCGGCGAACTCGCCGAACGCTTCTTTCATCAGCGTGAGGACGGCACGGCGCTCGCCGCCGTCGAGGCATTCGGCCCAGCGTGCGCCGTCGAAGCGGTGCCAGCCGATGCCGTGGACGTGCAGAAAGTCGCCACCGAACCGGCGCGTGAAGCGCTCGGCGAAACGGAGCTGGCCGCGGTGCGGCTCGTCGGCGTTGACCGCGCGGGGCGCCGGCCGGATATCAGGGACAAGGGCGAGGTTGCCGCGCGTCGGCCCATGCACCTCCGGCTTGTAGTCGGCGATGAGGGTGTGGATGTTCTCGTCGTCGTGCGGCATCGGGTCCCCGTATCCCTGGCGGGCCAGTTCCCTGGCCGCGGCGGCGTAGTCCCCGCGGTGCTCCAGCAGGGTGAAGGCGGCGAACTTGCTGTACGGCGTCTCGGTGTCGAACTCGGTGGAGGAGCTGAACACGTACAGGTTGTCCATGCCGGCCGCGGTGCCGGTGGTGGCGGAGATCCCCCGGTCCTTGCCGGGTCGCCGCCACAGCCGCCCGTCACCGGAGTTGCCGATGTGCGCCCAGCCGTGCGGGGTGAGGATGTCCGCCCAGTCGGTGCGCTCGTTGTAGTCGTCGCCCGGCCTTGCTCGATCGTTTCCGGGAGATGCCGAAAACGATCCTGAGCTGGCAACACTCGGCGGTGGCACGGGGGCGGGCATGGTGTCCAGCAGCGACGCAATGGCATACAGGCTGTCCCGCTCGTCCTCGCTGATGGTGGCGATCGAGCCGGGCCCGCCACCGATGAGCAGCCACGCGCGGCCGGTTTCGTGTGTGCGGCCGGCTGAGGGGGCGACGACGACGTACCCGCCTTCGCCGCGGGTTTCCATGAGCACGCGGGCGAACACCTTGTCGGGTTGGCGTTCGAGGACGGCGCGTTCGTCGTCGGTGTACTCGTCCTCGCGTGCGGGCCGCCGGGCGAGCTTGGTGTTGCCGCGGGCGGTGCCGTCGACGCGGTAGAGGATGTGCAGGCCGCCGGAGGGGGTGAGTTCGGCGTAGCCGGCGGCGACGCGTTTCCAGAGGAGTTCGAGGCCGTGGTCGGTGAGCATCTGGGCATAGGTCTGGAGCAGACCTTCGTTCATGGCGCGGCCTTCGAGCTCCAGCATTTCGAGCTCGCCGCTCACCGCGCCGGTGATGATGCCGAGCCCCTCGACCCGATGCACGTTGAACCAGGTATGGATCTGCTCAGGTGAGGCGCGTTCGTGCTGGTACTGCTTCCAGGATGCGAATGGTGCTTTTGTTCCGTCGGCGCGGGCGGGGACCACGCTGCATCCGGCATCGGCGAGGGCGAGTGCGGTGCTGAGTAGCCCTCGTGTCCCGGCGGCCTGGTCGTCGTCCACGTGCACCTCATCTGTCACATCAGGGGGATGGGGGCGCCCGGCCCGACCGCCGGGGAAGTGCGGTCGGGCCGGGCTGGGGCGGGGGCTACAGGCCGAGCGACGCCTTCTGCTCGGGGGTGAGCGTGGCCAGCGCCGCCAGGGCGGCCGGGTCGATGCCCGCCGGAGCGGGGGCGCCCGCCATGGCCGGAGCCGGCGCGGGCTGCTCGCCGCCGTTCAGGAACTCGTTCGCCGCGGCGTTGGCCGGCGGAACGTAGGCGGCGGTGTACAGCTTCGGCGGGTTGAAGCCCGCCTGCTTCTTCTCGCCGTCGCCCGTGTAGGCGACGGTGAGCGTCCCGCCGACCTTCAGTCCGGGCGCCCCGGACGCCTTCACGGCCTCCCGGACGGCCTTCTGCATGTTGGCCTTGACGTAGATGGCGCGCTGGCCGTCGTCTTCGGCGTCGGCCGGATCCCGCTCGTCGGTGGCCAAGACCACCTGAAGCTGCTGCATCGGCTTGCCGTCGGTCCAGAACTTCGGCGAGTTGTCCTTGATGTCCCGCTGCTGCTGGACCTCGGGCTCGCGGGCGATGGTGCCGGTGACCTTGGCGCCGACGAGCGGGAACTTGGCCGACTTGACGCCGGCCGCCATCAAGAAATCATTTGCCTCGGACATGTCATGCTCCTTGCGTTGCGATGAGGGATGAGATGGAGGTTGAAGGCTCGACGGCCTTCGGGTCTCCGGGGCAGCCCCCGGAGAGATCTGTGGAGCCCGGAATGAGCCACGGGCAGAACCGGCAGTAGCTGTCGGCGGTCGGCAGGAGAGGCAGTGCGGCCGTCCCGGCGGTGGTGAGGGACTGGATGGCACCAAGGCGCTGGAGGGCCTTGACGGCGATCTGCTCGTCGTAGGGCTCGGTCCAGAAGTAGGCGTTCTTCAGCTCGCGGTCGCGCGGCAGGAACATGACGGCGACGTTCTGTACCGTGTGGCCGGCGCGCTGCCAGCCACGGCCGTACAGGTGCGCCTGGATCCGGTACTGCTCGCCGGGCCCGTCGTCCTTGTAGGCACGGAGCCTCTTGCCACCGACGACCTTCCAGTCCACAACGGTGCCGGTGACGGTGTCGAACAGGTCACACGAGCCGGTGATGGCCTGGCCCGCCACCTCGCCGACGTCGACCTTGTTCTCCAGCAGGAAGCGATCAGCGTGCCCCAGCTTGTCGTTGAGGTCGGCGAACACGCCTTCGAGCCAGGTGTGCATCGCGGTACCGATGGTCGGATACCAGGGCACGCCCCGATCGTTGACCTCGGGCAGGTTGAGGAGCTTGTAGCCGATGCGCCGGGCGCAGGCCACGCCGATCTCACTCGGCCCGATGCGGACCTGCTGGGAGCGGGGGTGGTTGGTGATGGCGTCGGTGATGGCCCAGAGCAGTTCGTCGCGGACGATGTCCATGTCGCGCGGCGTGGCCGGGACGGCAGCGGCGGTCATCGGCCGTGCTCGCAGTCCCACGCGATGTCGCATGTGCAGCCCATGACGTGCCCGGCGCAGGCCCAGCATCCGTCGCAGGTGCACGGCTCGTCCGGGCCGTGGGGGAAGCAGTCGCAAGCGGTCACGCCGTTCCTTCCTTCAACTTGGGCAGGCCGTCCTGCTCGCGCTGGAGCTGGGCGTGCGAGTGGCACAGGAGCTGGACCTCGCCACCGGCCTGACGCCGGAACCTGGCGTCCTGGCTGGCCGGTCCCCGGCCGCCGTTCTGGTGCAGGTAGAGCGTGCAGTGGTGGCAGGTCGCGGGGTTCTTCGGCCGGTACTTGCTCCACTTGGCCGCGCCCGCCGTGGCCGTCACCTTCGGCTTGAAGGCGACCGGCGCGTCCGGCATGTCGAACATCGGCAGCGTGCCGAGCGGGTCGGCCTTCATGACGCCATCGCCTCTCGTGCCGCGCGCCGCCGCTTGCTCCGGAGCAGGTTGTAGCAGGCCTTGCAGCGGCTCTGACGTGCGTAGAACTCGGCGGCGGGCTTGGACTCGCCGCAGCTACCGCACTCGCGCTGCCCGCCCTCGGCCCGGAGCAGGGCCACCCTCCGCTGCCGGTTAGTCCTCCGGCGCCGCGAGGCGCGCTCGTTGTGGTTCATCGCGGCGACGACGCCGTCCGGGTCCATACGCCGCGGCTGGGCCAGGACCCAGTCACCGCACTGGGCGAGGACGGGGCAGGACCGGCACAGCCACTTGGCGCGCATCTCGTCGCCGGGATCGGCGACCTCCATGAGGTCCGGCCGCCCGCGGCAGGCGGCGTCATTGACCCAGTCGCCGGGGAGCGCGGCGGTCTCGTATGCGGCCATCACGCACTCACCTCCACGGGAAGCGGGTTGCCGTAGCCAGCCCAACGGAGGAGCTGGACGGCGTCGATGAGGTGCATGCGGGTGGAGACGGACGGCGTGACCGCGTCGGGGTCGTCGTAGAAGACCGCGTCCGGGTATGACAGGAGCGTCACGGCGCGCGAGGGCATCACGGCCCACCAGCGGCCCGCGTTGGCCGGGCCGACGCCGCGGCGCTGGAGCACCAGCACGCCGATGTCGGCGCGGGCGTTGAGCCGCTCCTTCTCCGTCTCCTCCAGCCAGTCGGCGACGAGCAGGTCCGAGGCGTTCTTCGCCGCCTCTCCCCCTTTGACCTCGACGCAGATCCCGGGGCAGCCGGTGATGTCGCCGGCGTCGGCGATGCCGCGCAGGGCCCGGCGTTCGGCGCTGGGGAAGCCGTGCGCCTGGAGGTAGCGGGCGACCGCGGTCTCTGCCGCGGTGCCGATGGCTTTGGGCTTGTTCACGCGTCCTCCTCGGCCTTATCGCGCCCGTGGGCGTACAGGAACGCGAGGGTGAACAGGACGGCGTACAAGACGATCCCGGCGAGGATGAGCGCGGTCGCGGTGATGAGCGGGCCGGGCACGTCGGGGGCGTTGTCGAGGTGGGTCACAGGTCCTCCTCGTCGCCGAAGTCGACGTCGTTGAGGTCGCCGTAGTCGGGGAGATCGCGGAAGACGCGGGTCAGGTAGTAGGCGCCGATGGCGCAGGCTCCGAGGAGCAGGAGACGGTTGCGCATCAGTGCCCACCGCCGTTCACGGTCCGCGTGATGCCGTCCGCGAGGCGCTCGGTGAAGCAGCCCAGGCAGTCGTCCACGCACTCGCTTGCCTCGTTGTCGGTGGTGTGGACGGCCTCTTCGTCGCGGGCCGTCTCGATCACCGACACGAAGGCCTCGGCGTCCCGGCTGTAGATGGCAATGAGCGCCTCGATCGCGGCGTTGTAGTCCTCGTCGCCGAGTTCGGCGGGATCACGGAGTTGACGGTCGGCCACTAGCGGGTCGATCACGCGGTCGACGATCAGGATGGCGAGCATCTCGCTGCCCTCGTGGTCGTCCTCGATCACGGCTTCGACTGCGGCCCGCAGGTCGCGCAGCTGCTGCTTGTCGTCCATCAGGTGGTCCTCACGAACGGTGCGATGTCCGGCACGGTGGCCAGTGCGGGCATGGGGGTGGTGACGGCCTCGGAGGCTCTCGTGCGGGCGTGGCGGGCCAGCCCGGCATGGTGGTAGCGGCGGGCCTGCACGTAGCGGGGACCGGCGCCGGGGGCGGTGCGGCAGATGATCCAGACGGCCAGGAGCACGACGGCGGCCATGAGGATCGCGGCGAGGGTGTCCGGGGAGGGCATCATCGGGTGAACACCTCGGTCCCGTACTTACGGGCCGTTGCACACGGCCATTGGGTGACGAGGCCGTCTTCCCAGCAGACGCAGCACAGCCACATGTTCGGCATCCCAAGGTCGTCGAACCGGGGGATGTGGAATCGAGCCGGAAGCGCGGCACGCTGCTCCATCGTCATCTCGACGAGGTCCTCGTAGCCGGGCATGTCGGGGGCCTCGACGAGCCGGGCACGGGCCGCGCACTCGTCGTGCTCAACGGGGAAGCCTGCGGCGGTCGTCCGGCGGCAGGTGCCACAAGCGTTCTTGTCGGGCCGGTATGAGGCCTTGGCGCCGCTCACGGCTGCGCCACCTGCCCGTCGGTGAGGGTCTCGACGGGGGACTGCGCGGACACGACGAGCGTGTCCCCGGGACCCGGCTGCTCGGCCAGCTTGACGAGCTTGCTGGGCACGAGCGGCTCCCACTCGCTGCCGCCATCCCACTCGCCCGCGTAGTCCGGACCCTCCACCCACACACGCGCCCGGTAGATGCCGGGCTCGGTCGGCTCCTCGTCGTACTCGAAGAACTCACCATCGAACCAGCAGGTCTCGCCGTACTTCAGCTGGTCGCACTCGGTGGGGTGCTCGGCGTGAAAGTCCAGTTCATCCCGAGCATCGCCCTCACCGAGCACCCGGATCGTCTCGACGGTGAGCTTGTGCCAGGGGCTCTCGTGGCGCTTCATGAGGCACCGGCGGACTGGACGGATGCGACGAGCGTGTCGTCCGGTGTCGGCTGCTCGACGGGCGCCGGGTCGGCCGGGTACGGGTCACCCGGCGCCAGCGGGGACAGCCCCGCGTCCTGCCGTTCCCGGTTCACCAGGTCGGCCAGGTCGGCTGCCTCGGCCCCCATGGCGGCACCGACATTCCGGGTGCTCTCCTCGGCCAGACGGTGCGCGCGGGCGGCCTTCTCGGCAGCCTCAGCGTTGACAGCGGACTCGTCCGCGTCTTCGGTCAACCGGCTGGAGTCGGCGGCCAGCTTGAGGGACTCGTCCCACATGCGGCGCAGGGTCTGCTCGGTACGGACGCTCATCTCGCGCCTCCCGTGAGCCGCCGTGTCGCGGCCTTGATGTCGTCTTCGGCGGCGCCGGCGAGCATCAGCTCGTCGCGGTGCTTGGGCTCGATCGTGAGTAGGTCGAAGGCGTCGCTGTCGAGGTAGGCGCGCCAGAAGATGGCGTCCTTGAGGTCCTCGTACGCCAGCGCCGCCGTCTCGGGGTTCAGGTGTCCGGTCAGCCGATCCAGCGCCCGGTCGGCCAGCTCGTCGCCGACCTCGCCGTTGATGTCCCAGCGGGCGATGCGCTGCCAGGTGGCGGCCAGCACCTCACCGGTCGGCAGTACGGGCGGGCGTCCTGCGGCCACCGCGCTGTGGCAGTCGCGGCACAGCAGGTGCAGCTCGCCGTCGCGCGGGTCGAGGCATGCGGCGATGGTGTCGTTGCGCTGGAAGCACTCGTAGCAGCCGGGGAAGCCGCCGAATGTCTGTGGGTAGATCGGCACGCGCGGGTCGATGGCGGTCATGAGGCACCGCCCATCGCGACCCGTAGGCCGGTCATCGCCAGGCTGAGCGCGGCGGTGGACGTCGGCGCGGTGGCCTCGAAGTGGTCGGCGCCGTGCCAGGCGTCGGCGGTGTGGGTGCGTGCGGTGCCCGAGCCGGCGGCGGTGAAGACGGTCTCGGCGGTGTGCAGCGCGGCGAACAGGTCGTGGTCCAGGTCGGACGTGTGCGGGGCGCTCATGAGGCACCGCCCGTGATCGCGTCGACCCACGCGCGCAGATCATCGAGATCGTTGTAGCCGAAGAACAGGTCTCCGGCGTCGGCCCCGGTGAGACCGAGGATCCGCCGGGCGCGGCGCTCAACGGAGATGACCGGCGGCCCGCCTTGCGACTTCCACACGCTCGCCTCGGGGTCGTCATCTCGGGCGAGTAGGTCGTCGCTGAACTCGTCCTCCCACTGGCCGCCGTCGAGCATTGCGGCATGTCCGGCGAAGCACGCGGTGCTGCCGCACCGCCAGTTGGTCTGGTTCCACTCCTCCGGGTGCGCCTCGATGTAGGCGAGCGTCTGCCGCAGCAGGGACACGTTCGGGGTGGGGCCGGTCATCGCGCGCCGCCGTTCCAGCACGGCGTGCACTGCTCGGGCGTCTGCTCCCACTCGGCCGCTTCCGCGCGCAGCTCGGCGAGGATCTCCTGCCGCGTCTTCGGCTGCCCTTCGGCGTTCCGGTTGAACGGGTTGAGGGTCTGCGAGAACGTCGTCTGGCGGCGGAGCTTCTTGCCGCAGTCGGGGCACTGGAGGCGCTTCGAGGTCGGCCACGCGACCTCGGCGTATCGGTAGGTGGTCATCGCGCGTCGCCGTTCCGGCCGTACGTGGCGTTCTGCATCGCGGTCAGCACGTCGGACTCCTTGTACCGGCGGTGCCCGCCCAGGGTCCGGATCGAAGCGAGCCGCCCGGCCTGCGCCCACCGGACGACGGTCTTGGGGTCGACGCGGAAGAACGCGGCGACCTCGGCCGGGGTCATGAGCCGCTCGAACTCGGGGCTGTTCGCGTTACCGTGGATCTGCATGGGTCCTGCTCCTTGTCGGGTTGTGAGTGGGGGTCGTGCCGGGGTCCTCGGCCGTGCGTGGCCGAGGGCCCTTTCGTTCTCAGGCCGCGGGGATCGCTTCGCGGTCGGCCGGCTTGGCGGTCGCGAGGATCGCGGCGGCGTGGTGGTAGTCGTCGTCGACCAGGGGTGGCAGCTCGGCGAGGAGTTCGTCGATGCGCTCGTTGATCGCGGCGTCGAGGTCGAAGGCCATCAGTTACACCCTCGGCATTTGCTGCGAAACGCCTCGTTCTTCGTCCCGCACCTGCCGCAGGTCCACAGCGGGGGTCTCGGTGGCCGCGCTCGCCTCAAGCTGCGAGACAGGGCAATCAAAGATCGCTGCCATCCGGCGCAATAGCTCGGGCTGAGCATTGCGCGTTCCCTTCTCGATCTCGGAGATAAGGCTGCGCACGACGCCGAGCCGCTTGGCGAGGCGGTACTGGCTGAGGCCTTCGACCGCCCGTCGTGCTTCTCGGACGGCCTCCGGGTCCTGATTCAAAGGCTTGGAGGGTGCTCGCATGAGTGAGAAGTTACTCGCGAACGTTCGCGAAGTACAGAGGCTAGCGCGAAGTTTCTTGCGAATCTTCTGGCCGTAACTTCTTACCTACAGGAGATGAGGGCGTACCAATAACCCGCCGAGTCAAGTTCTGACTGGACTTTGCGAACGTTCGCAGCAACCATGGCGTCCATGAGCAACCCGCCAGGCTCTGACCAACCGCCCGAGGGGCGGCTCCTTGAGCAGGCCCGAGAGCGCATGCAGGTCAGCCAGAACGAAGCCGGTGACCGCGCGGGCATCAGCGGCACCCGCTGGCGTCAGATCGTCAACACGCAGGCGTCAGACATGACGTCAACACGCGGAGTCAAGACGATCGCACGCATGGCGACCGTCGTCGGCGTCACCGCCGAAGCGTTTGCCGGGGTCGGCCGGAGCGATATCGCGGACCTGTTGCGCGAACACACCGCGCCGCCGACCGTCGAAGAGCTGACTGAACGAGTGGAGCGCCTGGAGCAGGCGCAGGCGCGGGATCGCGAGGAGAACAGCGAGCTACGCCGGATGCTCCGTGAGATCACCAGCAAGGACTCCGGCGGCTCCGGATCGCTCAAAGGCGAGTCCGGCCGGGACGAACCACGGCAGGCAATGTAGGAACCTTCCTACGAGCTGACGGTCTTCTGGCGGATGTTGATAACGAGTCCAATAGTGACAAGAACGTAACCACCTGTCACATGACATCCGCCATGTAACCCGACGAACATGAACAACTCGCATTATGTGGAGTACGCGTGACCCGCGACACGCGTCCCAGGACTGAAACGTCAACGGGGACGTGACACATGCCAGCACTACGAATGAGGAATCTCAACGACCTCCTCGCGCGGGCCGAGGAGAACGTCACTCAGACCCAGCAGAACGCGGCCATCGCGGTCCGCACCCTGCGCGACATCAAGGCCGAGATCGCCCGGGAGCGGGGGCGTCGCAGTCATCTGCGGGGGCTCGCCCTCATCCCGGCGAGCCTCGGCGGCGCCGTGCTGGCGGTGAGGTGGCTGGCGGCGCACCGGGTGGTCGTCGCCGGCGCGGCGGGCGGTGTGGTCACCGGCGCGGTAGCGGGCATCGTCACACTGGCGGCCATCACCGGGCCGGGCGTCACTGACCCTGACATCGCACCGGCCCCGACGTACGGAGCCCTTCCGCCGGCGGGCCGCACACCGCAGCCGGCCGGACCACCGAAGAGCGGACCGCCCGCCTCGCCGGCGCCCAGCCGCAGTGAGCCGACCACGGCGCCGCCGCCAGGTGGCGATCCCTCCGGTCCGCCCAGTACACCACCGGACACCCCTCCCGTGACGACCCCGCCGCCGATCGATCCCGGGCCACCCGAGACGACTACGCAGTGGTGCCGGATCTATCTGCCCAGGCTGCGCATCTGCCTGCTTCGGCTGCCGCTGTCGCCCAGGAGTTAGGTCGGAACCAGCTCGATGCGGTCAGGGTCGAAGCGTCCCCGCAGGCTCGTCGGCTTGATCACGATCCGGGAGATGCGTGCCACGCGCAGCAGCGCCGACCTCCTCGCGACGTCGAGTGAGTCCCATCTGTCCTCCAGGTCGTCGGTGTCCACCCCTGTCAGCGGGTCGACACCGACGAGCCGGGCCAGGCTGTCGCGGTTCTCGGCGATACGGGCGCGGACCTTGCGCAGGGCGCCCCGGATCTCGGGGATCGCGGCCGGGTCGCCGTCGGTGAGCTGGTCCTCCAGCAACGGCAGGCGGCGCTCGTCCTGGTCGATGGAGTGCATGAGGAGCTTGGTTTCGGCCTTCGTGGTGTCGCCGCGTACCGCCAGGTCGTGCAGCAACAGCGGGTCGCGCAATCGCCTGATCACCAGGACCGACATGAACCGTTCAAGATCGGGGAGGCTGACGACACGGCCTCCGCACCCGCCCTCGGCCTTGGCCTTGCACTCATACCGGCGCTTGCCGCTGGCGGCCTTGCCGACGCTCATGGCCGTCCCGCACGAGCAGAACACGAAGCCGGTCAGCCAGAACCGGCGGGCGTTGCTCTCGCGCGGCGTGCCCCGGCCGGCCAGCAGCGCGGCCAACTGCTCGTGGGTCTCCCGCTCCAGGATCGGCGGCCACTGCGCCTGGACACCATCGACGACCCGCCCGCGGTGCACGATCATGCCCGCCAGGCGCGGGCTGGTGATCATCTGCCGGAACGAGGTGATCGACCACGGGTTGCCCATGCTCGTCAGCAGACCCTCGGCGCTCCAGGCCGCCGACACCGACCGCATCGACTCCCCCGCCAGGAGGCGCACGGCGGCGTCGCGGATCGCCTCGCCCTCCCGCTCGTTGACGGTCTCGCCGGTGATCTTCCGGTGGGGGCTGCCGGGGTCGTCGTAGTGCCGGTCGTAGCCGAACGGCCGGGGGCCGCCGCACGGGCGCTTGCCGGCGGCGACCATCTCCTCGGCCTTGGCGCGCAGCCGCTCACCCTTGCGGCCGGACTCGAACCGGGCGACGCTGCCCATGATCCGGGCGCGAAGCTGCCCCTCCTCGGTGTTGAGGTCCAGTTCCCCGCCGACAACCGTCCGTACGGCCGTACGGTTGGCGACGAAAACCTCGACGAGGCGTTCCAGCTCGATCGGGTGGCGGGTGAGCCGGTCGACGGCGTAGCACAGGACGCCGTCGATCCGCCCGGCCTGCACGTCGGCGAGCATCCGTTCGTACTCGGGGCGCTTCTTGGTCCGGTCGTAGGCCGACCTGGAGTTGTCGATGTAGACCTCGGCGACGGTCCAGCCGAGCCGCTCGGCGAGTTCCCGGCAGGCCTTCAACTGCCGGGCGACGCCCAGCCCGGATCCTTCGCTGTCGCGGCTGATACGGCAGTAAACGGCCGCGCGTACACCATTGCCAGTCATAGTGTGATTAGCATAACCTCTCGTTCGAGAGACATGTTGAATCACACTAAGGACCGTCCGTGAACGCGATCTTCCACGACCTGAACAACGAGCAGGCGAACGGGCTCGCCTGCATCGTCTGCAACGAGGACTTCACCACCAGCGACCGGCCACACGTCCCGGTCGGCTACTCGGCCACCATCGGCTCGCAGGTGTTCGCCTGCGGGGAGCCGTGCGCGCCCGCCGTCGGCTACGTCCCGCCGGTCGAGCTGGAGCTCGCGCCGTGAGCCGGCTCATGGACTACGACATACGCCCGTCCGCGCCCGAGGCCGAGCCTGAGCCGATGACGCTCGGGCAGAGATGCCTCGCAGCCGTCATCCTGTTCGGGCTCATCTGGGCGGCCGGCGCGCTCGTCCTGCACGCGATGACGCCCGCGGGGACCCGGCTCGACTTCCCGGCCCCGCCCGCACAGGGCCACACGACCGACGTCACCACCACGCTGCCGCCGCATCCGGCCAAGATCCCCAGCCATCCCGGCGCGCACTGAGCGCGTCTCACGAGCACGACGGAGGGAACCCCATGCGCTCGATCGCCATCGCGGCCCTTGCCGCGCTCACCCTGGCCGCCTGCGGTACCGGGAAGGCCGCTGCACCCGCCACACCGGCGCCCGACCCTACGAAGGCCGCGAGCGCCGCCTGCCGGGCGGAGGTGGTGAAGCAGCTCAAGGCCCCGGCGACCGCGCGCTGGTCCGGTGAGACCGTGGTCGTCGGCGGCCCGGACCCGCGTGTGCAGGGGTATGTGGACGCACAGAACTCGTTCGGCGCGCTGTTGCGACTCACGTATTCCTGTCGTCCGAACACCTCGGGTAGCGGCATCAACGCGCTGGTCAGCCAGGCCGACTAGCGTGGCCATTCCTCTGGCGGCCGGACATAGGAGCCCTTGCCCACCACGGTGTAGACGAGCCCTCGCTCTACCAGGATCCTCGTGGCGCGCCGGGCGGTGTCCCGGGAGACGCCCCAGATCTGCGCGATCTGAGACTCCGATGGCACCGCCCGGTCGGGAGGCAGATCGCCGCTGTGGATCTTTTTCTGGATCCGGTCGGCGATCTGCTGGGAGAGCGTCCGGCCGCTCTCATGATCAAGATCATCGTCGAACACGGGACGACATTAGACGTCCGCACCTGCACGCTGACGCAGCCCTACAGGTGCAGACAGGCGCGGACAGGCGCGCCTGTCTGGACGTGGCCACAAAGCGGGCGTACCGTCAGATTCGCGGCCCTCCGAGCGACTTCGCGGGACCTCGGAGGGGCCGCATGGGGCTGATGGTGGCGTAGGATCACCATGAGACTGGACGAGGCCCCGGCGCGATGCGCCGGGGCCTCTCCGTGTTGCGGGTGCGTTACTTGGTGCGGTCGGCCTCGACGGCGACGACCTCAACGCAGTTGCTGGCGTCACCGCTTCGGGTGCTCTTGTACCAGGGCGCGCCTGAAAGATCCTTCTCGGGGACGTTCATGAGACTGGACTACTCCTTGTTGGTGATGGCGGCGATGAGCTCCAGAGATTCCTCCGGAGGCAACGCCGCTGCTGACAGGGCATCAAAGTCAACCCTAAGCTCTCGGACCGTTGCGGCATCTTCCGCATACCCGTCACCGATTCGAGTGCCGACGTAGGCGACGTCGGGCGCGATGTCCTCGGCGAACCCGAGCAGGATGAACGGGCCATCCAATCCGGCGTGTGTGCCCGCGCCGAACGGCAGGACCCGGATGACGACGTTCGGCCGGCGGGACGCGTCGAGCAGCGCCATCAACTGTGCGCGCATGATGTCAAGCCCGCCGATCGGGCGTCGGAGCACCGCCTCATCCAGGATCGTGGTGAGCAGCGGTGCCGCCGGGTCCGTGCGGCCGAGCAGCACCTTACGCGTCATGCGCGCCATCACTCGGCGCTGCACTCCCGCCTCATCGCCGCGCCAGCCCGCTCTGATGACCTCACGCGCGTACTCGTCAGTCTGGAGCAGGCCAGGCACGACCTGCGGACTCCACTCATCGATGCGGGCCGCATCGTCTTCGAGCGCCACGTACGAACCCCTGAAAACGTCGCTGTAGTCGGTCCACCAGCCGCGACGCCATGCATCCTTGGCCAGCTTGAGTAGCGCCTCGCGGAGTCCGCTGTCGACGCCGTACAGGTCGAGCATCGCCGTGATGGCCTGAATCGACGGCTTGGTCTTGGCGGTCTCGATTCGGGTCACTTTGAACCGGCTCCAGCCCCCGCCGAGATGGGCGGCGGCTTGGTCGGCCGAGAGCCTTGCCTCCTCGCGAAGGCGGCGGAGCTCGGAGGCGACCTTGCGGCCACGGACGGTGGGGCTGTGGGGCTGCGGCATGGCATCAGTGTCTCGGTCGTGGCGGCTCGTCAGCAATCGATGCCGAAGGGCTGCCTATTTTCGCTAGGGCATTGCTATTCTGCACTGTGCAGTAGCAGTATGCACCTAGTCCAGTCTCCTTGCTCCACAACACGGAGTGATCGCAATGAGCAATCCCCCGGCGGCATGTGCACAGCCGGTCGCGTGCGGCCGGTCCGCCCCTGAACCGGCGAAACCCGCCTGGATCTCGCTCGCGCCACGTGCGCCCAGCGTCTCCGTCGGCCGCCGCTTCGCCCGTACCAAGCTCGCCAGGTACGACGCCGCCGAGTTCGTCGACGATGTCGAGTTGGTCGTCTCCGAGCTCATCACCAACGCATACCGCGCCCTCATCGCCTCAAGGTGCCGCGCCCTGGGCGTGATCAGCCTCGGTGTGCAGTGCACCGACCGTTGGGTGCACCTGTGCGTCCAGGACACCTGCCACACGATGCCCGCCCTGCGCGACGCGACCGAGGGCGACGAGCACGGGCGCGGACTGCGGATCGTCGATGCGCTCGCGACACTGTGGGTCGAGCCCAATGGCAGTCCCGGCAAGGCCGTCCACGCGTTACTGGCCGCCCCCGGCGTCGTGCTCACCCAGGACGATCTGGACTGGGTGGTGGGTGTCCTGTGAGCGCCAACAGCGGCAGCGACGGCGCAGCAGCCGAATGGGCCACGGTCCCCCGCGACTACCGGCACAACGACCCGGACCCATGCCACCACGCGTGGGACGCCGACCGGCCCGTACAGGAGGAGCCGGAGAAATGAGCGACACCGGCCACACCAAACAGCCCCGGTTCAACCGCGAGTCCTTCGAGCGCGAACTCGGCGGCCTCAGAGATGCACTCAAGCCTGCGGTGAGCGCGCCGATGACGGCGTCGGAGCTGTATGAGCTCGAACGCCTCATCCGCGAATACCCGGACGAGGCGCGGCGGATCCTCACAACCCTCGGCGACAACCGATGACCTCGACAGACGATGAGTTGCTAACCCCCGCCGAGGTGGCGCGGATGCTCGGCGTCGCGGGCGTGACGGTCGCCCGGTGGGCCCGCGAGGGACGGCTGGACGCGGTCCTCACACTGGGCGGGCACCGCCGCTACCGAACCTCCGCTGTCGGGGCTCTCCTCAAGGAGCGGTCCGACCCGGGGCGAGCCCAGATGATCGCCGATGCCGTACGGCTGTACGAGCAGGACTGGAGCATCCGGCAGGTCGCCGCGAAGTTCGGCTGCACTTTCGGCGTCATGCGGCGCATCCTCCGCGAGCACACGACTCTCCGGCCGTCATCCCGCGGGGCATCCCGCAGCCAGGACCCGGCCCCATAGACGCCGCGGCCCCGGGTAGGCCGTCGCGGGCACCCGGGGCCGCGGCCACCAGATCGTCCCGGCGGCGGACCCGCTCCGGCCGAAGCACCCTCCAGCCGTCGCCGGGACCCCAACTCCCCGCACCACCCAGCAGGAAGGCACCACATGAACAAGGCCCAGTTCGTCGAAGCCGTCGCCGACTGTCGCCAGAGACCGGCAGGTCACCCGATGAGCGGCGTGTCCTGGGTCAAGGCGTAATCGCCGTGGCCATCAAACCCCAGGTCAAGATCAAGGTCTTCAAATGCGGGACCTGCAAGAAGCGGCACAACAACCCGCTGACCCACGTCTGCAAGATCCGCATGGACAGGCCCCGGCGTAAGCGCCGCTGATTCCACCCGCCGGGCCCGTCCTCTCGTCACCGTGGGCGGGCCCGCCACCTGAAGGAGAACCGAATGGGCCTGTTCAAGAAGAACACCGGCAGCGCAGCCCGCCAGGGCGTGCTCAAGAAGGGCACCAAGCCCCGCGACCTGTTGATCCGACGCAATCAGGTCGGCCGCCTTATCAAGCTTGAAGACGACGCCCACACCGCCATACATCGTATCGACGAAGGCGCGACCGGCGAGAAGCGCTACAAGGCCGCCGACCGGGCCTACCAGGAGGCGCTGCGGAAGAGCACGCCAGCCGAACGCAAGGCCGCAGAGAACGCCGTCAAGCACGCCCCCTACCTGAAGAAGAACTAGCCCCGCCACACGCCCGTCGACCCCGTTGCACAACGACCAAGGAGCACCTCTCGTGAACAGCGATCTCGCCAGCGACGCCACTCTCGTGGCGCTGCTGCTCCTCGCGGGCACGCTGACCTGGCGTGCCCTGCGCAAGGCGCTTCGCGGCAAGCAGGCAGAGAACGTACTGACGGTCGTTGCTGCGGTCATCGCGACCAGCGTGCAGGCCGACGGCATGTGGGTGTTCTTCCGTGACGTCCTGGACGCTCCTATCTACCTGCGCATCGAATGTTTCGCGTTCATCGAGGTCGCGATCTTCGTGTCCGGCCTGCGCGCGCGCCGCAACATCAAGGAGACCCCGGAGCACACCGCGGGCGTCGACGGCGTCGCCGTGTGGGCGCTTGCGGGCCTGTCCGCCGTGCTCGCCTCCACCGCTGCCGATTCCCTGCGCAGTGTGCTCCTGCGGATCGCCGCCCCGGCCGTGGCCGCATGGCTGTGGGAGCGTGGCCTGTCCGGCGAGCGGCGCCGGGCGCGGACGAAGGATAAGCGGGACCACCGGATCAACTGGCGGATTACGCCGGAACGCATCCTGGTGCGCCTGGGGATCGCCGAGGCGGCCGACCGTACGGCGAGCGAAGTGGACGCCCATCGGCGCCTCACGCGCGTCGCGGTGGCCACTCAGCGGCTGAGCACAACTCCCGAGGGCTCGCGGCGGGCGTGGCTCGCCGGGCGGCGCCAGGCCGCCGCGGTACGTCGGGCCGTCGAGTACGCCGACCTCGCCGGCGACCCCGAGCGGCAGACCGCGCTGCTCGCCCAGATCGGCGCGCTGCGCAACGCTCAGGCGCTCGCACAGGTATGCCCGCCCGCGCCCTGGGCCGTACCTGTTGACCGCCCGCCGCTGCGGCTCGTCAGCAAGGACGAACTCGCGCGGATCGAAGCAGGCCAGGAGCGTACCCGCGTACCCGATGACGTACTCGCGCCCGTACCTCGCGAGCTGGAGCCGCTCGTCAAGAAGGGGCGCCGCCGGTTCCGGACCGAGATCGATGCCGGGGAGATCCCGAGTATCGCCCGGCTCAAGGAGACGCTGCGTATCGGCCAGGACCGGGCCACCGCCATCCAGGCGTACCTCGCCGTACCCGAACGGCAGAGCCCGGCGTGAGCGGCTCGCAGCGCAGCCCTAGCGACGCCCCCGCGCTGTACGCCGTCCCCGGCCCGGACGAGGACGGCGAAGTACAGGCGCGAGTACGCGACGAGCCCGCCCCGGAGGATGAGCCGGGGCGGGACCTCGCCGTACCACCAGAGACCGCCCTCGACCCCCTCGAACCGATGGACGCCCTTGAGCCGGCCGCCGAACGCGCAGTAGTCGAATGGGAGGAGCCACCTCCCTCACCCGCGATACCCCGCGTCCTGAACATCATCGTCATCCGCACCCGCGAGGTGGCCGCCGACGACCGCACCCGCGCAGCCGCGCGGCAAGCCGCTTACATCCCCATCGGCGCCGGCGTCCTCCTGAAACGGCTGTGGCGGGCGAAGACCAACAGCCTCCACGAGCAGATGATCCGCGCCGCGATGGCCGCCGGGAACTGGGAGGAGGTCAAGGAGTGGGAGGCCCGGGGTGAGCAGGCCCGCGAACGCCGCTACCGCCGCCGCATGGCCGTCCCAACAGCGATCGTCAACTCCATCAAAGCCATCGCGATCACGCTCGCCGCGAGCGTGGCATTTCTGCTGCTCATCGGCATCACTCTGGCCGTCGCCGACCACGACCCGCACCAGATCCGGCAGACGTTCCTGACCGTGTCCAACGGTATCCGTGACCTGGTCACGATCCTGGCAATCGTCTGGGGCCCGCTCGTCCTCCTCGCGCCCTGGCTCGGCGTGGCCGCCCTGTGGCACGTCGGCCGCACGTCCGGTGCCGGGCCCGGGTGGATGCAGGTCGCCACCGAGGACGAAGACGTCGACATCGATGAGACGACGATCGCCCGCGCCCTCGAAGCCCTGCGAATCCCGCAGATCACGGCCTACTTCAAGGCGGGCCATCCGCTGCAATTCATCACGATTCCTCGGCGGGACGGGCGCGGCACGTTCTTCGCTGTGCGTCTGCCGGGCGGCGTGACCGCCGAGCGGATCTCACGGCGCCGCGCGGACTTCGCCACCACCTTGCATCGCCTGGCCAAGGAAGTCTGGCCGACCACCGGCGCCGAGGCGGGCCTCCTCGCCACCTGGGTCGCCGACAAGGGCGCGCTCGCTGAAGGTGCCGGCCCCTATCCGCTGCTCACCGACGGCAAGGTCGACGTGTTCAAGGGCGTCCCGCTGGGCAAGACCCTGCGCGGCGATCCGATCAATGCGCCCGTGATGGAGCGGAACACGATCGCGGGAGGGATGCCAGGTCAGGGCAAGTCCAGCGCCGCCCGGGCCATGCTCGCGGGTGCCGCTCTCGACCCGACCGCCGAGATCTGGATCAACGTCCCGGACACGAACTTCGACTTCGAGCTGTTCAAGCGCCGCGCTGCCCGGTACGTGATGGGCGCCGAGGATGAGCGGATCGAGGAGATCCTTCACGATCTTCGCGACCTGTACGCCGAAGTCCAGGCGCGCGGTCAGATCCTCATCGACCAGCAGGAACCCGCCGTCACCCGGCGTCTGGCGGACGCTGACATCGGCCTTCACCCGCTGTTCTACCTGCTGGAAGAGGCGCACCTCGCGATCCAGCACAGGAAGTACGGCAAGGAGATCGCCCAGCTCCTCATCGACATCGTGAAGCTGGGCCGCAAGCGCGGTATCCACGTCATCGTCTCCACGCAGGCGCCGACGAAGGACAGCATGCCCAGGGACGTGACCAGGAACTGTTCGAACGGCATCGCGTTCGCCGTCGGTGACCACGTCGCCAACGATGCGCTGCTCGGGCAGGGGGCCTACACGGCCGGCCACAAGGCGACCGAGCTGATCCCCGGCGTGGACAAGGGCACTGCGGTCTGCAAGGGCCTATCCGGCGAGCGGTCGGACATCGTGCAGGCGTATTTCATCTCGATCGAGAAGGGCAACGACCAGCTCACGCCCATCATCGAGCGGTCGCTGAAGGCCATCGCGGACCGCGGCAAGGCCGTACCGGGGAAGGGTGGACCGCGCCGGGTTGAGCAGCGGGACCTGCTGGAGGATCTGGAGGCTGCGCTCGGCGAGGAGACCGTCCCGGCGGCTGACGTCCCGGCGCTCCTGGCCAGCCACGCGCCGGGCTGGGCCCCGTACCGGCGGATGACCGGCAAGGCGCTCAGGGAGCGTCTGGCGCGCGAGTACGACGTGCAGATCCCCTCGACCGGCAACCGATTCCCGGTCTCTCCGGCGCTCATCGCCGACGCCCTCTCGCAGCGGCCGAGTTAGGCCCCGTCATGACCACGAAACCGCTTCCTGAGCCCTCAACTCGACACATGGCCGAGCCACCTAACTCGGCTAACTCACCTAACTTTCCGCAGGTCACAGACCTTTTGTGTCCGCTCGCGCCGCGAGTTAGAAACCTAACTCGCCCGCGGCGATCTAACTCTCCCGAAAGGACGTTCCGATGGACACGCAGGCCGCCCTCATCCTCGCCCCGATCATCGTCTACGTGATCAGCATCATCCTGTGGCCCTACGCCCGCTGCCGGTCCTGCCGGGGGTCGGCGACGAGCGCCGGGAGTTCTCATCGCCGGTGGAACGTCTGCGGCCGGTGCGGCGGGTCGGGGCAGCGCGTACGGGCCGGCGCGCGGATGTTCGGCCGGCGATGAGATGCCCCCGCGTCATGAGGGCGCCGCTACCGTTGGGCGAATCGCACGAAGTCATAGATCACGCAGATCAGATCAAAGGGGTGGGGATATGAAGGCACGGGACTTCCGCCCGTGGGCCGAGGAGCAGTTGGCGAAAAGCCCGGCCGTCACCGACGTGACCGCCGTGCAGGATGACCGGCCAGAGAACGCCCACATCACCTACACGCACGTCACGTTCACCACGGGCGCCAGGATCGTCATCCACTGGGTCAGCTCGGACCCGGTCGGTGGCAAGAACGTTCACCCGGACGGCACGCCTGTCGTGACCGGGCCACCTCCCGCGCCGGTCCCGGTGCCCGAGCTGGCGACGGCGGGACGGTTGAAGCTGCTGGACGTCGAGGCGCACCTCGCGGCGATGCTCAACAACGGCGGGCACGAGGAGGTCGCCGAAGCCCTCGGATACCACCAGCGGGAAGACCCGATCCGCGAACAGCGGACCATGCAGTACGGGCTCATCATCGGCTGCCACTCGGGCGAGACGGTCACCGGCCTGCTGATCCACACTCTTCCGGCTGGACGACAGCCCAGGGCAAGTGGGCTCGGGCGGCTTTCGTGTCAGCCTATGGCCTGGTTCCGGACATGACGAAAACCGCCCCGCGACCTCCTCAGAGGCGTGGGGCGGCTTCCTTTTCGGGGGCCCTGCCGACGGGGCGGCAGGTCTACGGGCGGCGGCTCGCATCCGGGGCGTTCGGCACGAGCAGCACCAGCGCGGCACCGACGGCAGCGATGAGCGTGGTGAGGACAAGCTGGGCCGTACCAGCCAGCAGGCCGGACGAGGCGAACACGCCGGCTGCGGCGAGCACCGCGGCGATGAACTTGGAGTACTTGCTCATGGGGTCTTTCCCTTCACGATGTTGATGGCCCGCTGGAGGGCCGCCAGAGCGGTGCCGAGACATCCGGCGAGGTCGCCGTTGCCCGGGTCGGGGGTCGGCTGCGGAGCGGGTTGGCTGAGCGGCACGAACGCCGTGACGTCGCCCTGCTCGCCGAGGAGCCGGCCGAAGTCGTCCCACGACAGGCAGGCCCGGCCAAGCAGGCCCCACGTGCCGCCCCACGAGTTCGTCAGCCACACCCTGCGGTTCTCGACGTCGAGTTCGTCGAGGCAGACCTCGTGGCCGCCGCGGACCTGCGCGCCGTTCGTGATGGTCATGAAGCCGGACGGCAGCGGGCTATCGAACGAGTCATACCAGTTGATTCCCGCGATGACCGGCCGCGCCTCCAGGGCCGCGAGAGCGGCGTCCAGGGACGTGGCGTGCTGGTAGCCGGAGATCAGCCCGGCCGCGAGTGCGGCCTTGGCGACGGACAGGCCGTCCGAGCCCGTGTCGGTGGGCGGATACCCGCCGTCGTAGTCGTCGAGCACCGTGGCGGCGGAGTACAGGGCGATCGCCTGGTCCTCGTCCACCTGGGCGTTGCCGGTCGGCCGGCCGAGGACGGTCGTGGGGATCGCCTCGATGAACGGCGATGTCCCGAGCGCCCCCTCGGTCGCGTTACCGGTGCACGAGCCTAGGTCGCCCTGATCAAGGACGGGGATCGTGCGGGCGTGGCGTACGGACATCAGGGTGCCCGTCGACTTGGCGGCGACCTGGTAGCGGAGCGAGCGGGGGTCGTGGCGGACGTGCCGGCCGAGGCGTCCGCCGCCGGCCCGGTCCGAACTGTGTTCGGGGATGCGGCGTACGTACATCAAGCACGCTCCGGCCAGTGCCAGGTGCCGCCGACCGTTCCGGTCGGGTCCAGGTGGACGTACCGGTTGAAGAACTGGCCTTCGGGGTTGAGTACGCACAAGGACGCGAACGGGCTGCCGCCATCGGGGTTCTCGGTGACCTCGGTGACGATCGCCGCGCGGCACTGCGAGGTGTACTCGCCGCCGGGCGTGCCGTACGAGACGTAGTGCACGATCCGGCCCACGCTCGGCGCCCGCTCTGCCATCAGCTCATGTCCCAGCCGACGGGCCGGGTCCCCTCGTCGAGGCGCACGAAGCTCACGTAGTCGGCGTCGGCCGGCGCGGTGAACTTCACGACCGTCTTCGGGCTGTGGTCCTTCCCGCCGTCGGCCGAGCCGACCTTGGCCGTGCCGGTCTGCCAGCCGCCCTTGGCCGAGTGGATGGCGTACCGGACCTGCGCCTGCGGCTCGGCGGCGACCACGCCGTCGATGGCCACGCTGTTGTCCTGCACGAACCCAAGAGCTTTCAGGGAGCCCTTGGGGAATGAGACGTTGACCTGCTGGCCTTTACCAGCGGGGATCTGTCCAGCGAACGGCATGTCTTCCTCCTGTGATTGAGGGTGCGGCGTGGGTGCGGCGTGGGTGTCCCATAGCGGGACCGAATCGGCGACCGTGCTGGCGTCCCACGGCTTCCCAAGTTGCGTGTCGTTCGCCCACTGGGTCGCGACCGCGCCCGGCTCCATGTGCTCGGCGCCGGTGTAATGCGCAATCCAGTAGCCGCCGGACGGCTTCGGGTTGCGGAAGATCGTGGACAGCGACCCGTAGGCGAGCGTCACGTAGCCGGCGGCCTTGAGGTCGGCGTCGAACGCCCGGACGTACGGGCCGTTGACGGCGGTCTCCAGGTCGAGCGCGGCGGCGGACCCGCGCGGGACGTTGTGCAGGACCAGCCACGCGACCGCCAGTGCGGCGTCCGCGTGCGGGCTATGGCTGCCGGGGTTGGACCGGACGTAGATCGGGAGTCGCCATCGGGCCGGCTGGGCGTTCCATTCGGCGGCGGTCCACACGTGCGGGGTGTCGCCGCCGATGTAGGCCGCGACCGCCTCCCACTTCGGCGGGCTCGGCGGCGGGTAGGCCGCGTCGTACATGCGCCTGGTCATGTCGCCAGGAACCAGCAGTTCGCGTCGGCCCCGGCCGGTGCCGGAGTTGGAGCGGGCGAGGGAGAGGCGCCGTACTTGGGGGTGGCGTAGCCGTAGACGTAGGAGCGGCTGCGGGTGCGGCGCATGACCTTGTCGCTGGTGTTGCCCTCGATGGTCTGAATCACCGAGCCGGAGATGACCTTTTCGACCATGCCGATGTGCTCGGGCTCGCCGGAGCGGTTGAAGTCGAAGGCGACGAGGTCGCCCGGCTTCGGGCTGCCGGTGTGGAACTCGCCGTGCGGCTTGAAGATCCCCTTGAAGTCCGGGACGTAGCCGTGCGCGCCGAAGATCAGGTCGAGGGCGTTGTACTTCCGGAACCCGAAGGACTGGAAGTAGAAGCACCACGCACCATCGCCCCACAGGCTGTAGATCGTGTGGTTACTGCCGGGCGGATGCTCGCCCGTGCCGATCTGGCCGGCCTCCCAGGTGAGGATCTGGTGAGCCGTCAGCCCGCCCGCCGTGGCGAGCAGTGCGGCATGTTCGGCTTCGTCGAGGTCCGGCGCCGGGGCCTGCGAGACGTCGGACTGGTCGGGGTCATCGGGCATGGTGCCCGCCCCGTTGGTCGGCTGGATCGGCGGCGGTTCGTTCAGGGGCCGCTCATCGGGCGTCGTCATGGGGTTGCTCCGCATCCGAGGCCGCGCCTCAGTTCATGGATTTGCTGCTGGACCTGCCGGCCGCGCTCGGTCGTCGCCGGCACGTCCGGCTGGTCGAGGGAGGCAAGCAGCGCGCACCACTTCCGGTCGGACTGCTGCTGGACATAGCTGGTGTAGGTGATGTTCAGCCCGACGAGTGCGACCGCCGTGACCAAGGTGACGACCACGGCCCATAGCCAGCGGCCCCTCACGACATGCTCCGGATCAGCTCGACGGTGGCAACGGCAAGGGCGCCTGCGGCTGAGGCGGTGAGGATGCCGAGTCGGTACGTCCGAGCCACCAGGTAGCCAGCGCCGCCGGGGCGATCATCAGCATCCCGAAGAAGCCCATCCGGGTCAGGTCGGGGCTCCGGGACAACTCTTCGTTGATGACGCCCCAGATGCCCAACGCCAGGCAGACCAGGTCTCGCCCAACTGTCAGCCATGCCGGTCCTCTCCACAAGCGATCACGCTCCTGTTATGGGTGTCATGGCAGGTCGAGCGGGCAGCTCAGACGCCAATTCCGACGATGCCGACGCGGCAGCGAATGCCGGCCGTAGTGTCGACCGCGACGATCGCGGACTCGGTCGAGTACCAGAGGTCGATCTGAATCGCGTCGCCCGCGTTGGCGTAGACGAACCAGCTGCTGCACACGACCTTGGGTTGCGTTGACGCCCCGGTCGGGACGAAGACCTCCTGGCCTTCCCAGCCGGCCGCGCCCTGCCCGGTGGGTGAGGTGCCGCCGACGGCGCACGCGACGATGGCGACCATGCCGGCCGCGCCCGTGCCTGACAGGGAGGCGGCCGCCTCGACGTGGTACCAGCCGGACACGGGCGCCGGATAGACGCTCGGAGACCCGGACGACCAGGCGTTGTAGGTGTCTTCGGTGGGCGTGTTCCACGCGAGGTACTGGTGCGTGTTCTCGGCCACGGCCAGAGCGGTGCTGCGCTCGGCTCGGAAGATGGGTGGGTTGAGCAGCGCCGCGAAGCTCTGGCTCATCGTGTTGAGCTGGGAGACGGCGTCGGCGCCCGCGATGAAGGCGGGGATGTCCGGCGGCCAGGAGGTGCTCACTTCGCGCTCCAGACGCCGATCATGCGTGCCGCCGCCGTGGCGGAAGTACCGAGCACCGACAGCACGGACCCGTTGGTGTGGTCGAACTGGAGCTGGAGCGAATCCCCTGCCGCCATGCGAATCCACGCGTCGGCCAGCAACGTGGTACCGGTTGTTTTGGTGCTGGTCATGGGCTGAGAGCTGGTGCCGTAGTAGTCGGCCGAGCCGCCCGCCGCGATGGTGTGGTGGATCCGGCAGGCCCGGTATCCGGCCTTGGTGAGGGTCTCGGTGACGGCCGCGAGCCCGGCCACGTAGTAGAGGCCCGCGCGCTGGCAGGTGACCGAGGCTCCGGAGGACCACATGCCGTAGTTGTCGACGGACTCGCCGGTCCAGGTGATGGGCGTCCAGGTACCGGCGCCGAACGGGACGGTCTGGCTGGTGCCACTGGCGTGCACGCGGAAGATCGGCGGGTTGTTGAGGTAACGGATCGTGTCGCGCAGTTCGGTGTTGAGCGGCACCATGTTCGCGCCGGTCGCCGAGGCGGTGAGAATGTCCGTGGCCGTCCAGGTGTGCGGCGCCGCCGGGACGGCAGGCGTGAAGGCGTTGAAGAAGCCGTTCTCGGACATACAGGCCCACCGGACCTGGAGGCTTGGCATCTTGCCGGAGACGACGGTGTTCACGGCGGCGGTCTCGTTGTGCCAGGCGGCCAGCTCGACGTAGTCGCTCTGGCCAGAGAGCTTGATCAGGTCAACGATCTGCGTGGTGAGACCGTGGCCGGTGCCTGACGGCAGCTTGACGCCCTCGTAGATCGTGGAGCCGTTGACGCGGATGCCCGCGATGTGAGCGTCGGTTGAGCTGTTGGTGGACCAGGGCACGATGCCGCTGACCAGATACCAGTCTCCGGCGCCGGTCCCGTTGTCAGAGTTTGTGTACGGGACGAGGTAGCGGCCGGTGTTGGTCGTATCGCTGTGGCCCGCATAGTTGTCGATCAGCTCGGACAGGCCCGTGATGGCCGTCCACGTGGACACGGGGATGCTCTGCGCGAGTGCCGCGATGCCGTGAAAGAGGGGGCGCTGCCGCTGCCAGGCGACCGCGCCGCCCGCGTCACCCTCCAGATAGAGCGACCGCAACGGGTCCCCCGGCACGGTCGCCGACTTGTCGACCCAGGTGCGCGGGTTCGGCGGAAGAATGGCGTTCTGGCCGTCCGGCAGGTAGATCTGCGCCAAGCGAAACATCAGGCCCCCAAAACGGTGCCGCCGAGGACGCCGTACGTCGGGTCGTTGGCGATGGCGACCTTCGGAGGTGCCGCCGCGAGCGTAAGCGCGACCTGTGCCGTGGTCGTGTCGCCGTACGTGAACGAGGCGTTGACTTGCATGACCCGGCACCAAACGGAAACCATGGGCTGGCCAACCGGCCGGCGGTTCACCGTGACGATGTCGCCGACCTCAACACCGCACACGAACGCCCACCGGCCGGAGCTGGACGCCGTGTCGTTGCTGGCGGCAGCCGAGATGACGATGCTGGGGACGCGAAGTTGCGGATAGGCGTACTTCGAAAGCCACCACCACGTGACGTGCCAAGCGGTGTAGTCGACGTTGTAGCGGGTCGTCCGGGGCAACGTGCGGGCACCATACCGAGCCGCGCTGACATCGTCCACGGCGACGATCGTCGAGGTGGTCAGCTGGGTGTAGCCGCCCGTTGAGGTGTTCTCGACCTCGACGTCGTTGTAGACGTAGGTGGGGTCGAAGCCGAATACCTGGGCGGGCTGGTAGGGGATCTCGCCGCCTGCGATGTTGTCGCCGAGCACGGCGCGCGGGAACTGCTGGTAGGCGGTGACCCGGCTCCGGTAGTGGAACTGGCTAGACGCGTCGGCGAAGGTCAGGCTGTCCTCGTACCCGGCTACCTCGCTCGCAATGTCGGCCACCGAGCCCGACGGCGCCGCCTCGGCGGCGAGGTTCGCCGGACCAGGGTTCAGCACGCGAGTGTTTCTCCAGGATGCCGTCGCGAGCTTCTTCTGAATCCGGGTGTCGGCCTTCTCGGTGTTGATGAAGCCGCCGAACAGCGCCGAGTCGCTGATCCTCTTGATCTCCCCGGCGGTGAGCTTGCGGCCGTACACGGCGATGTGCGCGTGGGTGCCGGGAAGGGTGCGACCGTGCCAGAACGGGTCGGCCTCGCCGCCGATGTCGATCCCGGACCATGTCGCGACCAAGTTGCAGCTACCCGAGCCCGCAACCGATCCCGATGTGTAGAGGATCCATGACGTCTGGTCGATGACCAGCGCCCACGTGTCCCAGGCGCCACCAAAACCGTTGCTGGTGTTGCATGTCGTGGCCGTCGTGACGTGCGTGCTCTTGTCCCACCGGGTGACGATCCCGAAGGAGCCAGCAGCGCGGCTGATGGAGATCTTGATGATGCTGCCTTGGCCGACACCTGCCGCCGGATCGGTGTTCCGCAGGATGCACAGGGTCGGGTCGACGGTCGCCGACTGGGCCGTGGTTGACTGGGCGTCGGTGATCTGAGTCACGCCGATGATCGTCACGCCACTCGCGATCGACGGCATGCCCGGGTCGGAGCCGACGAGCGCATAGCCCTTCGTCGCAATCTCCGCCGACGTCTGTCCATCCTGTGACCAGCCTGAACCTGGGTCACCAAGGAGGCTGGTCTTCTGGGAACCGGCGTCAATGTCTTGCGTTGTCGCGCCGAAGTCCGCCCGCGTGTTCGCCCCGCCGCCGTACTTGCTGACCGTCTGGGTGAGTGGCGCGTTGGACGTGCCGGATGCGTTCGCGGCATACCCGGCGCCAGACGTATCATCCAACGGCCAGTAGGCGTATAGCCCCCGTCGCCGGTAGATCTCCCCCCGAAGTGCGCTCGGGTTGCCGGCGACGGAGAGGACTTCCAGGGCGTCGGCGCCGGCCGCTGTGACCGTCGACCAATGCGCGTCCGTGAAGTTGACGGGCAGGTCTCTCAGCCACCCGGAGGCGACCGTGTACGTCGTCCCCGCGACGGTCTTCTGGAGGCGCCACGGGATGTAGAGGTCGATCTGGATTCCGGCGTAGACGTCGCCGCTCGCCGTGGAGGCCAGCGCCCCGCCCGCCGTGCCGTCGGCGCGGGCGAAGGTGATCGTCGTCGTTCCAGCCGAGCTGGACAGCGAGACGACCTGAAAAACGTCGAGCTGCTTGAGCGCGCCCGCGCTCGTGCGGAGCCGGAGGAAGTCGGTGACGTGAACGTTCACCGCGTTGGCGTCGGCCACCTTGATGGTAGTCGTCGAGCCCGAGGCGGTCGCCGAAGCGGCCAGCGCGACGGCCCTGGGTGTAAAGGCCCCGTCATCGTTGCGAATGACCAGCGTCGTGTTGCCCTGCTGCGCCGTACCCAGCTCCGCCTGGATGCCGCGCTCAGAATCCACCGAGCGGTACCGGGTGGTCTGGTCGGTCCACCGCACGCGCGACAGCGGCGTGGACAGGTCGTAGCCCAGGCCGAGCTGGAAGCTCGTGGCGGGCCACGCCGGGTTCGGCTGGGCGGGTGTCGTGCCGGTGGTCTTCAGCGCGACGATAACGCCCGCCCAGTTGCGCATCGCACCGCCGAGTAGGCCGAACGTCACGCCGCCGCCCGTCGTGGCCTCGCGCCACGCGTGCATGAGGCCGACCTCGGGGTTGGTCAACGTCAGGTCGCTGAGCTGTGTCCAGCCGGTGCCCGTCGTGGTGTAACTGCCGTAGGCGATGTTGCTGGCGGCGGCGGCGATCTGGAGCACGTTCGCACCGCCGGTCGGCGCCGGGGCCGTCATGGCGAGGCTGGTGCTGTTCGTGGCGGTGCCGGGCGTCACCGAGTCGACGGTGAGCTGCCCCGTCATCCCGCTGATCTCCAAGACGTTCACGCACACCGAACCGACGTCCGGCGCCGTGATCTGCATCGCCGAGGCGTAGATCAGATGGAACGGCCAGCCGTCGAAGCGCACCGATGGGCACGCCCACACCTCGACCTGGAGCTGTCCGGCCACGTGCGGCACCGAGGCGAACTGAATCGGATCGCTGAGCAGCGTCCAGCCGTTCCTGGACACATCGCCGATGGCCAGCGTCGGTGCCGAGCCGTCGATGACGCACGACACGATCGGCGCGATCAGCACCCGGCCAGGCGTCGGGTTCGCGACGATCTCCTTGTCCTGGTCGGCGGCCGTGCCGGGGAACTGGTTGACGATCGTGATGGCCATCAGCGGCCCGCCGGCAAGGACACGGGCATCCGGTTCGTGATGAGCGCCCGCTGAACGAGCTTGACAATGTCCTGGCTCGAATGGATCGAGCCCTGCACGTTGAGCGTGATGTTCGTCGTGTGCTCCACAACGGAGCCGTGCGCCGAACCCAGGGTGCTAGGGCCACCACGGAAGAACCCGCCGTAGACCGATGCGCGCATCGCCTCCAGCGACTTCTGGGCGGCCATCGCGGCGAGGTACTCGGGCCGGGCGCGAGCGAGGGTGACGCGGTTCGTCGCGGCCTTCTTCTGCGCGGCCGTCGGCGGCTTCACCTTGCCCTTGGCGTACTTCTCGATCATGCCGTCGGCCAGCGGCTGAACCACGGCCAGCCCGAACATGTCGGCGACCTGTTCCAGCAGCTCCGTCGACCGGGCACGCTTGGACTGCCCAAGCGGGATGTAGGCTTCGCCGCCGGTCTCGGTCTCACCGAAGAGGACGGTCGGCCGGGTGGCGATGAACGGGTTCAGGTCCCGGCGCACGCCGCCGTCGGCGTACCGGTCGATGCCGCCGTCGGCACGCGTCTTGCCGGGCTCGTTCGCGCTGTTCAGGGGAACGTAGTAGACGCCGATCTTCCGGTAGCCGACCGTCGGCGGGATCGAGTGCACCGCCGCCCAGAACGGCGCGGTGTTGCCCTTGATGACGCCGGTCTTCGGATTGATCTTCAGACCGTTGGCCTTTATCCATTTGTTGTAGTAGTCGGCGTTGTTGCCCTTGAACAGGCCCGTCTTCGGATCGATCTTGAGGCCCTTGGCGGTCAGCCACTTGTTCAGGTAGTCCGAGTTGTTGCCCTTGAGGAGGCCCGTCTTCGGATCGATCTTGAGGCCCTGAGCGTTGTGAAGCTTGGACATGAACTCGGCGTCATTCATGGACAGCTTGATCGGCGGTGGCGCCTTGATGCCGAGCAGCTTGTCGGCCAGAGCGATCGCGGCCGAGCGCGAGACGCCCATACCGCGAGCCGCGGCGATGAACTTTTGCCGCATGTTCTCGATCTCGGCCGCCGAGTGGTGGCCGCTGTTCTCGACGTTCTTGATCGCGCCGGCCAGCGAGGACAGCGCCTGCCGGTTCGCCAGTGCCGCCTTGCCCATGCCGTTGATGCCCGCGTTGTTATTCCTCGCCTGGGCGTTCGCCGCGACGAGTGACTGTCGGTACTGCGTCTCAGCGTCGAAGGCGCCCTGCGTCGCCGACGTCAGGCTGGTCAGTGCGCTCTTGAGCTGACCCGATGACAACGCGGCGGCCTGCTGCGCGGTCATCAGATGCCCGGTCGCCGCCGCCGCCGCCGTGGCCTGCTGGCTGAACGAGGGGAACGTCTGCTCGGCCGTCTGGAGGCCATGGCTTTGGCCCAGCAGCGCCTGCGTGCCGTCCTTCAGCGTGCTGACGAACTTGATCAGCCCGGTCGGCCCCATCCCGACGACCGCATGCATGACTGCATCAAACTGCGTCTTGTAGCGCATCAGTGCGCCGACGCCCTCAAGCGTGTACTTGGTGATCTGGCCGATGCCGGTGACCATCGACGCGAGCGCCTGCGGGTTCTGTGCCGCCGCATCCCCGATCGACCTGATGCCGTCCGCGATATCACCGACAGCCCCCGCCGTCGCCGGGCCCAGTTCATCGAGCACGGCCGAGAACGAGTGCCCGATCGAGGTGATCGCGGACTGCACGCGCGGCCCGGACAGGGAGCTGATCACGATGTTGGAGAAACGCGTTACGGCCGGGGCCATCTCGGCGAACGCACCCTGAAGAGCAGGGGAGAGCTGCTCGAACGCGTTCCGCGCGTCGGCTGCGATGTGTAGCAGGGTGTCGTGGAACGGCGCGCTGATCTCGGTCAGGTTCTTGCCGGCGTCCTGCTTCAGACTCGCGAACGTCCGCTTGATGTCCGCGGTCTTCGCCTGCGCCATGAGGCCGACCGCTGACAGGCCAGCGCCGAGGCCCAGCACGATCCCGTCACCGGCGACCGACGCGATGGCGGGCAGGTTCATCACGGCATTGGCGATCGGCACTACCCAGATCGGCCCGGCCTTGGCGGCGGCTTCCCCTGCGGCGGTCAGCGCCTGGTAGGCCGAAGAGCCCTTGTTCTCGATCTCCTTGAAGCCTTCGAGTGCGGTGCCCTTGAGGTCGCCGTGCGTCTTCTTGAGGCGCGTCAGTGCCTCGTTGTAGGACTTGGTGTCGCCGACTTCCTTCAGCGCGGCCAGGTGTATGGCGGCAGCGGCCAGTGAGGCGTCGCGGCCCATCTGCTTCATGTTCTTCGCGGCCGAGTCCGCGGCCTTGCCGGCGGCCAGCTCCGCCTCGGCCGCCTTGATCGCGGCACGTTCGACCTCGCGCAGCGCCTTCGCCTCGGCCTGGGCGGCCTCGTCGGCGCTGATCTCCCCCATTGCGAGCTTCTCGGCTGCCGCACCGGCATCCGACATTGCGCGGGCGGCCTTGTCCGCCGCTTCTTTCGCGGCGAGGCCCATGCGGCGTGCGGCGAGCGCTGCCTGGTCGTTCTGCCGCGAGAACTTGTCAGCGTCCTGTGCGGCCTCGCGCAGTGGCCGGGAGTAACCGGTCGTGTCGGCGACGAACTTCTCGCGCACCTCGGGCAGATCAGGCATGTCACCCCCACACGGCTCGGTAGAAGGCGGTGGCTCCGGCTTGGGAGATGCGGGCCATGGCGGCGTCCACGCCCATGTACGGGCGCGGTGGCAGGTGCGCAGCGTGGTTGCGGCCGGCGACGCCACCGTGCTGCTGGATCGCGGCGTACACGACGCCGCGAGGGCCCACGTAGGCGGTCCAGACGCCTCCGCCACCCTGCGGTGAGGTCGTGCCTATCGAGCCCTGGAGACGCCCTGAGATGCGCGCGGGAGGCGTACCGGGCGCCGAGGGGGTCGGCGTGCCTCGGGCGTGTGAGCGTTGGCCGAGCTTGCGGCGGATCTCATCCTGCCCCGCGGCGGCCATCGCCTCGGCCGCCGCACGCCCGCCCTCACCATCAGCCTTGTCCGCCAGCCGCCGGAGTGCGTCCCCCGCCTCGCTCATCGGCAGCCCCCCGCATCATGTCGTGCAGCGGCAGCAGCCACGGCTCAATGGTGACGGGCAGGGCGTCGACCTGGGCGGGCGTCCACCCGAAGCGGTCGGCGTAGGTGATGTAGCGGATCGCCCTCAGTGCTCGGAAGGGGGGGTCTTGTCCTGGGAGTCGGTGCCCTCCGAGTCCGTTTTTGACTCTGAGGAGGTCTTTCCAGCCCGGCGAAAATCCAGGCTGTCCCAGTGGTCCTCGGTCTCGTCGTACAGGGCGTTGTACGCCGAGCCGGGCACGTCGGCGAGCTTCGCCGGGTCGCCCGCCGGGAGCGGCAGGTCCAGCGACCAACTAGTGATCAGGTGCGCGATCATCAGCTCGTGCATCCGGGCCAGATACAGGGCCGGGTGCTCGATGTTCTCGGCGTCCGGCAGCAGGGCCTGGACCTTCATCTTGGTGCCGTGGGTCATGTCGTCGGGGTCGACGATCTCGGCCCAGCGGCCCTTGCCGAGGTCTACGCGCATGGGTGCGTGTCCCCTCTCCTCAGTAGGTGGTGACGGCGTTGTTGAGCAGGCAGGCGATCGGCGCCCGGCCCGCGCTCGCGCCGACGTCGGTGGTGTTCGCCAGCGCCTTGAAGCCCATCTCGTAGCCGATCGGCGTCTCGCGGGACATGGCCTCGGTGTCGTAGACGGCCTTGGTCATCGTCGCCGTGAGCTTTCGGACCGCGGTGGTGGCACCACCGTTGTCGATCGTGATCACCACGGCCTGCTGCGTCCCGGCCAAGAAGTCGATCAGCGGCTGCTCGGACGTCGCCGCGAATGTGAGTTTCCCGGCGACGGTGACCGCGCCGCGTGCGATCGAGTACGGGTTCTGCGTGCCGTCGGCGAGCTGATCGGGCACCAGATTGCGGGTGATCGTGTAGGACCACTCGCGGACCTTCGCCGCACTCGCGGCCACGGTGACGGAGGACCGCCAGCCGGGGATTACCGTCTCTGTCGTGGTCGCGTTCGTTGGGGCGGAACCGGCCGCTGCGGAGCCGTAGGTCGTCCACTTCCCGGCCATCGTCGTCAGCCCCGTCGCGTTGCCGCTGAACGTCAGCTCGGACAGGCAGGCGTAGGAGTAGGCGCGGGCAGCGACGGTCGCGGTGATGCCCTGGCGGTCGGTGATGGTGTGCGCCGGCGGCTGACCGTCGCCGGAGTTGAGCAGGCTGAACGTGTGCGGGTAGACGCCGGTCACGGCAGTACCGACCGCGTAGCCGCCCAGGATGTTGTAGAGCAGGTGTCCGGCCATGTCGGGCAGGAAGTAGGACTCGTAGTCGATGCTGGCCGACCTCTTGCCCGCTACAGCGCCGTTCTCGCTCGCCATGCTGCCGTACAGGGCGTCATCGATGATGAGGCCGTTGTCGTCGACAGGGTCAAGCTTGGTGAAGGGGAAGAACAGCGTCGGGGTGACGGCCGTGCCGTTGCTCGTCTCCTTGGCGATGCCCGCGAACGAGAGTTCGGCGGGGAAGACGGTGGGGTTAGCCATCGGCCTGCTCCTTCTTCTTCGCCGCGGGCGCGGGCTTGGCTTCGGTCCAGTCACTGGACGGCGGCATGGCGAGTTGCTGATCGGTGAACTGGCCGTCCGGCTGAACCACGCGTGGCGCGTCGGCCTGCTTGATCTCATACGTCTCGCCCGGCTCGGCGACCAGCGTGGTCACGGCGTCCGGGTCGGTGACGTCGAGGTAGTGGCTGAAGACGACCTTGGTGTCGCCGTTGTAGGTGGCTCTCATCTATCCCGCCAGGTAGGTGTTGGCGGTGAAGCTGATCACCGCGTTCTGTCGCGTGGTCGCCGGAGGCTCGAAGTAGGGCAGCGGCGTAGCAGTACGGATCCCACCGTCGCCCTCGCCCGCCTGCGTGACCTTCTGGGCGGCGTCGGAGTTGATGCCCATGCCCAGGGTCGGGTCGGCGCGCACGAGGTCCCTGGCGGCCTGCACGAGGTCGTCGCGGTCCGCCTGCGCGTCTTCCATCGAGGGCGTACGGGTCAGCAGAAACAGGTACAGCGTCACGTTGTACGGGGCGTCGAGGATGCCGCCGATCGCGAGGCGCTTCTCCGTGTCGTCGTCCAGGTGCACGCACATCAGCGCACCCGTACGGGAGCCGGCGGCGAGTCCGGTGAAGTACTCGTGGTCCTTGATGCGGTCGTCGTAGTAGGCCCGGACGCCCGCGAGTCCGAGCGCGACGAGCGGCGTCGGCTGATACCAGCCGCCCGCCGTGACCGTCGACCCGCCGAAGTAGGCCGCGATGCCCTGCCGGATATCCCTGCGGCTCACGCGGTGATCCAGATCCACGTCGAGTTGACGTCGCCGACCTGCGGTTCCTGACCGAGCAGGCCGGCGGCCCGCAGGATGTGCCGGGGCTGGTCGCCGAGCCAGGGCTGATCGACCGTCGCGCCGCCCGTGGACGGTCCACGGGACAGGTCCACGAGGCCCGCCGAGCTGCCCGAGGGCACGCCGGACTGGAGACCATGGGCGATGCCGTCCGTGTTGCCGATCTCCAGTTGGTAGGCGACCTGCTCAAGCGTGGCCTGCTTCAATGCCGTGACGATCGCCGCGAGCGTCGGCAGGCCCTGGTCGTCGGTGTCGTAGACGGCGCACTGGATCGCCCGGTCGATGTCGCGGCTGGCGCGATCGAGGAGGACCTGCCCGTTGGCCGGGGCCGGATAGCCCAGCACGCCGGGCAGGTCCTCCACCGTCGCGTACGCCATCGTTAGCCTCCGTACGCCTTGATCAGGTCGTCCTTGGTCATGGCCTCGGCCTCGGCGCGGTCCGCGTCGTTGGCGACCGCCCAGTCGACCCAGGCGGCCTTGTTGTCGGCGCGGCCCGGCCGCTTCGGCTCGTCCGGCTCGGGAGCGTCCGGCTCGACGCGGACCCAGTTCTCCGCACCCGCTTCGGCCAGCTCGGCGAGCTCCTTCTCCGAGTCGCTGCCGGGCTCGGGCTGCACGCGGTGGGCGGCATGGCCGCCCACCCGCTGCTCGAACAGGGCCATCAGATGACCAGCCCCGTCATGACGGCGTGAGCACGCTCGTTGCCGTACTCCAGGCCGATTTCGCCATACAGCTGGACGTTGTCCGACGCGCCGGTGCGCGCGAGGGGCTCCTCGAAGAAGTGGCCCTTGCCGGGGATCTCCATGAAGACCGGCTGGAGCTGGTCCAGGGAGACGGCCGCGATGGTGTCCTGCGGCATGTGCCGGTCCATCATCAGGTTGAGCGTCCCGAAGTCGGTGATGACGGTGGTGACGTTCACGCCGCCGACAGTGCGGGACTGCTCCATGTACTGCCCGTACGCCGAGGCGTAGGCGTTGGTGATGGCCCGCTTCTGTGCGGAGTTGCACAGCAGCGTCGCGGTGTGCTGCTCGGAGATGCCGCCGTTGTCGTAGGCGAGCTGGAGCAGGTCGTTGACGTGGGTGTTGGCCAGGGCGGTCGCCCACGGCTTGGTGAAGGCCAGGCCGGTCGCGGTGCCCAGGGTGATCGCCGTGCCGCCGTTGGAGGTGGACACCTTGAAGCTGTTCACGTCCTGCTGGTCGACGTAGTAGATCCGCCCGGCCACGATGCCGGTCGCCGTCGAAGTGTTGGTGAACGTGATCTTGTTGCCGTCGACCAGGCCGTGGGCCGTCGAGGTGACCGTGTCGGTCGCGGTGGACGCGCCGGTCACGGCGGTGCCCTTGGCGATGCGGTTGGTCGTGATCGCCGACAGCAGGCCGCGGGTCTGCCGGGCGGTGGAGTTGGTGGTCGGCTGCACGAACGTGCCGTTGATAAAGGTGTAGTTCACGTCCAGCGCGATCGCCTTCAGGGCGCGCTCGACCTGCCAGTCCAGCTCACGCATGACGCCGTTGGACTGGTCGCCGTTGATCTGGAAGGGCGCCGCGCCGGGCGTGGCGAGCTGGGCGTTGGCGGCCTGCTTGGTGTAGCTGACCGACACCTGCTCCTGGTGGATCTCCACCACGTTGGTCACCGAGGCGCGGACGCGCTCCTCCGACGTCGGGGCGGCGGCGCCTTCCACGCGGGTACGGCTCGCGGACGGGTCGCGCTGGTCGAAGGTCTCCCACGACCAGGAGGTCGAGTTGACGGCCTTGCCGCCGGTGAGGCCGCCGATCGAGGACAGGAGCGGGGTGTCCTCCGGCGTCAGCGCGAACAGCTCGCCGACATAGTTCGGCAGGTTGAAGGTGGTACCGAGGCCGGTGATACCCGCCATGGCTGTCTCCTAGTTACTGGCCGGCGCTGCGCCGGCGCTTCAGGGCGATCACGGCGCGGAAGTCCTTCTTCTCCGTCGCATCGGCGATCGCTTGGTCGATGTTGGGCGGTGCGCCCGGCGAGCCGGTGAAGTCGGCGCCGGACCGGGGCGAGCCCTGCGGCGCCTTGAGGCCGGGGTTGGCCTTGACCGCGTCGGCGATCGCGGCGTCCACCTTGGTGGCGAACTCCGGGTCGGACGGGTCGACCTCGCCCATGGCCTCCCAGAACTTCACCGAGTCGGTGAGTGCTCCGGGCTTGACGCCGTGCTTGGCCGACAACCTGTGGGTCTCAAGCTCGATGCTCTTGGACCACAGCTCGGTCTGGCGCTCCTCCAGTTGGCTGGCGAGCGCGTCGGGGTCGGGCTGTTCGGCGCCTTCGGCGTTGAGGCCGAGGGCCGACAACACCTTGGTGAGCTTGGCCTGCTCGGCGGAGACTTGCTCGGCCGTGGCCTTCTTCTCGGTGCGGTGCTTGGCCGCTTCGGCGCGTGTGTCGGTGATGATCTTCTGCGCCCAGTCGGGGAGCTGTGAGACGTCCTGCGTCTCCGGGCTCGGCTGCTGGGGGGCGGGCGGGGCGGCTGCTGGCTGCTGGCCGCCCTGGGGCTGCTGTCCGGCCTCGGGCGCGCCAGGCGCCTGCGGTTCGGCTGGCATGGTCATGCGGTTCTCCTGCGATCGAGACGGGCGCCTGGCCCGGCTCTACTTCCCGGCCTTGTGGCCGGAGGTCTTCTTGGCGGCGCGCGCGCGGACCACG